>JACCEB011166685.1_pt1 | contig 12095 bp, 10 predicted proteins | sample 7454761 | NCBI WGS metagenome assembly JACCEB01 (sample SAMN15323454, study PRJNA562643) | freshwater metagenome | isolation source: river surface water | place: USA:Blue River Watershed | collected 2017-08-18 | reverse complement strand
TAGTCTTTGTACATTCTTCTTCTGTTGTAGTGGTTTCTGGAGGATTTCCTACAAGTTCAGTAGTCTTTGTACATTCTTCTTCTGTTGTAGTGGTTTCTGGAGGATTTCCTACAAGTTCGGTTGTAGTAGTAGTTGTTTTTATTTCTTTACATTTATAATTTTTACAAATATAATTTTCTGGACATTGAGAATTTATAAAACAATAATCGTTATTATTACCATATCTGATAGCTGATACAAATTTTAAGTAATTTACAAAAAACAGTGTTACAAGTATCAAATTCATTTTTACTAAATAAGTATATTGTTTTTAAATTAGTTTTTTTATTAGTTATTAATAAAAATGAATAATCCGTTACTATATAAATTTAATCTTAAAAAAGATTCTGTTGATACAAGAGACATTTTATTTAAAGCTGAAAAATTAGGTGTTGATAAGGTTAGTTTGCCACCTTTTTATGATTTAAGAGTTACTGGAGCTATTCCTCCAGTATTAGACCAAGGTTCTTTAGGATCTTGTGGACCAAATCAAATTAGTAATTCATTGAGATATTGTTTAAGAAAATTAAAACTTTCTCCTGATTTTCAACCGTCAAGATTGTTTATTTATTATTTTGCTCGTCTTATTGATGGTTCTGATACAAATCAAGATACCGGTATTAGTATTAGAAATGGATTAAAAAGTATTTCCAAATATGGAGTATGTAGTGAAAATAATTGGGGTTATAATATAACAAAATTTAAAGAAAAACCAAGTGGAGAAGCTATTAAAGCTGCTACTCATCATATTGATGGATATAAATATATCAGTATTCCACAAGATCTTGATCAATTAAAAAGAGCATTAGTTGGAGGATTTCCTATAATATGCGGGATACAATTGTATTCCTCATTCACATCAGCTGGAAAAACAGGAATTGTACCTCTTCCAAATAAAACTAAAGAAAGTAAATTAGGTGGACATTGTGTATGTATTATAGGTTATAATGATAAATTAAGATTATTTACACTTATGAATACTTGGGGTGATTGGGGTAATGATGGATTCTTTTGTGTAAGTTATGATTACATCATGGACAAAACATTGGCTTCTGATTTTTGGATAGTTACATTTTTTAAATAAAATATTCATTACCATAATCACAAAATATTTCTTCATTTGGTTTTATTTTTTTTGAAGCTACCATATATACTTTATTATTTATTTCTAAAAAATAAGCATTGTTTTTAAAACGACTACCGTGTGCATCATTGGCATTTCTAACAATTGTGCTATTTTTATCTAATCCATCCCAGCATTTATTTCTATTAGCACATAATACATAAGTTGTATTTGCATCCTTTTTTCTTTCTCTTATTCTTTTCCATGTTCCTTTCATCCAGGGTAAAGAATAATCTCCAATTATATCATCTGGCTTAAATCCGTATGGGCCTGCATATAATCCATTTCCTCCATTTTTAATCTGTGATTTTTTAACAAATAAATTTTGAATTAAACAAGTATGTAAATAACAAAACCTTGGGTATATACCCAAGGTTAATTTACATCTTTTTTTATTAAGTGGATTAATATAAGTACATCTTTCTTTTGTTGGGCCTTTTTTAACTAAAGATTCATATCTTTTTGATTCAGGATTTGGACTTTTAGGTCTTTTTGCAGTTTTAAATTCTCTATATTGTTTCTTTGGATTTTTAAATTCTGACATTTATTTTATAATTAAAAAATAAAAAAATATTGCTTTTATACAAAAAATAAAAAATGGCTCAAAGTTATAAAACAATTCATGCATTTAAAACTATTTCTGTAGATTCTGTAAAAGCAGAAGTTTATAATATTACAGCTAGTAGTACTCTTACTTCTTCAAATTCTGGAGATTTTATTGTATTAGATACTACAACTGCTTCAACAATTACTCTTCCAACTCCTGAAATGGGGTATCAATTTCATATTGCTGTAGGAAGTACAGCAGCTCATTTAATTAGTGCACCAAGTGCATGTATTGTTGGTAATATTGCTTATTCTGTTGCCAATACATCTGGAAGTTTAACAACTGGTGCTGCAAAAACATCTGTTAGATTTACAAGTGGAAATGCAATTGGTGATTCTATACATCTAATTGGAAATGGTTCTAAATACTTTTTGTCAGGTAATGTGGCTAATGCCACTGGTGTTGTTTTTGTTTCTTAAATAAATTTAACATTAAATCCTTCTATTTTTAAATTGTCTTCTGTTTCTAAAAATGTTTCATCTCCGTATTTTATTTTTAAAGATTTTTTGAGTTCTTTCATATTTGGAATTTTATTAGAATTACCTATAGAATTTTCCAAATACCATCTGCAAAAATGATTATAAATCGTTTTAAGTGTTTCAAAATTGTCATTATTTTCAACTAAACATTCAGAAAAGTAATCATTAAATTTATCATTGTCTGTTTTGTATCTATTAGTTGCTAATAGTACATCCTCTGGTTCTTCTAATGGTTTGTCTTTATTTTTGATATATAAATTTATAAGAAAAGATATCATTAACGGAGCCCAATTTTTAATTTTATCTTTAATAGTTGGATCAATTTTGAATTCATTCCTTTTATGAGGATTATCTACAAATCTGCTTTTAAATTCTATTACACGAAGTCTTCTAAATGTACCACCATCAATAGAACTAATATTAGGTAAGTCATTGCAACACATAAACATACTTCCTTGAATTTTAAAAGAAACTGGAGCTTTGTATAATTCTCTGGCAATAATCGAATCTCCCCCACTAAATGATTTTATTAAACTTGTTTTTAATGTATCTCCATACTCTGGTTCACCAAATGTTATAATACGTTTTCCTTTTAATCTTATGATATCTGGTGTAGCATTTGAACTACCAGTTTTTTTAGTTGTTAACAATGTTATATCCGCGGTTGTAATATAATCTCCTAAACTATATTCTAAAAAATTAATCAAAGTACTTTTTCCGTTAGCTCCAGATAAACCCGTCAATATATAAAATTTTTCATCAGGTATACCTACTAAACTTTTAGCTAAAACATTTAAAAGATATTCCAATACTTTATTATTTGTTATAATTGTTTGTAAAAAAGAAAACATTTCATTAAAATCATTTGATTTTTCATCATGTTCTTTATAATCAAAATTACAATTTAAACTAAGATAATCAATTGGTTGAATTTTTCTAAATTGGCAATTTTTAAAATCAAAAACTCCATTTGTAAATCCCATTAAGTAGGGGTTCGCATCAAGTTTATTAATAAATTCTGGTTCTATTTGTTTAAATTGATAAACAGATTCATTCAAAACACTATTTTTAAAACTATTTGTTTGAAGATTAAAAATAAGTTTATTAATATTTTTTTCATTATTTTTGTCTTTAAAAAGAATATAATTTGAAACTAATACATCAGTTATAACAGAGTATATTTTTAAACTTTTAACCCATTTATAATCTTGATAATAATACCATTCTGTATTTTTTGTAGAATCAACACGAAAAGTATTTTTATATAAGTAACAAAGAATTTTAGAAATATTAAAATGACTTCCGTTTAACCCTTTTCTTAACAATTTTATCAAACCAGGATCTGTTATTTTTGATATTTTTATTTTTTCCTCTGGGTAAAATTTAGATTTACATTCTTCATTGTAACATCTTAATTGACAAGTAGATGTTTCTTTATTATACAAAATATATAAATAATCACAAGTTCTTTTATGTTCTCTTTGTACAAATGGACATAAACGGTCTTTTATTGTTATAAAAATAGTGTCATTTAATTCTTTAATATTAGATATATCTAATAAGTATTTTTCAAAGTAAGTAGAATCTTTTAATACCGTAATAATTTTTTCTATATTATCATTGTATTGAATTTGTTCAGTATTTTCATTTTCAAGAGTTTCTATATCAGAACTTTCATTACAATTTCCTTCAATTGGTCTAATACATAATTTTAAAAATTCTTTAAAAGATATTATCACTTGGTTATTTATTAAACTATAAACAGTATTACAATTAGTATCATTTGCTTTTTTAGATCCATACATTCTTAATCCAGTTTTGTATACTGAAGTGTCAATGTATTGATTACTATCGATTTTAGAACAAATTTCTAAAGCTTTATCAGTATTTACAAGTATTTCTGGAAAATTAACATGAAATTTTTCATTATCGTCGCATACACGACTAGATATAAAATATTCTGATTCATTTCCTATATATTTAAAAATTTGCTGAACTAAGTCGTAAATTATTTCTTTATTAATTTCTTTAGAATCAATATCTAAGAAAAAATAAAATTTATCACCTTTATTTATTTTTTCAATAAAATACAAAGATTCTCTATTCTTTATAGCATTATAATACATTAGATAAAACTCATTTGTATCATCTTTTTTAACATAATATTTTCCTTTACCTTTAAACGCCAAATGAGTAATTTGATTATCATTTGTTTCAAATTTTTTAAAAGATTGCATACTGGCACATTAAATTAGTTTCTGTTTAAAATTCAATTTTAGTGTTTAATATCTACTTTTTTTTTACTTGTAACATGTAACAATGAATTATTTAGTAAAACTGACAGATCATATTAAAAAAGAAGAAAAAATCATAAATATTATAACAAATTATAATACTTATTCTACATTATACAATGATATTATAAATGTTTTGAACCCATTTGGAGAGTATATTTCTACTATTACATCAGGGACTGCTGAAATATCAAGATATTCCACACATGTAAATTTTGGATATTTTTACAATACAATTGAGAAAAAATCAGAAATATTGTATACTCTTAATTTAATAGAAATAGATACTAGATTTAGATTTGTAAAAAATAAAGAATCTGAGGAAGAATCTAAGGAAGAATCTAAGGAAGAATCTGAGGAAGAATCTGAGGAAGAATCTGAGGAAGAATCCGAGAAAGAATTTAGAGAAGAATCTGAAGACAAATTAATTTCTTTTGAACAACAAAGAAATAAATTCAACTCTTTTTTAAAAGATACTTCAGGATTTTATAATTATAATTCTCAATCTGAAGGTAATCAATCAACATTTTGGGAAACATTTTTGGACGAATTGAAAAATAAACTATCTCAACCTAATGCTGGTTTAACTAATTCAACTATTTCAATGTAAAATACTTTTTTTCTTGTTATAAACAAATGTCTTGTAATAATATACAATCAACTAAAAGTTTTAAAGAATGTGTTTATAATATTTTTTGCCAATGTTATAATCAATGTGTTAATTTGCCACCAGAATTTGGTTCAAAACAAACTATTTGTTCAGAAATAACTGTAGACAATCATGACAGACCTTATTACGAATTGATAATCGAAAAAAGTATTGAATTTTTTAAAAATTCTAATTTTGTTTTTATAGCTGAAAATGGTAAATTTTTTATTTTTAATTCTGACGGTCTTAAATTAAGACTTACATGGGAGAATATAAAAAATATAGAAGATAATCAAATTAAAGAATTATTCTGGTTATTTAGAAAACTTATCATAGATTCAATATTGAAAATGAGTTTAATTAATATGTCTCATTTAATTAATGGAATAAGTTTAAAAATTTTTAGTGTTGGTTCAACAAATATAACAAGTGATTATGATATTACATTATATGGACCAGTTAAAGAAAAAATTTATATCATAAATTATTTTAAATCTATTTTTGAACAATATTTTAAAGAAGATTCTTCTATTGTATTTGATACTAATATTTATGGAGAAGCTTATATAAATTTTTCAAATATACCAATTCCAAATTTCAAAAAAGCAGTATGTGAACAAGAATTTTATTATTTAGAAGATAATAAGTCTAACGATTCAACTATGATGTGGGTCATTGTTAGATTTTTAAGAGATTTAAAAGATGCATTTGGTGAAAATATTTATAATCAAATTACAAAATTCATGTTAAAAAAATTTAAAAATTCTTTACCAATATTTGAATATGCTGAAAAAACTTTAATTTATTTACAAAATCAAGATTTTGATTTAGTTAATTACGATAGACTTTTAAGCAGTAAAGAATTATTTTTAAAAGATTACCAAAAGGAAAATAAACACACCGAAGGTTTATATGATTATATTAGTGTTGTTAATTATTATGGAGTAGAAACTTATATAACAAGGGGAGCTTTTATTGATACAGTTGTTAATTCTCAAATGTGTAAAACTCCTGTAGTTGATTTATACGTTATAGATTATATTTGCAGCATTATTGAAAATATTTCTTTTTATTTTAATCATAATTCTAAAACTAAATACGTTATTAGAGTAAAAACAACATTAGAAAAATTAATAACTTTAGATGGATATAGTAGTTTAAAACCAGATTTAGATAGTTTAAATCGTATACTAGATCCTTTAAAACAAGAAAATGTAAAAGATGGTAAATTAACTATAAATTATGATAACAAATATTGTAATAATATTGTACAATCTGATACAATTATTGATATATTATCATGTGAAAAATATGAACTATTCAGTTTACTTGTAAACATTGTATATTCTTTACTTAAAACTTATGCTTTTATGAGTAGTGATAAAAATGTACCTATTTTTTATACTGAATTTGTCACAAAACAAAACAAAGTATTTTTAACACAAAAAAATAAAAAAAGTATTTCTTTACTATAATTATTGAGAAAACAACATTTTTAATCTGCCATTTTTAATTTGTATAATTTGATAACAGATTGCAAAAACAAATATTTTACATTCTTCATTATCTTCTTTTAATTTTAAAGACAAGATAACATCATCGATTCTTCCCATATTTATACCACCGCTTGGTTGTGTATAATCTTCTGGTTTAATAGCAAATGGTATATTATAAAAATATTTAGTAGGAACTGTTGAATGATAATTATTTGGAAAAATATACCTAAAAACAGATTCTGGTAAAAATTCAGAATATCTATGTTTAGAATCAATTGTTAAAGAAATTTCTTTAACAAATGGAGATTCGTCTGAAGGTCTAGAGTAATTAAAATAATTATTATAGTTTAAATTTGATTCTGTCACAAAACAAAATAATATTTCTTTACATATAGATTTAAAATTTAATTTTGTATTATGAAAAGCTTTATTTGCTGATATGTTTTCATCTCCGTTGTATAACATTTGCGTACTGATGTAAGTGTGTTCTTTATTAATAAAATCATCAACAATAATAGAATCTAATGTAAAATATTCTCCAATAATATCTCCAGAGATAATTTCTTTATATACTGGTAAAGTGCCATCATAATTTATACAATTTTCAAATGATCTAAAATTAAATTTTATAGATATTTCATCATTGTACATACTAGCTATCGGTAAAGCCAGTGGATAATTTTTTGTAAACCAAAAAGATAATGGTATAATCAAATCAACTTCTCTTTCTGCATTGTGTTGAGCTCCAACATATGTGTCTGATTTTAATATCATGTTATTATGACCTTTATTAGATGGAGAGCTTTCTAATTCGTCTAAAAGATCCATACAAACAGGGTAAATAGAGTCAACAATAATTCCATTAATTAACAATTGAATAGGTCCGTCAAATATAGAGAATGCAAAAGCATCAGACCATGAAACATATTCTCCATCTGTTTTTTCTAAAATTGGTAAAGTTAATCTTATAAAAAGTTTAGATAATAAATGCCCATATTTAGGAATTCTAATAGTATATTTTCCTCCAAATTTTGGAGTATCGTTAAAATGAAATCTATAAATATCATTAGCAAAATTTAAATATCTAGAATAAGTATATTTGAAATGATTAATTTCTGGATCTTTTGTTAAATAGATATCTGCTTCACCTATAGCTTGTAATTGTAAAGAAGCTAAAACCATATTTAATTTAACAGTTAAAAAAAAATTTTATTGTAAACTTTTAAATATAAATGTATAAAGTTGTTATTGAGTCTCATATAATAACACCAATTCAATGGGAATTGAATGGTTTATTAAATATTACTCAAGTATTAGGACTTATTATATATGACAAAAATTTGGATGATATTAATTATGAATATACATTACATAATGAATATCATGAAATAATTGAACCATTTACACTTATTCGTGATATTGTACCTTGTCAAAATGATGATATTATATATTTAATTATGACTAGACAAAAAGTACAAAAGTTAAGCAAAAGATTGGTTAATAGTATTAGAAACTTGATTCATTAATTTTTTATCATTGTTAATCTCATTTATTATATCTATTAACTTGTAATTTGAATGTAATATATTAACTGTATCATTTAATTTTTTATTGTGATGAAGTACTAAAGTATTTTTAAGACTATTTGGGGAATTTACAAGTACATTTACACTTGTATAAATTTCAGAATCAGATATAATTTTTATAAAAGTATCTTTTAATTGTGGATTTTTCTGTAAAGAAGCTACAATATTATCAATATCATCATCATTTTGTATTGTAGTAACATTATTTGCTTTAAAAGGATTATCTACTAATTTTGTTAATATATCCATTATTTGTTTATTACCAGTTACACTATTAAAAAGTTTAGCAATGTTTGGGTTGGTTTTCATAATAGATTCTATTAATTGTATTTCTTTAATTTCTGGTTTAAAAGCTGTTTTTAAACCTAAAACTAAACTATGAAGTAACCCATTGGTTCTTATATTAATTAATGGTAAAATTTCCGATATAGAAAATAACACAAATCCGATAATACCTGTAACTGTTTCATTTGAAATCATACTTTATTTAAATTTATTTAGAAAAAAAATTTATTTAGAAAACTAAGTACTTTTTATACTACTTGCAAAATCTAATGTACTGAATATCTGATTACAATATTCTGGATCTTGTCTAATACATGTAACAGTTACAAATTTAGTAGGTTTATAATCATCAGAAATTAAAACATTAGACCCAAGACCATCCAAAAATTCTAAAATATTTACAGTTAAACAATAATTGGTGTCACTTAATTTTTTCTTTTCATTTTCTGGATCAACAAAATATTTAGAAATAGAGTATTCATTTATTGTATTTTTTCTAATCATTGTATATTTAAAATTTTTGTTATTGAAATAATAAACTAAATGATTAGTAGTTTCATTTATATAAAAACTTTCATTTAACATTTCATAAATTTCTTTAGATTGTCCAATATACTTTTCTTTTAGATATTTTTCTACTTCTTTTGGACCACCTGAAGGTCCTAAAATAGTTACCAAAGATACCTTTTTTGTTGTATCTATGTACATATTAAAAAGATCTATTGGTGATTCTCTTCCAGCACAATCTAATATTGTTATATATCCGGTATACCCTGAAGTAAATGATACTTCAAATGTTAAAAATAAATGAGATCTACTGCTTTCAGGATTATTTGGTGTTTTTTTAATTCTTTTTTTAGATTTTCTATAAGCGTCTATTAGATTTATCAACTTTCCTATAATATTAACATTTATATTGTTTATATCAATTTGATTACCAAGATATTCTTTAAACTCTATTCTTTCGTCTTTAGTATAAGGACTTTTTAAATTAGGAAACTTATTTATTAAATTTATAATACTTCCTCTAATAATATTTAAAGTTGGAACAAAAACATTAATGTATTGTTCAAATAAATACTTTAATTTTATTCCTTTTACATTGGGTAAATTTGATAATCCGTAATGTAGTAACCCAGGAACACCATTAGTACCTAATAATGTATGAGTTTTACCACTTCCACTTAACCCATAACCAGATAACACAACAGAATAACCTTGAGCTACTTGTTTAAAAGAATTATGTATGGATTTTGGGGAATAATCTGTAATTTTTAAATCAAAAATATTACTTGAATCTTTTATACCACTATAAGTTTCTTTGTTATTAAATGTGTCATTATAAATATCATAAAAATCTTCATATGTATCTTTTCTATTAACATATTGAACACCTGTGCAATCTATAGTTATATTTTTATTATACTGATTTTCTTTAATAGATACAGTTCCTTTATTAGTATAAGGTTTAACTTTAACATAGACTCTTACAGCTCCAGATAAATCTTCATATATATTTGTTAGTTCAATATCTTGAGATTGAAAAATATCATTATTATTATTCCAAAATACAGATAAATCAAATAATTCTTTACAAAATTCAACAGGAATGTCTTTCATAGTATTTGGATTTTTAAATAAATGAAGCATGGGACTAGTAGTGTATTTTGATAAATTCATTTGTTCTATAATGTCTTTGATTGATTTTGAAAGTTTAATAAATTTTTTTTTAATACTAGATTGAAATCTAGGATGCAAACTTGCTAATGCACCACTTTTATCATTTATAATATTCTGTAAAGAATTGATTATATCTAATTTTCTATAAAAAGTATTATTTATCATTACAAATTTATCAAATGTATCTTTGCAATCTGTATAATCTATTTCTATAATTGGATTTATTTTTGCATTCTCATTCAAATTTTTCTTAATAGATTCTAACTGTGTAAGTAAGTCTTTTATTTGTTTATTTTTTTGTTCTAGTAATTTTTTAAGATTTTCATTTTGGGAAATTAATGTTGTTATTTGGTCTGTGCATGATTTATTTAATTCTAATTTTATATCTTCTATATTTTTTTTAAGATTTTTAATAATATCATTCTTTTCTTTATCAGAAACTTTTAAAGAATTGATATAACTGTCTTTGTTTTTTATTAAATCATTAATAGAATTTTTAATAGTTTTTAATTCTTCTCGTAATTGCTCTTTTTCAGCAGCATAAATATCACCAGAATTACAATTTTTAGTTGTCCAATCTATCCATTGTTTTTTATATTGTTTAATCTGGTTAACAATTTGACCTTTTTCATTAATAACTTTTTCAATACAATTTTTATAAAATTCCAATGTAACTTTGTCTTTTAAAGACTGCCCTGTGAATTCATCTTTGACTTTTTTTAATTCTTGTTCTAATAAAGAAATTGTTTTTTTAGTATCACTACCTTGTATATTTTGTTTAAGTGTAGTTATTTGTGATTCTAAAATAGCATTTTCATCTTCTAATTTTTTAACTGTTTCTTTTAATATTTGTACCAAATTGTCATTATTATTTTTATCAAGTAATGATTTAATGTATGTGTCCATTTTATCTTTATAATCTTGAAATTTAGCTTCGTAATTTTTAGAATTTTCTAAAATATTATTTTCGCATTTTTCTAATTTTTGAGAATATTCTTTGATAATATTTTCCATCTCTTCTGAACATTCTTTTTTGACTAACAAAATACTTTCTATCTTTTCGTCGTCTTTTGTTTTTATAAGAGTGTCAAATTGTTTTTGGTAACTATTTTGTAATTCTTCTAGAACTTGGTTATCTGTTTTTTGTATAACTGTTTGACTTTCTAAAAGTTTAATAACATTATCTTTATCTTTTTGTGTAAAATATAAAGCAGTTGGAATTTTTTTAATAATAGAAACAACAGTTGGATTATCAACTGTACTTAAATCTAATGGAGTTATTAATTTGCATAATGTTCCATCTTGACTGACATAACCTATAACAAATTTATTATCAGAAATTACAAAAGCTATAGAATTTGTTTTTTTTTGTTCAAAAGTTAAAGGAACAAATTCAACTTTTGGATAATTTTTTTTTATAAATTCATTGATATCCATTGTCTTAATTTAATTATACTCTTTAAAAAAAAATTACCAATATCCTAATAATTTATCTCTAAAATACAATACAGGAATTGGTTTAAACATCATTTCACATTTTTTTGTACTATTATTCCATTGTAAATAATAATATTCACATGGAAAACATCTATTTGTTGTTACATCTTTTTGACTTCCTGGATCACATATGTTTTTTATGATTTGTCTAACATTGTCTTTTTGATATTCTTCTGTTTCAGGTATTGATTCTAAATTTATATTTAAAACTTTTGGTATATTATCAAATTTTTTTTGATTTACGTTTATTACTTCTGGGGTTACTTCTGGGGTTACTTCTGGGGTTACTTCTGGGGTTACTTCTGGGGTTACTTCTGGGGTTACTTCTGGGGTTACTTCTGGGGTTACTTCTGGGGTTAC
>JACCEB010239648.1_pt1 | contig 12107 bp, 8 predicted proteins | sample 7454761 | NCBI WGS metagenome assembly JACCEB01 (sample SAMN15323454, study PRJNA562643) | freshwater metagenome | isolation source: river surface water | place: USA:Blue River Watershed | collected 2017-08-18 | reverse complement strand
CTACATTGTTGTTCTAAAGAATAGTGTTCGTCTCCAAATAGGTATATCTTTTTTTTACCGTCTGTCAAATAATAACCGCTAACAGGTCCAGACAAAACGGTTTTGTTTAGTGCTTGAATATTTCCCATAATATCAATTAATATTTTTTTCTTTGTTTTCTTTGTTAATAAAAATTTTATCTATAATTATAGTAATAATATTAAACATGTATAACGTCACGTATCACGGTTTGCACAATTGGTCTAAAGCAATGTTTGAAAAATTGGGTTGGATGGTTTTGGCACACGCTCATGGGCATCAAGAGATTGTCGAAACCTATTTGATAAATATTGGTCATTTAATGAAAGCGATTGAAGAAAGAAAAAGAGACTTAGAAGAGAAAAACCGCAAAACTGATATGGAAATATTGATGCGTAATATGGAAGTTCTCAAAAATTTTGTTACTAACAATCTGGGAAAGAAAGGACCTAACCAGAAAGAGACAGTTAATAACAAAAATAAGAACAAAGTTCAGAACAAAAATAAAGTTCAGAACAAAGTTCAGAACAAAAACAAAGCCAAAAACACATTATTAGGAATTTAGAATAAAAAAATATTGAAAATTTATTGGTTATAGGTAGTGAATGAAACGGATTCCAAATGAAATTATAAATTATATATACTCTTTTTTACAACCCCATCCTGTTTCAATAATATTAGGTAAAATTATACAAAACGGTTATTTATTAGACTTTGACCCTTTTTTGTCATTAGGAACATTAAAGAACTATTATCACGAATCGTGTTCGTTCTGTATTTGGTACTTCAAAATTATTAGAAAATACAGACAAATGAATTCTCCAAGATATGTTTTAACACCTCCAATATTGTTATTAGGGAATGATTATTATTGGTATTGGATTACAAATGATACACCACGTTTTCTAAAAACAGAAATATAAAAAACCGATGTGTAAGCAAAGAACTTGTAAAGCAAAAACTGATGCACAAGCAAAGTTTTTCACATAGCAAAAAACTGATGCACAAGCAAAGTTTTTCACATAGCAAAAAACTGATGCACAAGCAAAGTTTTTCACATAGCAAAAAACTGAAACATAAATTTCCCTAGATGATTAAATTATAAAACATCAAATATTAATATATTTAATACTAAACACCCCCCAAAAAAGCTCTTTACTTAACCTTTTCTTTAACATTTTTCAAAAAATGAATCCTGCTACTAACAAGAAACAAACTCTTTGTCCTATTGTCAAAGAATTTTGCAACTATGCAAAATGTTTGAATACCGACAAGAATATTGCTCTTTTGAAGTCATTTTTAAATGACGACAAACTGGATTGCAAATCTTATTCAAAGATTTTAAATCTTATTTCTCTTTGCAGAGATGTTTATAGTGTTCGTACTGAACACAAAACTTGTAAGAACAAAGCGTGTAAAACCGCATTGCTTTCAAAGTTTAGTACAGAAAATCAGCGTATTATTCATATATGCTCTGAAAAACTCAGTAAATGGGTTTTCTTACTTTATTTAAACAAAGATATCAGTCTTTCTGATATCAAGTTTTACTTTTCGTACAATATGTACTCGAATGAAAGTAGAAAACCATTTCTTTTACGCTCTTTGAAAGATGACAATCATCATCTTTCAAAACAAGAGAATGTTGTTGCTGTTTTCAGCAAAATATCTGAATCTTTTAGATTAAGATTTGATGAGTTCTTGAACGCATCAACTTCTTCTAAATCAGTTTCTGATGAAGAGATACATAATTTTGTATCTTCCATCATCGGTTGGATAGACAATCCAGACAATAACGAAAAAAAGTTTAACGACTACATTTTCCAAATTGTTTTTGCCTATTTCGGTGATAACTTGGCTTTTATGCCATCTTACCTTGTCCAACATAAAGAACTATTTATGGAAGGCAATGGAAAATACGGGAAACCAATTTTATTGGAGACCTGGGAAAAATTCAAAACCTATTACTCCACGCTAAAAGACAATAAGTCTATGAGCGATGCGGAGAGAGAACATCTCTCTTTTATTCTATCCTGTGGATTGAATAAAGTTTTTGACTTTATGACGACCGGAAACAACTGTTTCTATACTGCTTACACAGTTAAAAATTTGTCCTCTATCAGAGACACAATTATTCTTAATGCAAACGGGAGTGCTGACCTATACAATTATGAAAGTATCTTTTGCATTAAATCACCAAAAAAGAGCATAACTCTTAAACCTAAACAACCTAAAGTTGTTGAACAACAAAAAGAAGACCCAGAATTAGAGAAGTACATTTCTAAAAGTATTTCTCTAAATGGAGTTTCAAACTTTGTTTTAGTTTTGAAAAACAAAATCGGAACTTTCGATGAAACCATCGAAGAGTTTTATTTTGTTGTTCAGAACAATATCGTTTTTACTAAATGGAACATTTTACTTGAGATTACTCAAGACAAAACGCATGTTATTTTATTAAAATTGTCCGAATGGGCATACAAAAACTTTGGTTATACAAAATCTTACTTGTACTATCCTGAAGAATCATCTAAAGAAGTGTTATCACCTAACATTTATTATGAGTCTGAAGAATATCTAGGTTACACACCTTTAATTTTACCTTATCCTCAACAAGTTGTTGAAGAAGATGATTACTATGATGAAGAACTTAATGAAGTGAATAACGAATCTGATTACTCTTGTGAATCTGATGTTTATATGTCACCAACTATAATAACTCCTCTGAGTTATATTTCTCATTCACCTGTTTTCTACCAAGGTTCTCCTGATTATCACGGAACTCCAGTTTATTATGTTGGTACTCCAACATATTATGTCGGAACACCTACTTTTTATCCAGGAACTCCAACCTATTATTCAAAAGGAATGATTTAAGATAATTACCAACCAATAAAAAAACAAAAAAACAAAAAAACAAAAAAACAAAAAAACAAAAAAAACTACTCTAGAATATATCGTTTTACAAATATTCTAGAGTGGAAAAAAAATTTATAAAAACACGTCCCGTCATTTCATATAATATTCGAAAAAATAAAATATTATGACTATTTAGTAGTATTATGAATAAGACCTCAAACAATTTTAATAATAAAACAAACGTTGAGTCAATTAGTAATTCAAATTCAAATTCAAATGTGAATGAAGTTTTAAATTTAGAAAATAATAATACTGTGAATTCAACCAATAAAAATATTGTAATCAAAACTGTTCCAGAGAATGTTCGAGCCAGTGTAAGAAACCTAAATTCAAACCAAGAGAATACCTTAATCAAATTTGTTGAAAATAATATTTCGGAAATGGATTTTCCAAAGAATCTGAAAAAGAATGGCATGTACAATGTGAAAAATGTTTCGTATATAAAAAATAATAATAAATCTTTTTTTGAAAAGCCATTCGGTTTATATGACCCTCTCGGATACAATGTAAATCCTTTTACTATGCAACCCTATGAAAATTTATACAAACATATTCCAATTATTTATGACAGTGGTCCTCTTAAAGGTACAACTGTACCAAGAACTTATAGAAACCTATCGTATGTATGGACTGCACAACTGTTATATAAACATATGCCTGAAATGATTGATGCAGTTAAAAATAACCAAGTTTCTTTAATAGCGGCACCAACAGGAACTGGAAAAACAGTTATTATTCCGAAAGTACCACTACAGGCTTTTTATTTTCAAAAAAAAGTTTTATGTACTTGTCCAAAAAAAGTTACTGTCATAGACAATGCTCAATTCGCTTCTCAGGCATTAGATGTAGAGTTAGGTAGTTATGTTGGTTATTATTATAAAGGTGATAGAAAAGCAAATGAAAAAACAATGTTAACATTTACTACACCTGGTAGTTTGAAATCGAATATAACAGGCGATGACCCTTATTTGAGTAATTACGATGTTGTTATTTTAGATGAAGTCCATGAACGTTCAAAGGAGACTGACCAACTCTTTTTGATGATGAAAGAAATTATGAGAAAAAGACCTGATTTTAGACTTGTATTAATGAGTGCAACAGTGTCATTAGAACAGTTTGAAGATTATTTTGGTAAAGAGTTTTCAATGAAGACATTATCATTTGGTGATACAACATCATTTGAAATAAAATTATATTATGAACCAAAACCAATTAATATGCGTGATTGGATGAGATATGCTGTTCAAAGAACATTCGACATTTTAAATAGCACAGAAAAAGGTGATATCATAGTCTTTATCCGTGCAAAATCAGACGGTAATAGAATGTGTCAAGAACTTAACCAAAAACTTGTTTCTGAAATGAAACGCAATAATTTTGTTAAACCATTTTGTGTTGTGCTTGCATCAGGAATAAAAGATGATGATAAAGATTACGCTGTTGATGAACTTTTATATTTAAGTCATCCAAACGGTCCTTTTAACCGTAAAGTAGTTATGGCTACGAATGTTGCCGAATCATCTATTACTGTAAAAGGTGCCGAATTTGTTATTGATTGTGGGTTAGCATATGATAGTTGGTATAATCCTAAAACCGATTCGAATATGTTATTGAATGAATATATTTCACAAGCAGCAGCAAACCAAAGAAAAGGGAGAGTTGGAAGAACTAAACCAGGTGTATGTTATAGACTTTATACGGAAGACCAATTCAATCATTTTGAAAAATACCCTGTCCCAACTATTCAAAGAACTGATATAACAAACGATTTATTAGATTTTTTGCGTTTAGAATATATTCCAAACATTGGTGCTATGAATGGTATTTTTTCTCAAATGATGTCTCCTCCAAAACCAGAATTTATTGAAGCGGCATTGGATAAATTATTTGAAATGAATGCTATAACAGCTAAAGATGATACAGGAACTTTAACCGATTTAGGTTTTGCTTTATCTAGATTTAGAGGTATTCCTATTCAGCAAGCATACACAATTTTGATGAGTTCTTTATATAGATGTCGTTATGAAGTTATCAACATGTTTATCATAGCGGGTCTTGTTCAAAACCGTATTGAATATTTGTTTGAAGAACCAAGGATGCGTAAGGATGACAAAAACTATAACAAGGAGAAAGCGGAATTGCAAAAGAAGCAGAAGAAGTTTCACAGTAAATTAGGGGACTATTTTACTTGTTTAAATGTTTATGAGGCTTTACAGAAACACATAAAAACGTATCAAGAGAGTAATGTTGTTTCGCTAATGCCTAATAATGAAAAAAAGAAGATTAAATATTCAGGAATGGCGAGAAAATGGTGCAAAGACAATGGAATAGTAGCCAAGGTTTTTGTTAAAAACGATGAAAAACGTTGGGATAATATTGGGGAAATGCGTCGTAAAATAAATGATGTTTTGATGAAGATTACGAGGGATTATAAAAATAAACAACTCATACCTGAACCTCCAAAACTGTATCAAACAAGGGAAGAGAACATTTTAATGGCTTTATACAGAGGTATGAAAACACATACCGCATGGATTATCAATAAATCAAGAGGTTTATTTACAACTATATATCCAATTGTTAGAACAACTGCATTTCCTGATAAGAATACCACAATGTCTAAACCATATACCAAATTAGTTATTTATGATGAACTTTTCCAAGACCGTAAAGATGCTGTTCAGAATTTGAAATTGAATATTTGCACAAAAGGAAATACAAGTATATTGAAGGATTTACTTAGTGTGGAACCAGATTTTCACAAAAAGATACAAATAGTTGAAAAGAATCTGAAAAAAAAACCATCACCAAACAAGCATAAAAAAGCGAAAGGCAAAAAAGGGAAAAAACCAAATATGTATAGAAAGAAGATTCAGAGAAATAAAAGAAAGGGTCATGGAAAGAAATAAACAAAAACATAATAAAACAATAACTAAAACCAAAAAAACGACGCGTGGTGATATATTTTTTAGGTAAAAACAAAAATTGTTAATAAATAGATTTGGATTTATTAATAAATTAATAAAAATTGAAAAATAAAGTAAGTAAAAATCGAATTCTATTTGAAAACGAAGATTTAAAGATATAGTTAATTAATATATTTGATAGAAACATAATTTAGTAATTTTAATATAAAAATGGTATCCATTCATCAATATTCACCTTATACATTCGGTAATAACAACGATTTCCTTGATAAAAAGCAAATACAAGAGTACTACCAGAAAATAGAAACTTATTATTATCAAAATGATAATACTGATTCTAATGACAATTATCAAATGTCAAACTTAGAAATAATGAATCATTATTTGTTTAAACTTGGAATGATTTACTACATACATCCGAAACATTTAATTGGTCATGGTTCATCAAATTCTGTATATAGAGTACCAATAAATAACCTGAGTCAGAACTTAATAAACACTCAGAGTCAGAACTTAATAAACACTCAGAGCCAAAACTTAACAACCAATTTAACTTCTTCCAATAATGGGACGAACACATTTTTTTGTGCTCTACGAGTTCATAAAGGTGTTAATGATTATTTTTCGAAAGAATCGATGGATTTAGAACATGATGTAAAGAGCGCTAAAAATATGTTTGCGCTTGGTGTTGGTATTCGTATTTACGATTCATTTTGGATAAACCAACATCATAAAAAACAATTATGCACAATCATGGACTTATATGATTGTGATTTGATGGTGTATCTTCGAAAACAGCAATTTATGCAACCAAATTCAATGAGATTGATTGATATTTATTATCACATCAAACATCTCATTTCAATTTGCATACAAAACAAAATGTTTTTGCTTGATTTAACACCGGTTAATATAGTGATTTCAAATAAACAACAAGATGTTAAGTTTATTGATTTCGAAAGAAAATTCGTTTTAAAACTTAGATATAGTTATGTTAGTGAAATAAAAGAACAAAGAATTTTGAAAGCATATGAATTTGTACAAATAATGTTTTTACATATGTTTTTACACGAATACCGTTTAACAGATTTCATTTTGCCAATGTTGCAAGATGAATTGTGGCAGATGTCTTCCATTGAAATTTTTGATATAAAAAATTGTTTGTATGGAATGATTTTAGACCATTTTAAGCATTATATGCAGTTCTTCCCTTGTTTCCAAATGTACCGTTCGAATATGTTGAAATCAGGTTTTTTGAATAGAAACACTGAAACAGAATGCGTACTTTATTTAATAGACACGTTAGTATTTGATATGTTTTTTTGTGGTAATGATATATTGTATAAACATTTAGTCACAAATAAACCGATTAAAAGAAAACATTCCATTAGTGAATAACTAATATGTTTTATTATAATTTTTTCAATATATTAGGTATTATGATAAAAAACATTTATATCTTTTTTATTATAATACCTAATAGATTTTTTCTATTATGTTAACATAATACAATGCCAACAAAAAAGGTTTCTGTTTCAAGAAAAAAAAAATCAGTTAAAAGAAGGCGTTCTGTTAAAAGAGGAGGACAAGAAATTAATTATAATGCTAGTTTAGGTCAAAATATTAGTGAAATGGGTAATGAAACGTTAATTGACACAATTGATTTTATTGAGAATTATTTGAAAAATAATGAAGCACTATCTGATAAATTTATGCAATATCTAATAAAAGAAAATGTTATCCAACAAAATTTTTTAGAATCAGGTGGAATGAATAATTTGTCAAAACAAATTAAAAAAGCAACTAGTTATGACCAAAAATTTTATGTTTTTATGTTCAAAAAATTTTTACAAGAACAAAACTTATTAAACCAACCTAAATATAAAAACTTTAAAGAATATTATTCCACACTGAACAGTAATTACAATATTAATAACCAATATAAAAATTATAAATCCGAATTATCAAACAACAATAATGTTAAAGTAAGTAATAATAATGTTAGAGTAAATAACAATAATGTTAGAGGAAATATTAGAACAAACAATAATACTATGAATAACAAATCAAACAGTGCTAAAATGAATAATTTAAAACTTAATAATATTAGAACAAACAACACTAGTGCAAATAACTCAAAACTTAATAATATTAGAACAAACAACACTACTGCAAATAACTCAAAACTCAATAATATTATTACAAACAATAAGCTAAACAATATGAGTATGAATAACAAATCAAATAATGTTAATAATAATTCTAAAACCAATAATAGGTATAATAACATTCATATAAACAATAGCTCTAACAATCTTTCTAACAACAAGTCTGGTGGTAAGAAAGTGATTCGTAAAAGAAAAATTGTAAAAAAAACAATAAAACCTAAAAAATAAATGTTATGAATTTATTATATATTCATTTTGATTCAATTTTATTTTTTTAATGTGTAATTTTTTTTGAAGTATCCAATGGTAATTTGATAAAATTCTTCTACCATTCTTTTAACACTATCTTTTGTAACACCTGCTGTTTTGAAAAATTTATTTGACAAATCCTTATAACTTGGAAAGAATCCTGAACTTTTCTTTTCCATATCTTTATTGTATTTTAGATAAACATTATTTGCATAAAAAGCATTCAATACAATTGTTCCCATTAACTTTTGTTTATTTGATTTATAACTAACATCTACAACATCAAATTGATAATAAGGTACTGAATTAATTGACCTTCCTTTTAATTTTCCAACTAACATATAAATCGGTTCTGATATTAATCCAGATTCCCCTGATAAATCCTTTTCTCTTTGTGCTCGTCTCATATTTGTTTCTTTTTTTAGTCTATCCAATTCTTTTTGTCTAACATTTTTGCCAAGAGTATGTTCTACTGCACAAGTAGCAAACTCTCTTGTTTCTTTTGTGTATTTATCAATTGTTTGTACCCATGTTTCATTTGATTTTTGAGTTGCAATAGTATAAACATATGATATTGTTGTTTTTGGATTTAAAACAGTTACAAGAGCACTCCCCAACCTTTTACCAAGTGATTTAGAAACATCCGTTTTCGTTTTTAGAACAGCCTGTGTCGGTTTATAAACGACTGTTAATAAAACAGAAACAACATTTTTAACAAGACCAATTGGTGCAAAAAAGAAAATAGAACCGATAACTACTTCTGAAACAAAAAATAAGAATGAGAAAAATAAATTTTCATAATGTTCTTCAATGAACATTTTAAAAACTTCAGATGATTCTTTAGTTAACATATTTTTTCTACAACGAATCATCAGATAGGAAACGTATATTGAAAATATTTTTTTGAAAATTGTAAAAATAATAACTATAATAGCAATAACAGACGCAACAAAATAAGAACCTATTATAGCAGTTTCAATAAAACCCCCATAAAAGAAACCCTTCTTTTCAAGTCCAAACTCTTTTTTAATTAGATTGTATTGTCCCTGTGTTAGAGTCTTTTTGTCACGTAAAACTTTATAAGCAAGTTTTTCATCCTCTGCTTTTTTGATTGGTACTGCTTTCATATTTTGAGCATCTTTCTGAGTTATAAATTTCTTTTTTACAAGGTATTCTACACGTTTGTCAAATGTTGATGCTTTAGTGTCTTTAATAAAATTTGAAACATTTTCATTACTCCATTTTCCTTGTCTTTGCATTCTTTCCAAATATCTTCTCATAGGAACTTCCACACCATCTTTAATTTTCAAAAAATCTTGTTGGTCCATTTCATTAATCAGATAGGGTGTAAAATAAAAATGTTTTAGTCTATATTCAGCCATTTTTTTGTCATATTCTTCTTTATAAGTTTTATATTTTTGATAAAGAATATCAATTTTACTTTGATTTGATTGAATAGTTTGAGCATTTTTTAGACTATTCATATTTTGATTTCTTTTTTTAATTGCTTCAATTAAATTCTTCGAAAGTTTCTTTTTTCTATTTACCATTTTTTGATTTTCAAGTGCTTTTTTAACATTATTTATTGTTGCATTTCCTTTTTCTGAAATAAATTTGTTTTCTGATGTTTTCTTTATTGTTATTTTATTTCCGTTTAATGAAACGTTTAGTGGTATTGGCAGTCCTTCAAATTTTTTGCGCTTGTTAATAAAATTTGTATATGTTTTTTCATATTGTGGCATTAATTCATTATATCTTTTTTTAGAACCGTCGATTTTGTATTGGTTAAATTCAATTTTTTTTTGTAAATTCTCGTTTAATGGATTTTTTTTTAGTAAATCAAATTTTTTCTCCTGATCTTCAGTAAGTTGAACAACTCTTCCAGAAGAATAATCTTTGTAGTTTCTCAATTCATAAAGTTTATTTTGAAGTTCTCCCATCTCTTTTATATTTTTAAGTTTTGATTCTGTATTTTCTTTTTCTTCCTTCAAAGAATTATAATATTCATCAAAATATTTTAAATTGACTGCATTCATTTTCGAGGGAATTTTGGAATAATTATGCTTTTGATTTGATTGAAGTTTATGAAATTTTTCTGTATCTTGAATTTTTTGACTCACTTCATCAATATTTTTTTGTAATTTAGTTAATTTCTCTTCGTCTTCCATTAATTGATCAAATAATATTCGTGAAATATCTTCTGTTGCTCCCCAAGAACTCATTGGATAAGTTTTTGAAGTAGAATTTGAACCAGAACCCTGTGTTGTTCTTGATGGGTGAGATGCTAAAAAAACTCCTAAATCATTCTCAACAAATGTACTTATAATATCAATGTCTGAATCTTGTTCTGGATCTGGGACTAATCCCTCATAATCAACTGGTTCTGGTAAAATATTTATATAATACAAATCATTTTTACCAGAATACATTGGGTATTGTTGAAAAAATTTTTTAACATATTCTGATATAGGAAATTCATTGTATAAATTTTCTTCGTACAAAGTTTCTCTTCCTTCAGTAGAAAACCTTTTTGCACATACTTTTTCCTGGAAATCTAAGTATTCTTGACTTCGTGGAACTCTTTTTTGAGGATTGCCTTTTTTCAGGTTAACTTCACCTAAACACATATCATAATTAAAATTTTCATTTGGACTTAATTTTTCTGGAGAAGAATCATTTTTTTTCATAAAAGATTTTTTTAATTGTCTAAAAATCATTCTTTACTAGAACCTTACTAATAATGAACATTTTTTTCATTAGAAATTCAAATCATTATTTTGCATTATAATTGAACCATCTTCTTCATACAAAAAAATACCGTTTTCATACAAAATATTCATAAATTCTGCAATCAATTTTTTAAAAGACGGATTATGAAGTGAAATAAAAAAATTTGATTGTTGTCTATTAACATTTGCATCATTAAAATAAGATTGTATTATATCAACTGGTTTCAGTCTAGACAAATAAAAAGCAACACATTTTTGCTGGAGAAAATTAGAAATAAAAATAACTTCCTCAATAAATCTTTTAGCATCATCTATCGACACAAATGATTCACTTGATTTGTTTCTTATTGGAATAAAAAAATTTGCATTATAGACTATAATGAAATCAACGCATTTTATCTGATTTCCAAATATTTTTTCAATATCTTGTTTTTTAAGCACTTCAAAATATTTTATTTTTTCTATAAAACAATCAAAACGTTTCTGATCATTAAAAACAGTATTTTGAGCATTTTGTGTATTATGTGTGTTTTGAGCGTTATGTGTATTATGTATATTATTTTCAGGTACGTTAAAAAAAACCGACCTAATTCTTTTTATCGTCTCCATCTTTAATTATATATTTATAAAAAATATTTTTATAAATGCATTTTGTCAAAAGTTTTTTCATAATATAAATCTAAAGTTTTTGAAGTGCTTCCATAAAATGAATATCGCTTCCAAAAAAAAATACATTTGGCTTCTTCTGTAAAACCTTTTTTATGGCTTCATTGAGGGGAATATTTAATAATTTCATTAATAATGCAACAACAAATGCAGGACTTCTCTGATTTCCAGCGAGACAATGAACTAAAATAGGTTGCTTTTTATTATATAGTTCAATAATTTTTGGTAAAATTTCATTTGTGTATTTTACAAAGTTGTCCATTTCAGATGAGCGAACTTGGTCATCAACTGGAATTCTGAAGTACTGTATATAAAAACTGTTTTCTAATAACCAGTCTTGAACCTCTTTTGGTGCTTGTTCAATTGGTTTTGTCAAATTCAATCCAAATTCGTCTTTCAAGTCTTTTGTACAATTTACTATTACGGATATGTTTTTT
>JACCEB010480173.1_pt1 | contig 12110 bp, 30 predicted proteins | sample 7454761 | NCBI WGS metagenome assembly JACCEB01 (sample SAMN15323454, study PRJNA562643) | freshwater metagenome | isolation source: river surface water | place: USA:Blue River Watershed | collected 2017-08-18 | reverse complement strand
GTTATTAGTAAACCTCAATCATTTGCTCGCGTGGCACTCCAAACTTAGCCATCCAAGCCTTGTAGAACAGGCCGCCTGCGTCCAACGACACATAGTCATCACCCTGCATACCCTGCTCTGAGTAGCAGACATCCTTGCCGGGCAGGCCGTGTGCGTTCAGGAACTCTTGCAGTTCTTTAATGAACAGGCGATCAGTATAGATCAAGCCGTCCTTGCGAGTGTCCCAAGTTTCAGTGTCAAAGTAGACACGCAGTTCACCGAACGCTTGGTCAATTGTTTCGCCTTCCCAGATAGTGCCTTTGCCCAGCTGGATGTCAGTGATGGTAATTGCTTTGGCAACATCGCTCCACAGACCACGCTTGCCATCAGTGTGAAAAATAACTTTGCTCATTGCTCGCTCCAGTGTGTTTCAGTGTAAGTGTATTATACGGCCTTTTGGATAGGCCGTCAACCAATAACCCTTCAGCAATCAGGGTCAAAGTCTGCCCACTCTTGCGCTTCGTCGGGCTGTCCGTCGTTTTCATTCTGCTGGCGTTCTTCGTACTCCAGCTCTTCAGTCATTTCCATAAAGCTCTGGCACATCTCAAACAGTGCCTCAAAACTGCGGCGCTCGTCACGCGACAGGTCACGCAGGAACTCTACACCTTCCTCCTGCATAGCCTCCACTACCTGGTTGAGTGCCAGCAGGGTGTTGTTGCACATGCAGTAGGACATGTTAGGATAGTTAGACATTTGTTTCGCTCCTTTTGTTTAACTTAGTCTCTAGTATAGCACCTTTCGGTACCCGTGTCAACCGTAGGGTCTTTCTCTGCTGTTTTTGTTGCTTGTGGGCAAGTGTACGCTCGCAGGAAAAGAATCGCTGTAAACGGTTCAGAGACTCTTTTTTGTATACTTTAGTTTACCTTTTCTGCAAACCAAAGTATTAATAATCAGCCGTGATTTTACCCTCTGCAGGGTCGTAGGAGAGGAACACTTTGCCCTCCTGTACCTCACCGTCTTCAAGGAAGGAGACAGTGTAGCAGAACTGCCCGCCGTTAGAGATGCCCAAGAACTTGGCAGTTTGGAACTTAGCGCCTTTGTAGCCGCTGTGATGCAGGGCCATAGCCAGCCCTTGCGTTGTAAATGTTGTAAGGGTTTTGAGAGTGTCTGCTGTAATCATGCTGCCTCTAACTCCTCAATAGCCTCTGCTAGTGTGTCTAAAATAGCATCTATCTCACAGTGTAGCTCATAGCACACATCCCCATCTAAGTCTGCCATGCCTACTTGTTGCAAGCAGTCTACATCCTGTAGCAATGCCATTGCCTCACGCAGTTTGTCTGCTTTTTCCTTGTTTGTCAACATTGTCGCTCCTCTGTTAAACAATAGCTCTATTATAACGCAACTACAGCACAGCGTCAACCAATAACCCTATGCTCCAGTGTAGTATTTTACAAACTCCTTGCCACCTACAGTAATGTACCAGCGCCTGTCCTCACGCATATAGTAGCCCTGTGCATACCACCGCTTAACAGTACGCCTGTCCATGTTGCATTGTTTAATAGCCTCTGCAAGTGTAAGCATCTCAAGCCTCCATGCTCGCGTAGTTGTCTTCCTGCATACCCTGCTCTGTAAAGCTCACAGCAAAGCCCACAGCCTCACTAATAGCAGTCTCAAAAGCACTGTCTGTATAAATGTCCCAAGTAGTGTCATGCTCTACATTAACCTGCACCCAGTGCTCATCCTCGTCATACTGTTCCTCAATAATAGTAATGCCCTTAACATTAATTTTGCGTCCTGCCTCACAGCCCCACAAGCCATCCCCAGCAGTCTCTACAATAAAGTCACAAGCATAGCGTTTAATAGTAACGCCTTCCTCAATCTCAGTGCTTACAAGTGTCAGCATAGTTTCGCTCCTTTGCTTTGTTAGTGCTTGTATTATAGCGCACAGCGCAATGCTGTGCAACCAAAAACCCTACAGTTTAGTCAACAAATACAATGTTGTCTGTACGCAACACTGCTTTAGCATTTGCTACAGTTTGTGCTACATCTTTTTGTAGTGTTTCGTATACAATATCTCCGCTTACATAATTACATTTTGCTTGCACAGGAAATTTAAATTTTCCGTTTTTATTAGTTTCTGTTACATTAAATGCAACAATAATTTTATAAGTTTCTTTTTCTTTATTATAAATTAGTTTTGCTTTTGCTACTTGTGCAAAAATTGCTTGTTTAGTTGCTGTAGGCATAGTAAACGCTCCTTTTTGTTACTATGCCTACAGTATACTACCTCTAGTCCAAATTGTCAACCAAACGCTCTGTATAACCCTACAGTGCATGTGGCTATTGCCACGGCGTTAACCAGCATCTGTGGCTTATTTGCCACACGGATGGTCCAGGCCAAGAAGCAGACAGTTCCTAGTGCAAAGGCAACAATATTCCACCGGTCGCCGTGTATATCTACTCCCGCAGTGTTCAGCAGGTGCCCTGCTATGATAAACAGGGCACCCGCCCACTGTAGTACTTCGTTAAGCTTCAACACCTTCTCGTTCCATTTCTTCGTTAATTGCCAACAGTTTGCGAAGCAGGGGGTAGACAGCCTTTTTAGCTTCTTCCATAGCGCCGTAGATACAGTCTTCTGCGGTGCCGTCTGTAAGTACTTCACGCGGGTCTTCATACAAGCAACCGCCTAGGTAATGCGATCCCAGTTCGTTGCCCTCTACAAATACCCGCACTCGCAGCATGAACCAGTCGTAGAAGCCACTATTGACCTTGTCCTCCATGTCCTTGATGTCGTAGCAGGAGTCGTCGAAGCAGTCACGGAGGGCAATGTCCTCCCAGGTCTTATCCACGATGACATCAAAGCCATTGCGCTGGTAGGTAGCCAGGTGTTCGTAGTGTCGCATGTCAGCTCCTTGTTGTGAAGTGTATATTATACACCCGGTTTTACCACTATGTCAACCGGATATCCGTCGTGGTTGATCAGGCTGTCTCTGACATACTTCTGATCACAGATCTTCAAGAACCACACACGGTCGATCAGCTTGCCCTTCAAGAACACATCCCAGCTCATTCGTCATCCTCCTCAGTGTCTTGGATGTAGTCGTTGCGGCGAGCAAACTCTGCAACCTCTGCTTCGCTCATCCAGCCCAGGGCATCGCGAGCTAACGATTCCCAGTCAATAACGCCCTGCTCAGCAAGATCCAACAGTTCGCTGGTTACTGGACGGCTCTGACGATGACTAAAAGTAAACATGTTTCGCTCCTTGTTACTTACTAAGCCTTAATTATAGCACCAAATAAAGACCCTGTCAACCCCAGGGTTATTCAAAGTCCACCTGCAGGCTAATGTCCTCGACTTGCCCTTGCTGGTCGTAGTGCAGGGCCTTGATGCGGGCAGTATAGCGTTTGACCGCAAGTTCTGCCAACACACGCTCTTTGAGGTCCTCAAAGGTGTCTTGGATAAAGTCCGCAGCCTGCTCGTGTAGGCCTTGAAACACCCGCTCCATGTCTGCTTTAGTGGGATACTCTTGCGGGCAGTCCAAGAGCATTTCAATGTCTGCTTCGGCAAGGCTGATCATACAGGCCTGCGCCAGTGCTTTCACGGCTTGATCTTGTGCATAAAGCAGGTTCGTGGCGTTGACCACTTGGCTAGCACCCGTGTAACTTACAGTCATTTCAGCTCCTTTGTTGTCTAAGTGTCTATTATAGCAGGGATCTCTCCCTGCGTCAACCATTTTATGCTACCATGTCCTCAACCACTGTCAGCATGTTAGCGGGCACTTTCCAAAGTCCCTGCACGGTTTTAACTGTGACATACTTGATAGCAATCTTGGTCACAATGCCAGTGACATTGCGGCCGGTCTTGCTGGAGGTAAAGTTAACACTGTCACCAATCATCAGCGAGCGTTTGACCTGCTTGCTCAGCTGGGCACGATTGAATTTAACTGCGTCGATCATGCTACGCAGTTCAATATCAGTCCAGGTGCCAAACATGATGGCGCTGTTGACTTGCTTAATGTCCATTTTTCGCTCCTTTGTGTTAAACAATACCCATAGTATAGTACCAAATAAAGACCCTGTCAACCCCTGGGTCTTTACATGGTCCAGTAGCGTTCCATGCTGGGGTCGCAGGGTCCACCACGATCTTCGGTGCGGATCTCTACTTCTTGCCCGGTCATCAGCGAACGGACAGTGGTATAAGTGGGCACACACTCAATTCTGTAGCCCAGCTTGTTGGGATACAGGTCCCAGAGTTCTGCACTCTCACGACGCATTTCGTCCTCAGTGCGATTCTGCCAAACTGTAGTGCTGACTAGCCGCGAACCCGAACGAGTGCGACGGTCCGCCTTCCAAATATACATAGTCCAAGTCTGCTTCATGATCTGCTCCTTTACCAAGCCACTGGGTGTACAACATCGCGCTGAGCAAAGTAAAAGACACGCCCGTTGCTCAACATGCGGGCAGTGCGAGTGCTCTGCTTGATGTAGTCGTTGCCGTTCATGCGGAACATGCGGTTTTTAGCCAGTTCCCAAAACTCTCTTGCGTACATTGTCTGCTCCTTGTAAGCCACTATTATAGCAGAAACGAATAACCCGCACAACCGGCGGGTCTTTGCTCAAACTACAAAACCAACACGCTCTGCTTCGTCGCGTACAACATCCAGCAGGTCCATGCGCTCGTTAGTTTCAACATAGTCCATGAGAGCTGACACGCAGTCCTCAACACGCTCGGCCATGTCCATTTCTAAGAACAGGATCTCGGTGTGACCATTGCGCTCTAGCACACGAGCACGATTGCGGTCGTTAGTGTAGCGCACTGCCATCTCACCATTTGGGTGGCGAGACACGCCCACATATTGATAAGAATTACGGTCCATTGTCTGCTCCTTGTTTGTTAACCTATGCCATTATTGTATGCTCAAATGCTCTGCCTGTCAACCAAAAACCCTAGAGCTCCCAGGGTCGTTGTATTTTTACAACATTTCTTCGTCTAGAGCGCAGGCTAGTGCGTTAAAAGCATTTTGTATACTAGCGTTTTCCTCGAACTCCTGGTCTATTAATGCTTGTAATTGTAACATAACGCTGTCGATTTGCAGTTTATATTGGTCTTGCATTCTAGCTCCCTTAAAAGCATATTATACAACAAATAGGCCCCGACCGTCAACCAAAGACCCTACAGCGAGATCTAGTACTTTTTAGCTAAGTTGACAGCCCAACCAAACGGTGCTATAATATATGCATAGTGAGAGAGCGAGCACTGGAGCGCCAAACAAGAGCAGTGCAAACGACGGTTCGAACAGCGTGTCTGGGGATGGACGGCGAGGGTGCCTGAAAGGTTCTGAACTAATACTTTAGTATTAATAGTACTAGTGTATTAATAATAGATTTTGATTGGATTTTTATTCTTCACTGTCTAGGGCCAATCTATAACTCCCTTGGGGAAATGCAGTTAATATATAGTCACTGCACTGTTCATATTCTCTATTAGAAAATACAGCTAGATCACAACGATTATCTGTATACTTGAAACAGTGTAGACTGCCAGTGTCGCGATCCTGACTAATATATACACTGTGACTTCTATAGTTTAAATGAACCAAGCTGACTAAATGACTCATAATAGATCTCCGGTAGACACTGTATATAGCCGTAGACGCAGTCTGATCCGTGATAATGAATATCTATATTGTGATCTAGAATTTACTATGGTATAGATCTATGTGCAGAAAAGTGTGATCTAGATCCAGCCACCTGACCGTAAGGTCTCTATACGCAAGGCCAAGAATAGGAAAAGTGCAGAAAAGTGTGACAAAGTGCAAAATTGTGTGACAGATTCTAGGTTTTGACCTAAATTCTAGAATCAGGATTCCTGGCATAAGGTTAAAAATTTTTCTTGACCGTGGGGCAGAATGGCTATGCAAAAATGGTTCACCATTCCCCTACAATTCTCACAGTAACTTCACCATTCTCCTAATCCTGCCCCACTCAAACCCCACTATATAGACCTGCATTGGCTGCTTATTCTGTAGCACGATTCTTGCTAGCCCCTATACACGCACACAAGCAGCGGGGCCTATAGGCTAGTTAAACTCTGTTATTCTGCTCGTTTAGCTTGACCTTAGCAGCGGGGCCTAGTACACTCTATATGTTACTTAATTCAATCTAGTCGCACTATACACATAGCCAGCACAGGGCAGCGTTGAATATAAGTAATATATGCGTCTAGTAATATCAAGTGATCGTTACATAGAAGAGATCTGGGACTACTGTACCAGTGATCGTGTTGAACTATGGCAGGGTCGCTACTACTCAATAGACTCGGGACATGATCCTTTTGGTTGGCAAATAGTAGTAGAACCTTCGGCTCGTTTAGATCTATTGATATTAAAATACAGCGAATGGATATCTGTAGTTGTACAGGGCTAACAGCGGGGCCTGCTCTATTCTATCGCTGCGCTTCGCGCTTTTAGGCACGGGCCACTATCAAGGCTGCGACTATTACAGTTAGTATCACTGCTGGTAATCCCCAATAGATCAAAGCCGTAATTATAGCCGCACTGATCAGGGCGTGCGCTAGATCAAACAGGGGGCTTTCTGGATCGGGCATGTCTTGCTCTTGCTTCTAGCTCTTGTCGTAAGAGCCAATCATTAGCAGCCAATCTAGCTATTATACCTTTTAACAGGCCAAAGTTATAGATCTGCCACAGTCGGGGTTCTAGCCTAGGATCATAAGGATTGCACTCTTCTAACATATGGTCAATTAACTTTAGGCTATCGGCTAGTCTAGTATCGGTCATAGCGTATTTACCGCTTGATCCAGTAAGCTCATATACTGGCGCATAAACTGGCCATGTTCTTCATAGAATATTCTGGCTGCATCCCGCCACATTAGGCTCTGTATACTATCATAATCCCGGCCCATGGCAGTTAGATTAGCAGCCAAGAATCCAGTCAAAGGCCAGCTGGGTTCTAGTTGGCTGTTGAGTTCTGCCGCTATGCGCTGTACAGTTAGCCCGGTCCAATGAGGGGGACACTGGCTGTTTCGCCAACGATCTTGAGGATGTTTGATATAGCCCCAACGCAGGCTGTCCCGGGTAAACTCACTGTCAAATTCCAAACCCAATCCATTAAAGTAGCCCCTAATGCGGCTGTTGGCCTTGAGCCAAGAGACTGTTTCGCTCAGGCTTTGATCAGTGTCCCCGGGCAGTCCTACTATAAAGCTCAACTCTAAACCCACACGGCCCTGCCACAGTTGATCATGTAGGTGCGGAATCCAAGTCTGACCATGCCGGCCCACCCAACCCTTGCCCACAGCACTACTGGCCTTGACCCCAAAGCTCTCTATACCGTGAAATGCCTGTCGTAGACCCGAAGCCAGTAGAACATCGCTGTTAGCGTGGCTGTGTATGAGATCTGTACGCAGGAATCCAACCCAATTGACCCGATCACCCATGCGGCGATTGATCTGGGCCAGACCCTGAATCTTAGCAGGATCTTCGTTGACTGTGTCATCTAAAAACACATAGTTAGCCGTGTTAAAAAGGTCTAGATTTCGCTGCACGCTGGCTTCTACTAGGGCCAGATCTCGCTGATAAGTACCCTTGAGTTTGCCTATGTTGTGATAGTTGCAGAAGCGACATTTAAATATACAGCCCCGCCCTAGTTCCATGGGCAGACTCTCTTGGGGCAGTATGCAGTCGTTGATTTCAAATTGATGTGCATTGTGCAGTATGTCAAATTGGTTCCTGCTGAGCTCTTGCCCAGCCAATTCATCAACTAAGGTTAAGAGCCGATCTTCACCCTCACCCTCTATCACATAGTCAAACATGTCCCGGTAGCTGTTGACCAACGGACCCCCGCCTACCCATTTTATGTCGGGTCTCAGGGCTCGAATTCTACGCTGTGCTTCTTGGACTACACCCGGAGCCATTCGGGGTATTGAAGGCCAAAATACTGTAGTGACTGCTATTATTTTGGTTTGACTGGTACAGAAAGCTAGGGTGTAGTCAACCAATTGATCCACACTAAAATGCTGTATAAAATCGATAACCTGGGCAGTGTGCCCATGCTGTCGTAACCACCAAGCCAATTGATAACTGGCCATGGGTCTATAGTAGTAGCGTTGGCTGTTGGCCAAATTGCGGCTCCACATGCCGCTCCAAAAGATTGCTGTTGCCATCCAATATTTATTGACAGGCGGGCCTGTTGGCTGTATAATTACACTACTTTCGCAGACAGGACACAGACACATGAAATATCTACATCTTGTAATTTTATCCCTAATTTCGGGCTGTTCTAGTCTAGAACCCATGCAGGTTAAAAAGCATTATCTGGGCTATAGACACTATGATCCCTGCATACGCTGTGGGGAAAAATTCCAACAACTGCCCAATTTTGAGCACGAAGCTATCATACGACGCCAACGAGGAGAACAGTGGTGAAAGTACAGGTCAGCAATCCAGAGTATCTGCGCCAGGGTGTTTGGTTTTTCCAGCAACCGGAATACTTTGAGTATGAAGGTCAAGAAGTGGCGCTCAAGCATCTAACCCCCGATGAGTTGGCTTTGACCACAGGCAACCCCGAATGGCCTGTGCGGGTTATCCAAAGAAGTCGTATTGTCAGCATTGATGGTCTAGCCTATACAGCAAAAGCTCAGGCCGCAGAAGTTAAGGTTATTAAAGGTTCAAAAGGTCAAGAATATGTCGTTACAAACGCAAACGGACGCTGGCACTGCACCTGCCCAGGCTTCCAGTTCCGACGCTCCTGTAAGCACACAGCCTGACTATGGGCATAGAGACTTTTTGGGTCGCCGGCTCGCAGTTGGGGATAGGGTCATAATGATGGCCCAACACAGCCGTGAGTTCAAGCTGGCCCAGATTGTTAAAATGACCCCCAAGAAAGTCAAAGTGGCTTGGGCTGACTACGACTGGGCTACCTACACCACAGAACCCGAACGCTTTGTTAGGGTAGAGGGTCCGGATCTTACTTGGTACTTGATCACAAAGGGCCAATAATGAGTGAAGGTGATCGAGCAGGTTGGTGGGCCGTTGCGTACCTACTAATTGTAGGTGCGGCCGCCTACTTTACAATCTTTATGATTGCCTTTAGTTTTGTTAAAAAGTTATTATGACCAAAGAAATCCCCGTGCATAAAGACAAATTGGGCAGAGTCCTTAACGAAGGAGACTTCGTGGCCTACCCTAGTCACAACAGTCTAGGTTTGGGTAGGGTAGTTAAACTTAACAGTAAAATGGTTGGACTAGTTCCTGCTGTTAGCAAACGACCTGTAAACTCGAATACCAACAAATATCCGCAGGATCTAGTAAAACTAGAAGCCAGTGACATGACCTGGTACATACTGAAAAACAGTTAACCAAATCACATTGACAGCCTGATTATTTGATCATATACTAAATACACATAGCAAAGAGATAGACTCCCAGCTACCAAACTATACAAAGGATTTTTGTATGTCAAAAATTGAAAAACCCTATAATTCTGTTGTTCTAATTGGACGCTTTCAACCCTTACACAATGCTCACCTTGAGATCATCAAGCGATGCACTGCACTAACAGATCACCTTGTGGTTATTGTTGGTTCATCTAAGCAACCACGCACCTACAAGAACCCGTTTACATTTGAAGAACGAGCACAGATGATTCGTAATGCTACCGCTGGCCTGAGTCTGAATGTTCATATCGAAGCCAATGTAGACACTATCTACAACGACCAAGCATGGGCCGTTCGTGTGCAAGGCATTATGAGCAAGTATCGTTGCCTGGGTCGCAAGGATGCTATCATCGGACACAAGAAGGACGGTAGCAGTTTCTACCTGGACATGTTTCCACAGTGGGATTATATCAATGTGGAACAGATTGAGCCTTTGGGTGCTACTGACATACGAGATCTCTACTTTAAACACACATTCAACAGCAATTTTATTAAGAATGTTGTACCTGACACTACTTACAATTTCCTTATGGAATTCCGTAAGACAGAAGAATTTGCACAAATCATCCGCGAGCGCGAGTTTGTAGAAACCTACAAGAAGCAGTATGCAAGTCTTCCGTATCCACCAATCTTTGTCACTGCCGATAGTATCGTAATTCAAAGTGGACATGTATTAATGATCAAACGCCGTTCAGAACCCGGTCGAGGTCTGTGGGCACTACCAGGAGGTTTTGTAAATGCCAATACTGACAGAAGCGTTGAAGATGCCGCAATCCGCGAACTCCGCGAAGAAACAGGCATCAAAGTCCCAGCGCCAGTCCTCAGGGGAAGTATCGTCCGTGCTAGGGTTTTTGATGCTGTTGATCGCAGTGCTCGTGGTCGTACTATTACTCACGCATTTTATATCCAGCTGCCAGATGGGGAACTGCCTCGTGTAAAAGGTCAGGATGATGCTGAAAAGGCTCGTTGGGTACCGATTGCAGAGGTCAATAGCGAAGAATGCTTTGAAGACCATTACGAAATTTTGCAACATTTTCTAGGAGCATAATTATGCCTTGCAGAGACTATTACGACGATCATCCTCAGGAATACTTCAAGCAAGTAACTGAACCTGCTCTTAAAAAGCAGATTGCATTTGCAGAAAGCGCACTGTGCCAAGCCCTTGTGGTTATTGAACATTTGGACAGCCTTGTGGAAACTACGAGACCCAAACAAGGTGACTTTTATGATTGGATCAACTTCAAGGAAGCTGGTATTACCAAAGCACAGTTGGTCAAGTGGCACAAGGATCACAAGGTTCTTGATGCTCGCCATCGAGAAGAAGAACGCCTTAAGAGAGTAAAAGAGGCAGCACTAGCTAAACTGAGTGAAGAAGAAAAGAAAGTTCTTGGAGTAAAGTAATGGTCGTGCTACCCGAAGATTTTGTAATGACACGCTATCCAGGTTACTTCTGGAATCTCAAAGAACGCAAGCTCTACAGCATCAAAGTAACCGGAGAGCTTCGTCCTATCAAGTTCCACAAAGGCGGACGCTTTTATGGCTATGTTGTTGAACCTGGCTACCCTGTCAGTGTCAACGGCCGTAAGCGTAAGCTCACAATGGAATACTTGGGCAGTTTAAAACCTGTTGCAGGCCACGAGATCGTAGGAGTTAAACAATGATTCCTTACACAGACTACGAATGCAGATTGGCGCTGGAAGAACTCTATCGTGGAGATAAAGTTGTTATTCCATCCAGCTTAGAACATGCTAGGTTTATGAAAATGGTTGCAGACAACTATATTCGACAATCCAATCTTGAACTGTTAGACACTATTAAAGGAGAGCACAATGTTACAACATACCAAAGGTAATCTGTTGGATCTTGCCGAAGCAGGCCTGTTCGATGTTGTGGTGCAGGGCTGTAACTGTTTCAATGCTATGGGTGCGGGACTTGCTCCTCAGATTGCAAAACGCTATCCCCGAGCAGAGGAAGTAGATAGCGAAACCGTTCGCGGCAACATTGGCAAACTAGGTAACTTTACAATGGCATGGTCTAGTCATTATGATGTTAACATCAAGCCATTCAAAATTATTAATGCTTACACTCAATATGTCACTAGCCGTCAAGGTGAGGATGTATTTGAGTATGATTCGTTTGCCGTGATTCTACGCAAACTGGCACATGAATATGGAGGTCATCGTTTTGGTCTGCCATACATTGGTATGGGTTTGGCTGGCGGTGACAAGAAAAGGATTATGGCAATGATTGAGAACTTTGCCAACGAGATTTCGGCTAAAGGTGGTTCGGTTACTTTAGTCGAATTTGGTTGACACAGCATGGGGCTGATGTTATACTATAAACAAGTCCTAAGGATAGACCTAAGGCAATTTAAGTAAAGGAGATTTACTATGAAACTAGCAAAAAACATTATTCTCAACACTGACAGCTACAAAGTTAGCATGTTCAAACAATATCCTGTGGGCACTACTGGTGTTTACAGTTACATCGAATCACGCGGTGGTCGTTACGACAAGACCGTGTTCTTTGGTTTACAAGCATTTATCAAGGAGTACCTAATTGATCCGATCACCCAGGCAGACATTGACATTGCGGACGAAATACTCACGGCCCACGGGGAGCCATTCAACCGTGCAGGATGGGAGTACATTCTCCGGGTCCACGGAGGGCGACTTCCTGTCGT
>JACCEB011923916.1_pt1 | contig 12117 bp, 14 predicted proteins | sample 7454761 | NCBI WGS metagenome assembly JACCEB01 (sample SAMN15323454, study PRJNA562643) | freshwater metagenome | isolation source: river surface water | place: USA:Blue River Watershed | collected 2017-08-18 | reverse complement strand
CGCGACAAACACCTCGAAACCGTCGATCCCCGCGAGCTCGGCGAAATCCTCGCCCGTTCCGCGCCGCGCTGAGCCGCCCATGCCGCCGTCCCCGACCCGGGCCCCGGCTGCCCGCGACGACACGCCGCTCCCCTCGTGGGTCGTGGGCCTCTGCGGTGTCGCCGCGGTTGCATCCCTGCTCTTTTCGATTCTCCTGTTTCTGAACCGATAACTCACATGTCCGACAAGGTCGCCAACCTCACCACCGATACCTTCAACGCCGCGGTCACCTCCGCGACCACGCCCGTGCTCGTGGATTTCTGGGCGCCGTGGTGCGGCCCCTGCAAGGCGATCGCCCCCATCCTCGAGGAACTGGCCGTCGAGCTGGACGGCAAGCTCGCGATCGCGAAGGTCAACATCGACGAGCACGATTCCATCGCCACCGAATACGGCGTGCGCGCGATCCCGACCATGATCCTCTTCAAGGGCGGCAAGGTCGCCGAGACCCTCGTCGGCATGATGCCCAAGGCCGCGCTCAAGGCCAAGGTCGCAAGCCATCTCGCCTGAGCACCCGGCGCCGGGCGCACGCAAGTCAGACTCGCGCGAGCACCAGACCCGCCGTCAACAGCAGCGCATAAAGCGCCAGCAACTTCCCCGTCGCGCCCAGCAGAGCGATCAGCTCGCTGGGCGTTTTGCTGTCCTGCAACCGCCGGAAATGGCGCCACGCCAACGGCGCCAGCACGCACGGCAGCAGCATCCAGCCGCCGCCCCCGCGGAGCGCAAAGATCACCGGCACCCCGAGCGCAAGGGCGAGCGATCCGGCAAACTGCAGGCGCGCCGCCCCGCGGCCCAGAATCACCACCAGCGTGCGCTTCCCCGCCCGCGCGTCGGTCTCGGCATCGCGGTAGTTGTTCACCACAAGAATATTCGCGGCCAGCACGCCGATCGCCGCCCCCGCGAGCACCGCATCGGCGGTCACCCGGCCAGCCTGCACGAAGTAGGTCCCCCCGACCGCGACGAGCCCGAAGAAGAGGAAGACGAACACGTCGCCGAGCCCGTGGTAGGCCAGCGGATACGGGCCGCCCGTGTAGGCGATGCCGCACAGGATGCTCGTCAATCCGACCACGAGCAGCCACGGTCCGCCCCACGCGACCAGCCCCAGCCCCACCGCGAACGCGACCGCGAACACCGCCGCCATCGCGGCCTTCATTGTGCCCGGCGCGATCAGGCCGGCCGCCACCGCCCGGCGCGGGCCGACCCGTTCGGGCGTGTCCGCCCCGCGCCGGAAATCATAGTAGTCGTTGGCGAAATTGGTGCCGATCTGCACCAGCGTCGCGAAGCCGAGGCACAGGAGCGCCGCCGGCAGCGCGGGTTTCCCGTCCCGCCACGCGAGCCCGGTGCCGACCAGCACCGGCGCCACCGCCGCCGGCAGCGTCCGCGGTCGGGTCGCCTCGAGCCAGATCTTCAGCCCGGCCGCACTCACGCCGGCTTCGGCCCGCGCGTTCCCTTGCGGGTGTAGATCATCAGCGGGCGGTTGGCCATCATGCTGAGCAACGCCGGCAGGAACGTCACCACCCCCGCCAAGATCACCGGCAGGCTGCCGATCCGCGTGAACGCGAAACCGAAGGCCACCATCAGCGCGGCGTAGGCGGAGAGGAAAGAAACCGAGTTCGGCAACGCCACGTTCACCGACCAGACGGCGACCCAGGCGAAAGCCGCCCCGCGATAGCCGCACAGCCCGACCGAGATCCCGGACAGGTAGAAAATGGGCGGAAAGAAGGAGACCCGCCGATGCTCCAGCCGCAGCGCCTGGATCAGCACGCCGACCACCGTGATGCCCGCGCGGATACCGAGCACCTGCCAGGAGGCCCCCCGGGCCGCGCCTTCCGCGACTTCGACGGCGGGCGCGATTCCCAGGCCGCCCCAGATCACCAGCGACCCCGCCAGTCCGCGGAAAAGGTCGATGTAGTTCCGGAATTTCAGGAACTCGACCCGGGCATTCACCCGCGGATCGCCGGGCTCCCGGTCTTTCCACGGCTCGCCGATGCGTTCGACCCCTTTGGCACTGCGGCGGCGCCGCTGCAGGAACGCGACGCCGCGGCGCATCCATTGCCGCGGAAACCACAGCATCAGCACACCGAGCGCGAGAAGGGACAGGTCGATAGTCATCGTCGATCGAAGGAAAGAACCCGCGGGAAGGCGCGGGCCGGCGCACTCAAGCGTCGGGCCGCGGGTCGCGCAAACCTTTCATCGGGGCGGACGATACTGCAGCAGCGGCGGCACGCCGAGCTCGCGCTCCAGGTCCCGGATCCGGCCCAGCACGTGCTCCGCCCGGGCGCCGTCGTCCGCCGGGGGCAGTTGCGGATGCAGACCTCGCAAAAACTCCAGCGCCTCCTTCGCCCGCCCGGCGCGCCGGAGCACCTCCGCGTGGAGGCGGGCCGCGTAGACCGGCCCGTGCGGACTCTCCCAGGCCCGCCGATAGCTGGCGGCGGCCGCGTCGAGGTCGCCGAGTTTGTTCAGCTCGATGTTGGCCCGTTCGATCCAGAGATCCGGACTCCTCGGATGGTGCTCCATGGCGGCAGCCAGGTAACGCAATCCCAGCGCGGCGTGCTCGCGCACCAGCCGTTGCTGCACGTCCGCCGGCACCGCGTCGTAACCACCGGCCGCGGCGATCCGCCACACCGGAAAATCATACGCGACGATCCGCGCCCCGTTCAGCCAGAAATAGACCGGACGCGGATCGACCGCGGTGACTAGGCGCAGCAAGGTCTCCACCCCCGGCAGGTCCCGCCGCTCCCACAGCGCATACATCCGCACCCACGCCGCGTCCGCCACCAGCGCCCGGAAGCCGCCGAGCAACGCCAGCGTCACGCCCTGCCCCGCCGCCGCCGTCGCGGCTTGCAACCGCAGGGCCGGCTCCCGGGCCCGCTGCACCCGCCATACCGGCTCCGCCAAGGGCGCGAGCCCCAGTCCGGCCACCCCGAGAAGCAGACAGGCCGTCGCCGCCGTGCGCAGTCTAGATTTCACGGCTCCGGAAACAGAACACCGCCAACCCCAGCGCGACCGCCGCGTAGCCGACCCCGTAGAGCACCACGCGCACGACCGCGCCGACCCCGGGAAAATCCTCCGCCGCGAGGGAATCCGCGACCGCGAAGAGCTGGAAATTCGGCACGAGCCCGGCCAGCAGCCGGCCCGCGAGTTCCCCGGCCATCGTCTCCGCCCGGGCGTAGGCATCCTGCGCGAGATACTGGAGGTGGCAGATCACCAGCACGAAAAAGCCGGAGGCCATGGCGAAGAGCTGGGTCTGCGCGTAGCTCGCCACCAGCAGCCCGAACGCCGCGAGCACGCTCAGCTTGAGCCACTGCAACGCCCCCGCGAGCGCCACCATGCCGTAACTCACCGCGCGGCCCGCCGCGAAGGTGTCCGGAAACTCCGCCATCAGCTCGCCTTCGCGCACCCAAAGCACCGCCATGAGCAGGCCCGTCAGCAAGGCGCAGAACCCGCCCGCCAGCAGCGCCACCCCGAGGTATTTTCCCGCGATGAACTCCGCCCGCCAGACCGGCTTGGCCAGCAGCGTGAGCGCCGTCCGGTTCTCGATCTCGCTGAAGAACAGCTGGGCCGTCGCCGTGATCGTCAGCGCGGCGCCGAAAAACGTCATCGCCCCGAATCCGCAATCGGCGAGAAACTTCAGCTCCGGCGCCCCGAAATTGAAATCCCGCAGCCAGCGCGCGCCGAGCACCAGCGCGAGCGCGAGGAAAACGATGAAGTGAAACAGCCGCTGGCGCGTCGCCTCGAGCAGGGTGTTCCGCGCGATCAGCCACGTCCGGAGCGGGGAAAACGGCACCCGATTCATGCCTGGCCCTCCCCCCGTGCGGCCGGCCGCCCGACCCGCTCGAGAAAGATCCGGTCGAGGCGCGCGCGCGGCGTCTCGACCGACTCGAGCGTCCGGCCGCGCGCCGCCAGCCAGGCCGCCAGCTCCGCGAGTTCCGCCTCCGGCAGCGTCTCCACCACCAGCGCCTGGCGGTCCTTGCGGCCCACGAGATCGCCGACCGCCCCCTCCAATACCAGGCGCCCCCGGTCCAGAATCGCGATCCGATCGCACACATCCTCGATCTGGCCGAGCAGGTGCGAGGTGATGACCACCGTCTTGCCCCGCGCCTTGAGCCGCAAAATCAACTCGCCGATCTCCGCCGCGCCCACCGGATCGACGCCCGCCGTCGGTTCGTCGAGAATCAACAGACGCGGATCGTGCACCAGCGCCTGCGCCAAGCCCACGCGCTGCAGCATGCCCTTGGAATACGTGCCCACCCGCCGGTCCGCCGCCTCGTGCAGCCCCACCGTCGCGAGCGCCTCGTCGCTGCGGGCGGCCGCGTCCCTTCGCGCCACGCCGCCCATGCGCGCATAGAAACGCACCAGTTCCCGGCCGCTCAGGTGCCGATAAAAATACGGCGACTCCGGCAGGTAGCCCACCGCCAGGCGCGCCTCGACCCGTCCGCTCGGCACGCCGAAAATCCGGCACTCGCCCGCCGACGGTTCCAGCAGCCCGAGCAGCAGCTTGATCGTTGTGCTCTTGCCCGAGCCGTTGGGTCCGAGCAGCCCGAACACCTGGCCGGCATCGACGCGGAGCGTCAGGTGATCGACCGCCCGCAGTTTCACGCCGCGCAGCCCGACCGCGAAGTCTTTCACCAGACCGCGCACCTCGAGCGCCGCCTCGGCCGGGACGGGCGGAGCGGACGGAGACGTCGGCGCGGGATCAGCCATGGTTCACTGGATCGCGAAACCGCTGAAGGTGCGCGCCCGGCGTCCGGTCGAACGCTCGACCTTGCGGATGTAGCCGTGCATCCGCTCCTCCACCGCCGCGACAAACCGGCCGATCTCGCCCGGCGCGCCCTCGGCCTCGAGTTGCACGCGACCGTCGGCGAGATTCTTCACGAACCCGGCCACCTCGAATTCCTTCGCCACCTGCAGCACGGCATAGCGGAAGCCGACGCCCTGCACGTGACCGGTGAAGTAAACGCATTCGTGGTGAACATCCGCCATGGAACCGGGAACGTAGGCAAGCCGGCGCCCCGCCTTCAACCCGCAATCACGCCCCGGCCCCCGCTCCCCGGCCGCGCCGGAATTTAATTTGCATTCCGTTTCGGCCCCCTCTCAGTCTCGCCGCACGGATGAGCAACTTCGACTCGGACGGCGGCCCGGAAAACGGTTGGGATGATCGCGGAGAGCTGGCTTGGAACGAGTTTGATTGGGAGCGCTACCTGCGCGAGCAGGACGAGGTGATCGAGCGTTACGTGCGTCTCTACGAAAACATCCCCGCCGGCACCGACCGGATCGACCGCGTCGCCGAGAAAATGGACTGGGGTGACTCCGACTGGAGCGACGACTCCGACGACGACGAGGACGATGACGACGACTCGGGCTCCGACGCCGAGGTCTACACGCTGCACAAGAATCCCATCTTCATCGCGACCAAGGCCATCTACCAGACCCTCGACCGCTCCTGGCAGCAACTGGCCGTCGACGGCGCCAAGGTGCCCCAGGCCCCGGCGGTCGCCTTGCTCGCCTCGCTGCACCGCGGCGAGGAGCAGGCCGTCCACGCGATCCATGCCCTCGACTTCGGCGACTACGCGATGGCGGTCAGTCTCTTCAAGCGCGCGCTCGGCGCCCTCAATGCCTCCCTCGCGATCGTCAGCGACGACGCCCTCGGCCAGCATCCGCAGTTGCTCGCCTGGCGGGAACTCGCGGTGCCCCGGCTGTTCGATCTGCGCGAAGTCTGGCTGCGCGTGATCGCGGAGTGCCGCGAAGAGCTCGAGCGGCCCGCCGACGACGAGAACTGAGGCTCGCGGAGAAATCCGCCTTGCACTTTGCGATGCCGGCGTTTCGCTCGGCCGTCTGATGATGGAGAGGTGGCTGAGTGGCCGAAAGCGGCGCTTTGCTAAAGCGTTGTAGGTGTAAAAGCCTACCGGGGGTTCGAATCCCCCCCTCTCCGCCATCCTCCCCGGGGCCTTCCGGAGGTTAGCCGCACCGCCCCGTCCGATCTTGCGAATTCCGTCTCGGTCGCACCGTCCCGCTCGACGCGGAGCGTGATTCTCGACCGCTCGTGGCGCATCCGATTCCCGATAACGGTCACCGAAAGCCGTTTTCCGCCGACGACGGAGTGTTCACCCGGGACATCCGCGATCACCGCCGCCTCCGGGCGCGCCCCGGCATCGGCCTCCCCTCCGCGTCTCCGCGGTATCTGGACACAAAAAACCCCGCCTTGCGGCGGGGAAAATTGGTGGACCCTAGCGGGTTCGAACCGCTGACCTCCTCAATGCCATTGAGGCGCTCTACCAACTGAGCTAAGAGCCCGATCGCGTTAGCGAGGGGTCAGGAAAATCGAAGTTCCGTCGTCGAATGCAAGGACTTTTTCACGCAAGTTTTCGGCCCGGCGTCATTCGAGTTCTTTCATTGAAAACGTGAAGGTCAGCTCCTCGCTCTTGCGGTCCGGACGCTGCGGCAAGCGGATGCGCTTCAATGCATCGAGCACCGCCTGATCGAATTCGCGGCTGCCCGAGGTCTGCACCACCTTCGCGCCGGCGAGCGATCCGTCGGCCTTGTTCAGGACCTCGATCCGCACCTTGAGCGAGTCGCTCAAGCCCGGCGGCGGCTCGAACAACCGCCGCAGTTCCTGGCGAAACAACGTGAGGTAGGCGCCGATCACATCGGGGTTGTCGTTCTTCAACGCCTTGCCGCCGGCCCCGCCGACCTTGTTCGCCGTCGACCCGCCGACCACGCCCTTCGCGATGCCTTCGCCGTCGATGTGCTCGACCTTGCCGGCGGCGTTTTTCGCCGACGCGACCTGCCGGGTCTTTTGCGTGCGATTGAACTCTTCCAGCGTCATCCGCTTTTTCTCCTCGGCGAGCCGCTTCGCCTCGGCTTCGCGCTCCCGCCGCGCCTTGGCCTTGGCGTTCGCGTCGGCCTTCACGATCTCCCACTGGATCTTCTTCTTGAAGTCGGGCACGTCGGGATTTTTCGCCGCCTTCGTCGGCGCCGCTTTTTCCGCCGGAGCTTTCGGTGCGGGCGCGGGCACCGGAATCGGCTTCGGCGGTTCCGGGAGCGGCTGCGGCTTGGGCTGCGCCACCGGCGGCGCGACCTCCGGCGGCGGCACGGTCATCGTCACCGCCGGCGTCGGGGTCGGCGGGGCGGCCGGCACCGCCACCTCCGGCACCGTCAATTTCACTCCGCCCTCGCTGCCGAGCGCGGGCGCTTCCTTCGCCGCGTAGTTGTCGCCCTCGCCCGCCACCAGCGTGATCGTGACCATCGGGTCCGAGCGATCGCGGTTGTTCCAGACCGCATACGCCACCAGCACCGCGATCACGGCCCCGTGCAGCGAGGCCGACAACATGAAGGCGCGCGGCGAGGTGGCGTTCATGACGGCGGACATGGCGGGAATTCTACTTGGCGACCTGGGTGTCGACCTGGATCGGGAGGTTGAGTTTCTTGGCTTCGGACAGCACGCCGATCCAATGCTGCGCGATCGCCTTGGCGTCGACCCGGAGCCGGATCACCGGAGGTTTCGGCTGCTCGGCCCATTTCGCAAACTCCGCGGTCAACAATTTCAACGTCATCGGCCGGTTGCCGAGAGTGAGCGACCCGTCCGCCTGCACCGTCACGGACTCGAAGCGCTGCGCGGGGTCGGGCTTCGACTGCTTCGCCGGAGCCTCGGTCGGCAGGTTCACCGGAATCGTCTGCTCCTGCTGGATCAGCGGCGCGGCCAGCATGAACACGATCAACAGCGTGAACGCGAGGTCCACGAGGTTCGTCACGTTCAGCTCCGAGATCGCGTGCGCCTGTTGCTTGCGGCGGAAGATGCGGGCCATGGCGTGCGTCTCCGCGTCAGTTGGATTCCAGCTCGATCCGGTCGGCGAGCGAGCTGGCGTAGTTTTCCATCTCGGTCACGAGCGTGCGTGTCGTCGCGAGCAGGAAGTTGTAGCCGAACACCGAGGGGATCGAGACCACCAGGCCGGAGATCGTCGTCAGCAGCGCGGCCGAAATACCGGGCGCCAGCGTCTGGATCGTCGGCGCCTGCTGCGCGCCCACGGCGCTGAAGGCCTCCATCACGCCCCACACCGTGCCGAGCAGGCCGAGAAACGGCGCGCCCGACACGATCGACGCGAGGAAGATCATGCTCGATTCGTAGCGCAGCGTCTGGCGCGCCAGCGCGCGCTGGATGGCGTTCTCCGCGTGCTCGAGCCGGGCGCGCGACGAATCGTTGCCCTTCTCTTTGCCGATCGCCGCCGCCCGCCAGTAGCTCTCCACCGCGTCGGCGTAGAGATCGGCATACGGGATCGACCGCCGGTTCCGGTAGGACTCCGGCAGATCCAGCAGCGAGCGCTGGTCGCGCAGGTGCCCGTCGAAGCTGTGGTTCAGCTGGCGCAGCCGCTTCAGCTCGAAATGCTTTCCGAACATGATGGTCCACGCCACCAGACTGAAGACGGCCAGCCCCACGGTGATCGTCTGGCCGACGATGTCGCAATCGAGGAAGATTTTGACGAGGCTGGCCGACGCGAACGTGGGAGTGACGGAGAGCGACACGAAAAGGGACACGCGGGCGACAGTTGGAGGGTTTGCATAGCCCCTTCAACGGAAAAGCCGGCGAACTTGTTCACCGGCCGGGCCGGCTGTCCGCCGGCCCTCGTCGCTGACGTTCCCGTCAGCCGGCTCCGGCTCCAACCCGCGCCCGCGCGGACGATTCTGTTTGCGGCATCGCGCCCGTGATTTTTGCTCGGCATTCCCCTCCTTTACCATGTTTCGCACCCGCGCTCTCCAGGAACTCAAAGCCAACCGCGCCCAGCTCGGCGCCAAGTCCGCCATCGTCGGGTTCGACGGTTTCGTCGACACCATCGTGACGCCCGTCGCGCGCCGTCACGGCCAGGGCGAGAACTTCACGCCGATGCAGTCGCTCACCGAGTTCGGCCAGCGCATTGTCGCCGCCGCCGGCAAGAGCACCAACATCGAGCTCTTCCCCCGCATGGACAAGCTCGGCGGCAACGGCCCGATCATGGCCAACGCCCTGCTCGCGACCGGCTCCCGCGTCACCTACATCGGCGCCCTCGGCAGCCCCGCCATCCATCCGGTCTTCGCCGAAATGGCATCCAAGGCCCGCGCTTTCTCCATCTGCGACGCCGCCCACACCACCGCGGTCGAATGCCCCGACGGCAAGATCATGCTCGGCCAGATGAAGTGCCTCGACGAGATCACCTACCGCCGCATCTGCGACGTCGTCGGCGAGGCGGCCTTCCACCAGATCCTCGGCTCCGCCGACCTGGTCTCGCTCATCAACTGGACGATGGTCCCCAACATGACCGCGATTCTGGTCGAGCTCGTCGAGCGCGTGTTGCCGAAATTGCCGAAGCGCGACTGCATCTACTTCTTCGATCTCTGCGACCCGGAAAAGCGCTCCGTCGAGGACCTGCGCGCCGCCCTCGCGGCGATGGCGAAATTCGCCGCCTTCGGCCGCGTGACGCTCGGGCTCAATCTCAAGGAAGCCCAGCAGGTCTACGCCGCGCTCGGCTTTGCCGCCGTCGGCGAGGACGAGGCTTCGCTCCGCCGCATGGCCACCGACATCCGCGCCAAGCTCGCCCTCACCACCGTGGTCGTCCACCCGCGCGAGTGCGCCGCCTGCGCCACCGCCGACGGCTCGTGGTGCGTGCCCGGCCCGTTCACCACCAAGCCGCTCATCACCACCGGCGCCGGCGACCACTTCAACGCCGGCTTCGCCACCGGCCAGCTCCTCGGTCTCAGCCCCGAGGCCTGCCTCGCCGTCGGTGTCTGCACCAGCGGCCACTACGTCCGCACCGCCAAGAGTCCCACGCTCGACGATCTCGAAACCTTCCTCGCCAACTGGCGCTGAATCCCCACCCTCGCTCCATGCCCACCAGCACAAAACCCGCGGGCCGTCTCATCTCGTTCGAAGGCTCCGAAGGCTCCGGCAAGTCCACCCAGATCGCGCGTCTCGCGGCGCACTTCCAGAAGACCCACCGCGACGTCGTGACCACCCGCGAGCCGGGCGGCACCGAGATCGGCGAACAGATCCGCAATATCATCGTCCACAATTCGAAGGGCGACGAGATGTGCGCCGAGACGGAGCTCCTGCTCTTCACCGCCGCCCGCGCCCAGCTCGTGCGCGAGGTGATCGCCCCCGCCCTCCTTCGCGGCGCGATCGTGCTCAGCGACCGGTTCCTCGACTCGTCGACCGTCTACCAAGGCATCGGCCGCAACCTCGCCGCCGATCCCGTCAACCAGATCAACCGCTTCGCCGTCGGCAACGTCATGCCCGACCTCACCGTCGTCATCGACGTGCCCGAGGAAGTCAGCCTCGCCCGGCTCAAGACCCGTGCGTCCGACCTCCCCGACCGCATGGAGCGCGAGAACGTCGGCTTCTATAAAAAGGTCCGCGAAGGCTACCTCGTCCTCGCGAAGAGCATGCCCGAACGCTTCATCCTCGTCGACGGCACCAAGTCCGAAGACGCCATCGAGAAGAAGATCTGGACCGAGGTGCAGGCCCGCCTGAAGTGAGCCGCCGGGCTGCGCCGGTCCGGCCCCTCCCGCGCTAACGGCGGACGCCCGTCCGCCGCCTCCGGGACTCCGGCTCCCGGCGAAATCCTCCCAACCTCTCCCGATGTCCGTCCCGTCGCCCTGGCCCGCCGCGCTCGCCGGCACGCCTGCGATCGCCGTCATCGAACAGGCGATCGCCCGCCAGCGCCTTTCCCATTCGCTGCTCCTCCACGGCGACGACCCGGAGACCCTCGTCGCCGTCGCGCACGGCATCGCCGACCGGCTGCTCAACACCCCCGATGCCTCCGCCCGCTTTCCCACGGACCAGCACCCCGACTGTTTTTTTCTCCGGCCCGCCGGCAAGATGCGCCAAATCTCCGCCGACAGCACGCGCGAGCTGATCGGCAAGATCCAGGTCACGCCCGCCGTCGCCCGCCGCAAGGTCGCCATCTTGCACGAGGTCGACCGCATGCACCTGACCGCGGCCAACGTCTTCCTCAAAACCCTCGAGGAGCCGCCCGCCCATACCACGCTCCTGCTCCTGACGACGCGGCCCTACGCGCTCCTGCCGACCATCCGCAGCCGCGTGCTGCAGTTCCGCTTCCCCTCCGCCGGCACCCTCGTCGCCGCCGACGGCTGGTCCGCATGGATCGACGACTACAAGGTCTGGCTCGGCCGCCTCGCCGACGGCGTCGGCTCCGACAAGACCGCCATCGCCGACCACATCTTCTCCGTCTACGGCCTCGTCGCGCGCTTCGGCGCCGTGCTCGATTTCGCGACCGACGCCGTCTGGAAGCAGCAGAAGGAGAAACTGCCGCCGGATCTGGCCGACGACGAGCAGGTCGCCATCGAGACCGGCATCGCCAACGGGCTCCGCGCCCGCCTCTTCGCGGAGATCGAGCAGGCCACGCGCGCCTTCGCCCTGCCCCGCCTTGCCGCCGGCGACGCCGCCACCCGCCGCGCCCTCATCGGCGCGATCGAGAAACTCGAGCACGCGGTCGGCCTGCTCCGGCTCAATCTCAACGAGTCCGCCGCGCTGGAAAATTTTCTGCTCACCTCGCTCCGGCTCTGGGCGAAACGCTGAACCCGCGCCGGACCGTCACGGGGCGGGCAGCGACTGGATCCACTCGACGATCACGCGCAGACCCTCGGCATCACCCGCGCGGCTAGCCACCGGCGGCATCTGGCCCGGTCCGCGGACGCCCATGCGCGGCATGACGACGCTTCGCCCGGCCGCACCCGGCGCGATGACCCGCGCATCCCGGATGCCGAAGTCGCCGTGCTGCGGCGGCTCGCCGATCGCCTGCATCCGCGCGTTCGGCACGCCCCATTCGAAATTCATCGCGCTGTTCCCGCCGCCCGAGGGGGCGTGGCATACCGCGCAGTTGACCGCCAGGTAGGTCCGCGCGCGCGCCTCGAGCGGGGCGGTCGTGTCCCCGGGTCGTGCATACCCATCCATCCGCTCCGGCAGGCGCGGCAGCAGCGACGAAGCGACCGCCTCGCGCTGCGCCGGTCCCGTTCGGGCGCCGCCGCGGCCCCCGCCCGCTCCCGGCGGCCGCGCCCCGCCGCGTCCACCCGGCCCCTCGAAGCGGCGCCGTG
>JACCEB010066767.1_pt1 | contig 12119 bp, 9 predicted proteins | sample 7454761 | NCBI WGS metagenome assembly JACCEB01 (sample SAMN15323454, study PRJNA562643) | freshwater metagenome | isolation source: river surface water | place: USA:Blue River Watershed | collected 2017-08-18 | reverse complement strand
CCTATCAGTTAGTGGTTGCTGCCCGGCGAGTTGGTACTATTCCGCCCAGGTATTCATCGCATACATCCGGTGCATAACCTGTTGGAATTCTTGTTTTAGTTCTTCTCCGGGGTAGCCATAAGTATAATCTAGCTCAGCTAGGAACCCTGGTTTCTTAACTAATTCGGTGAAATACTTATTGAATACTTGTAAGCGTTTACCGACCAATGTTGCTTCTAGGACTTTGGGAATATCAGGGAGAATATCAGTCCAATATTTGGCTTGGATGATATCCGGGCATGCTCTGAGAATCCAAAGAATATTCCTGTCCCGCGATTCCTCAATATATGCATCCCTAATTGTATCCCATTTGAAATCGGCAGGCGCGATACAAATCATCATTAACAGACGCCCTAGATTAGGTGTTATCCGTTTGTGCCGCACCTGAGTTTTTGTCTGAAAATCTTTGAGCATTTGGGTAGCTTGTTTCCGAATTTCTGGGTCAGCTTCGGCTAAGTGATACCATGTCCGGAATAATTGTGTAAATCCTTCTAGGGCTTTCAATGAAATATGGGTTTCACCACGCATCATTTCCACGATTAGACTATTCAAAAGTGTTGCGAATATATCATTAATAATTACTGCAGGTGGTTGGTTGTTTAGTGTCGGGTGTAGGTGTTTTGCGGGTTTATCTTTCAAGCCGCGATTGAAATAAATTGCGCCGATGGATTTCATTAGACATTCCCTGGCCCTTATAAAGTGTGATGGGGTGATATATAGCGGAAGGAAAAACCCGAATTCCATATTCCACACCGACTTGTTGATTTCTAAATCTTTATAAGCGGTGAAAGAAATGACATCTAGAGTAGAACTGATTTCTTTGATACATGTTGATTCAGGCCCTCGTTGTTTAAAGGTGGTAATCATAATTGGGTATCCTAGCACATCTTCAGTTGGTGTAGCACCAGTAGTCCAACATTTGAGCCAAGACAGTTCGCGGTAATCAGGGGTTGCCATCATCCTAGCAAATTGCTGACTGGCAGACGCTAATAATAATCGGCTGTCTACAGGTAACGCATCTAGGACCGCACGTAATGCAGTATCCGATAAGTCTACTTTTGATAACCCGGTTTGTAGTTCAGCGTAATTATTTGTAAGGCTCAGATTATTACTAATGGGATGTGAAATAGCAATAGGACGGCCCCGATAATCATATCCCCATCTAGGGAGCTGGTCTAGGATATCTTCCGAATATTTAGTAAGCCAGAGTTTGTATAAATGCCGGATATTCTCTAAACTTTCTGGCCTTCTAATTCTTCCTAGGTGAAAAACTCCAGGGTGTAAGAATGACTCGCAATATGATTTAAGATTTGCAATGTCAGTAAATGGAACTTGGTATTCTGAGTTATCATCCAATTTAGGCGGACCGTTGGGCCAACAGGTCTTACAAGTATATGGACAACCGCTACTGGATTTAGCAGCCCGTTGTTCTGGAACTAACTTTATCATCCTTGCGATTTCGTCATTTATATCATGTTGGATATCCAGAATAGTCCATAATTCATCCATAACCCGGGACCATTTAGAAAGTATATACCGATTCGGGGATAGTATAGCCTGTGAGAGTAATTCTGCAAGTTTTGCGAGTAATTCATTCGCCCGGGCACGTTTAATATCGGTAATTTCAGGTCTTGTGTAAGCGCATTTTAATATATTAAATGGCAAATCAGTTTCTTGACTGCTAATAAATTTGAAACCTAGTAAGTCCTGCCAGTAAGCCAATTTATTTGGGAATACATTACGATATATGACAAAAAAATCATTGAGAAACCTAGCACCATCTGTAATAAAATATTTAACTGCTCGTGCGACTATGTCAGGGGTTGTCATAAGTAAATCAGAGCTAGGTTCGCAAAAACCATAAGCCGGTATTTTAGTAGTAGAATATGTTAATTCCAATACCCCATTTTTTAACAATTTCATGTCGGGGTTTTGGCTAATGTGCCGTTTATCCAACATGCCCTGGTTAAAATATAATGCTGAGACAGTCATATATTCGGGACAGACAAGTTTTAGATAGTCAGTTTGTGTATTATCTACTGACATTAAAGCCAATAAATAATCTTTTGACATATTGGCCATCACAGTAATTAGATTATCAACAATTTTTTGCGCTATTTTGTCTTGAATATTTTTATTTTCTTCAGTGTCACTTTCAAATTTAGGAAAAGTAGGTAAGTTGAATAGATTGGGTTTGATTTTCAATTTCATGTTACCTAACGGTGCGCGTAAATCGATATCATCCATATTTTTATATCCAGATGCTTCTACTACAGGTGATGGCTGAGAGTAAGTATGCCCGCACCCGGCGCACGTGAAATCCTGGCATTCTTTCCATGCCTTTGTAAGATTAGATTTAATTTCCTGGTGTGAATATTCATCACCGCCTAGTTCAGGTGGTTTCTGGTAAAGAGTTAATTTCATCCGCCCGTCGTAATTTTCAACTCGTTCTTCAAATAGAAAAGTATATAATTGTAATAGTAGGGTTTCAACTGAATATGCACTAGACCATCCGCGGTATTCATTTTGCCCGCTATCCGCTTGCCAAAAGAAATTATTAATCACATCCATACACAGGAAATATATATAATGGCGGCCATTATGATAGTGATTGGGTATGATATTGCTATGTGCAAACCCGGTTTTGAGTTCTATACTAGGCGGGTTTTTGGGGTAATCATCCGGGAAATAGAATATGAAATGGAAAACACATCCAGAATAATAAGGATGCTCCAGTGGTGGTGCTAGGTTACCATGCCACTCAAATATATTAGATTCAAGAGGTTGGATATTAATATACCTTTTAATAGATGAAGGTGTTAGCGTATAATCCCGCCATTCCGACATAAGCCGCCGATTAGCAAATGATTTAATTATATTTTGAGGTGTTGTCATTTTTAAAATACTATTGTAATTTGCAAATATACTTGAGTTTGATATCCTAGCATATAAACATCTAGGAAATATTTAAACTAAATAAAAACTTAATTTACTATCTCCTAAAAATATAAACAATATTAATAAATACATATTATTGTAGTGGTGATTTCAGCGTATACTACCTATGGTAAAAAACAAAAAAAATATTAAAACCAGACGGAGGACACGGAAATTTGTAACTAAGAATAGGCAGATAATTGGTGGCACGGTATATGGTGTTGGTTCATTTGGTGCAGTTACCGGAGATCCACCCGTCCCATATAAAAAGACATTTGAGCAAACTGGTAAATCAATAAAATCGGTAAGCACTAAAATAAATAGCACATTACGCAAAACATTAAAAAATAATAAATATGTTTCCAAAATATTTTTTGATGAATCTACAACCACCGATGTTATAAATTCTATAGGTTTATTGGAGTCAGTATCAGGTAAAAACTACAAAAAGGTATTTAACCCATACTTAGTATTACCAGTTGAATATCATAACCACAAATTAGTTGCAGAAATTGACCAAACAGAATATTTAAGTCCAGCATTTCAATCTGACAAATATTGGTCTAGACTTGATGGAACAATAGATGAAGACTCTAGGTCTAAATTAAGTAATGCAACTAAACAAGTTTGGTATCCAAAAGCTGCAGGTGATTTGGAACATTTAAAATTGACTACTTATACTGAATTTGTAAATTTTCTACACAATTTCAGAAATATTGTAAAAGGTATACAAGTATTACATGATACAGGAATAGTTCACCATGATTTAAAACCTCTAAACATTTTGACATTTAAAAGTGATAATAGTAATTCACTGTATAAAATATCAGATTTAGATACACTTAAAAAATTGGATGACTTTACGAGTGATAATATTAAAAAAGAACATATAACTAGATTATTTAATACATGGGGTTATGAATATTTTCCTACATGTATTACATTATTAACGGCAATATTTAAATCGGTTGATAATAATATAGACCCTGTATATTCTAATTCTACAATTCATGATGGATTTAATGTAGAATTTAACAAACAAGCAAGTGTAAGAGTTGGTAAGGAAACAAATGATTTATTACAACATTTAACCAAAATATTACCACCTTCATCATTTAGTATAAATGCAATAATTGATATTCAACGTAATAAATATGGTGCAGCTAAACCCACAGATAGTGAATTAACGGATGAATCTGGTAATATTTCAACTAGTAAATTCAAATTACTTACTCAATTTAATAGTAGAATAGCTAGCTTATTAAATTCTGCAACACCCAGTTTATCAATTATTGATAAACGGAATATTCTATTAAAATATGTTGATGTATATTCATTAGGAAGATCTATATTAGAAATGCTTGAACAGTATATTACTAAATCATCTGAGATATTTAATGATAAAATGAAACAACATATTGACTCTATCATTGATTTTCTGTATTCAATACTTACATATGCATATTTTGAAGATGAAATATATAAAAAAGATATATTAAGTTTATATGAAAAGCATGTAATTTATAACACACAACTAGTTTCAATAAAAACACAATCACCTAGCATACAAAATAATTTGTTTGATTAATTTTTAAATATCTTTTAAACACGTAGTGTATTTATATTTATTACCATAAATGTCCTAAAATACACTTTTTTTTAATTTAAAGATTTTATTGGCCATATGCAGCTAATAAACATCACAATTAACACTCATTAAACTAAATTCATTTCTAATAAACAAAATGCCTATTGATATTACATCAGAAGAAGCTAAAAAACAAATGGGGCCTGTAATTGGTATTGATTTGGGGACAACTTATAGTGCTGTTGGTATTTATCGGGATGGTGCAGTAGAAATAATTGCCAATACTCAAGGTAATCGAACAACACCTAGCTATGTTGCATTCAATGATGTTGAACGCCTTATCGGGGAAGCCGCTAAAAATCAAGCTGGTGCAAATCCCGAAAATACCGTATATGATGTGAAACGTATGATGGGTCGCACTTTTGGCGAACCTGCAGTTGTCGAAGCCATGGGTCATGTTCCATTCAAGGTTTCCCGCGCACCAACTGGTAAATGTCAAATTGAAGTTAATTTCAAAGGCGAACACAAAACTTTCCTACCTGAAGAATTGAGCGCTATGATTTTAACTGAAATGAAATCGATTGCTGAAGCATATTTAGGTGAACCAGTTAAGAGTGCAGTTATTACAGTGCCTGCATATTTCAATGATAGCCAACGCCAGGCTACCAAAGATGCGGGTGCTATTGCTGGGTTGAATGTTCTACGTATCATTAATGAACCGACCGCTGCTGCGATTGCGTATGGTATGGATAAAGTTGGTGCGGCCGGGCAAAATGTCCTAGTTGTAGATATCGGAGGTAAACAGCTGCTTCCTGTGGTGCGAGTCCACTAATTATTCCCATACTATTAAAATAGTATGAATTGGAATAATTAAATCTGGTTAATTGCTGGAAACTCCTAAAGCTCTACCTACCTAGATTGTCTGTCTTCGGACAGTCATGGGTTGATAAAGGAAAGAGATGGTCTAACAAGACCGTTGTAATGGACGATCAGCAGCCAAGTTTTATGTGGCAACACATAAGAAAGGTTCAACGACTAGGTAATTAAATATTACCCACGAATGCCAGAGTTTAATAATACTAATTACCCACACAAATTATCAAATAAATCATCAAATAATTTATCATCAATAACTTAAAAACAAGTTTGTATATCATGTGTAAGATACAAAAATATTCATAAAGTATATCAATAAGCAGCGAGAGTAAATGGAAGGGTTATCAGCAAGGCAGAACATAGTTAGTAAAATAACGGCGATTTATGATACCAAAACTGGAGCGCAAATTCCAATTAGCAAAATAACTGTTGATTTCGGACATAATAAGTATTCGGCTAAGAAACTTGCGGTGTGGCGAGTTATAATTAATGGTTGCAGACTAGTTAGGAAAGATGCGCTAAAGTTTGATTATAACTGCCCCACATGTAGCGCCAAGCAACAATTAATACCAATTAGTCTAATGCGGAAAGTTAATAAATGTTCGCTGGAGTGCGTTCAATGTGCTAATCTAAATGAAGGCAAACGTCAATCGCATTCCGAGAATTTTCATACATATGCAGATAGATCTGTCAATATGCCAAAGAAACCAATAACCTATATTGAAAAACGGGATGCTAGTTTAGAGAAATTTAGCCAAATGGATGAAGAATATAAATCAAAATATTTTGCATTCCACTTAACTCAAGAAGATTACGCTAGACTGCTGCCCCGAATCCAAAGTTTTCAAAATGGCAAAGTTACTGATTTTGCAAATATAGAATATTGGCCGGTTTATAATAGTCTTAATCAAATGAATTTTACGCATATTATGTATAACCGACAAACTCAAACTGTTTTTAAACCACATCAGCCAATTTTGAAATGCGATAATTGCCAAAGCACATGGCGTGCGAAGTCATTAGAAGTTTATAAGAACCATCTACAAGTTAATTGCCGAACATGTTCCCTAACAAATACAATATTCCGTATCCGGACCACGAATAATAATCTAAATGAATTGATAACTTATCAATCCAAATTAGAATTGAAATTTATAAAATGGTGCGATACAAATGGAATAACAGCTAGGAATGGGCCTGTCTTACCATATGAATTCAATGGGAAACAGACAACATACCGTGTTGATTTCGTGGTAGGTCGCATACTTGTTGAAATAAAGGACAATCATGACTATAAGTTGGGGCATAAAAATCAACTTGAAACTGGCAAATGGCAAGCCAAAGAATCAAAAGCTAGAGCAGTAGTTGCTCAAGGACACTATGATGATTTTATGCTTATCGATCCCAAAAATTGGCTTGCAAGTTTGAAAACACTCAAAGCAAAACTACTCCCGCATGCTGATGATACAAACCTAGCATCGCAACCTGATGAATGATGATAAAGAATAATGATGATGACTAATGATTAATAATGATTAACGATTAGTAATTAGTAAAATTAAATAAGATATAGTCTGATCTCATATGAAAGTATGAGAAATAATAGTTAAATGCTATTATAATAACAAGATCTGCAAAGGGCACTGCAGATTATTCAATTCTAAACCTAGAAGATGGGTTATTCGAAGTGAAAGCAACCACCGGGCTCCCATTTATGGGCGGTGAAGATTTTGATAACCGGTTAGTGGATTATTTCGCAGGGGAATTCAAGCGTATCCACAAAAAAGATATCACAGGAAACAAACGTGCACTCCGCCGTCTAAAAACACAATGTGAACGTGTGAAACGCACTCTTAGTAGCGCTACGAGCGCGACATTGGAAATCGATAGTTTGGCAGAAGGCCAAGATTTCTATTGCCAAATTACCCGTGCTAAATTCGAACAACTTTGTGATGACCTATTCCGTAAATGTATGGAACCAGTCGACCGTGTTATAACTGATAGCAAGTTGGATAAGAGCGCAATTAATGAAATCATCCTAGTTGGTGGTAGCACCCGTATCCCACGACTTCAGAAGCTTATTAGCGATTATTTCAATGGCAAAGAGCTTAATAAATCGATTAACCCAGATGAGGCAGTTGCGTATGGTGCAGCCGTCCAAGCAGCGATTCTAGGCGGTCATGGTGATAAGAAGACCGACCAACTTTTGCTCCTAGATGTCACACCTCTGAGTCTAGGTCTAGAAACCGCAGGTGGTGTTATGACTGTTCTCATCCCACGTAATTCTACTATTCCTGTGAAGCAGACACAGACATTTAGCACTTATGAAGATAACCAACCAGGTGTAACCATTCAAGTATTTGAAGGCGAACGTGGTTTCACTAGGGATAATAACAAACTTGGGCAATTTGAACTCTCCGGAATTCCACCTGCACTCCGTGGCACTCCTAAGATTGAAGTCACCTTTGATATTGATGCCAACGGTATTTTGTCAGTAAGTGCAGTAGAAACAGGAACTGGTAAAAAACAGAACATCCGCATTACTAATGATAAGGGCCGTTTAACCAAGGAACAAATCGAAAAACTTGTGAAAGATGCCGAGAAATATAAAGCTGAAGATGACGCTGAAAAAGATAGGGTGTCTGATTTCAATTCGCTAGAATCATATTGCTACCAGATTCAACAAGTATTAGGTGAAGATGCTACTAAGGAGAAAGTTGGCGCTGATGAATGCACAAAATGCCTAGCAGTGGTAGAAAATACTATTAAGGAACTAGGTAGCAACAGGTCGGCATCTAAGGAAACTATCGCAGGTTGGCGCAAAGAAGTAGAATCAGCCTATAATCCATTGGCCAAGAAGATGTATGGCGATGGGGCTGCAGCAGGAGGTCAAGGTACAAATCCTGGTGCCGGAATGGGAGGGATGCCTGGAGGTATGCCTGGAGGTATGCCAGGTTTCGACCCAAATAATATTACTCCAGAGCAGATGAAACAAATGGAGGAAATGATGAAGAATATGGGTGGAATGCCAGGCGCAACTAACAGTGCTGCTGATTTAGATTAAACGTCTGGTTGATTTTTTAGCTTGTTTTGAATATCTCAACATTAATATAAATATTGTTGTGCTAGGTTATCTGAAAACATGAATAAGTGGATAGCTATAATTTTCTTATATATAGCATCAGTGTGCTATATTACCGCATCATTTTATCATTTATCATTGGGTGTCAAATGGACATTTATAAAGGCATTTCTTATTTCTATAACATTTGTTATCCTAGAGTATGTATTTGGTATTCCAGGGAATAAATGGGCGAATGAATTCTTATCTGTCTTTGACCTAATGATACTAATCATAGTATTTGATCTAATTAACCTATTCATACTTAATTTCTTCATTCTGAAAAATAAAGTTCAACCTTTGAAACATGGACTTTGCTTGGTATTATTAGGTATAGTAATTATGTTGTCAGCAGACGTTATTAGTAATACTGAACAACTATCATCTAAAAAATAATAAATCATTGTGACAATACCAGCATAAAATGTTGCTTTTTAAATAAAATTGTTTAGAAAATAGTAATTTAACCAATAATAATTTAACCGACTTGTCAAAAAAAGTTACAATAAACTGTTGGCAATTTTCAAGTCTGTTTTTAAAATGGCTCAATCTGTGTTTCTTGATGAATCATTTGACGTTTTGGATACCCAATTTTCGGAGACTGAACCATCACCAACACACATCAAAACCCCACAAGTCAGTGGCAAATACATTTACAGATATCGGTCGGTTCTTACTAATTGGGCCGGAGACAAGCAAACCACATTATCACCAGTATATGACAATCCATACGCTATGTCAATTGCTCTGTTGCAATCTTATAGATTCCTAGAGCAACGCGTAATTGGTGACCTAGCACTACTCCGCCGGCAGACTGCCGATATTCTTATTGACCAAATCAAACTCCGGATTGCCATTAGCCATGCGCGAGACTTAATCAGACATATTTGCTGCGAACCAGATTTCCCCGCCGAACTTACCGAGGGATTTACGCTTATTGATTTCACGCCTGAACAGGGAAGTGCGCCATTGCGAGGTGTATTTATGGAAATCTTAGTTAAGTATGACCCTGATTACCACAAGAACCCTTTTGCACTAATATCACATGACCGGCGAGGTAGCACGAGTAGCTGCCTAGAGCAGCAATCCACGCGCAACCACTTCACACCGGTAGAATACAAGTTTATTAACCGGTATTTGAGGACAATGCCCCAATTCCCTCTGCAATAAGTTGATGAAACAAATACTTTATTTTTTATATATAAACATTAAGGCCAAAATGCTATGCTAGGATAAACAAAAACATAAATAATCACAAACTCTGTAAATTTAATTCACTTAGTTGAAAACAAAATATGAATCCAAAACCAATATTAGACCAATCCATTGTAATAGTTGATAAAGAATATTACCCACGAAATTCCAGAGCACAAACATTAGCAATTTACCAGGCGGGAGTTGACATCCCCAAAATTGAGTTTCCTATTTTGTTAGATATACCACGGTTAAATTGGGGTATCTCTAGGAGTTTATCAATACCACTTATGGGAGATGAATATCTAGGTGTTAGCATATGTGTTAATATGTGGATATGGCCACCGGAATCAACGCCTAGTATCTTATCTGTTGAAGATATCCGAAAACTCTGGGCCAATGGATTACTAGTTTGCCCCATCCAGGAAATCAAGTTATGGCGGAACAAACAGCTAATATATTCATGTGATAAATTCCGGATTCCAGAAAATGATGGATTCGGAGGCCAAGGAGTTGTGCTAGGTTCTGGAAAATTGGTTAGTGTAATATTCGCACCTGTATTGCAGATGCCAAGTATAAACTGGCTAAGTGAAGAACGATACCAAGATTACGTCCTAGATGTTGAATTCGTAAGCCAACCAGACTTTGAAAAAAAAGGAAAAACTAAAATAACACTAAAGACAGCTAGGGTTCAATTACAATCACGAGTGTATTCAAATGATATCCGCAGTGATAGATTTAACTCAAAGACCGTTAATAATGGTATCTAGGTCTGGGATATTATTTTGCGGCCTGCCACCCATCCCGCCACCCATCATAGTAGAGGCATCAAAAAGTGGTGGACCATCATCGCGTTGAGATTGCTTATTACCACCGCCACCGAACAACCCACCTAATCCACTCATAAACCCACCGAATCCGGGGGCTTGTTTCTTCATCGTAGCCTGTTGCGCGGCCTGGAACCGGGCCATAAGTTCGGGGTCAGATTTGAGGATTTCATCAGCATTGGGGAGATTGGAACCCTTCAACATAGCCATACTCATATGATGGGTTAGGGCACTGCCACCAACCATGAAAATCAACCGGAGTTCAGGTGCCATGGACCCTGAACCCTGGTATTTTTCATAGAGTTCCTCAAAGATATCGTCATATTTGTTAATGTCTTCATGGACGGCTGCACTCCACCCTTCCAATTTAAAGTCAAATGGGTCATAACGGGTATTCAAGAATTCAATTCCACTAATAGCGCTAATCAACCACTGACGCTGCATATGAACGCTGTTATCCATCTTGCGTTGATATACTAGGCGTTCATACTCATGTTTCATTTCATCATAATCGCTGGACATACTAAACATTTTAGGGACTTTAACACCCTTATCTCGGAGGCGTTCGAATTTACAAATCAAGTCAAATTTGGCTTTCTGGATTTCTTCATAGGTCATATTCAGACTGTCACCTGCGCCACCAGTGTTATATGATGCTTGTGGCGCTTGTTGCTGTTGATTTGGTGTAGAATAAGAGGGTTGTGCCTGCGGAATAGATGATTGCGGGAAACCACCTAGACCGCCACCTGAAGCGAAAGGAGGTAAGCTAGGTCCATTCATCGTCTTAGCCTTGTTAAATACACTATTCAAGCCGATTTCACTGTCGGCGATTTCTTTATCTAGGTCAATGGCTGTGAGATTAGGTGCCGCTGGAGTTTGTGCGGGTTTCGCGCCACTAAAAAGATTACTGAAGAACCCGGGTTTTTCAGCAGGTGGGGCATTGAATTTACTGGATGGTGCCGGGCTACTAAGTTCGGGGGATTTGCGGGCTTTGGTCTTATTAACAAGCATATCTAGACCGAATTCACTAGAATCTAGGTCATCTAGGATACCGCCACCAGACGAGGTGGATGGTTTCGCGCCGCCACCGAATGAAAAAAGCCCACCAGTGGGTGTTGGGGGTGTTGGTGTTCCTGCTGGGGATTTATTAACAAGAATGCTGGGTCCGGGGATGGGTGCTTTCTTGGAAGCTGAACCCATATCTATTGTTTCAAGGTCAAACGCGTCTAAATCAAATGCATCTAAATCAGCCATTTCTTATTTTTACTTTTTGGGATTGATATTGCTAGGTTATATGAAAATTAAATTATTAACCGTAATCTTTTTGATATATCTAAACTTAAAAAATAAAGTAATTAACCGAGCCCTATTTATTCATCCGGACTAGCTGGCTACACATGATTTATCTGGTTTGAAACAATCCATGAGGTGCTGCTCTAGGTATTCAGGTAACCAATAACTATTAATAACTTGTTGGAACTTATTTAATTCATTAGGTGATAGAGAAATTGGGTGAATGGTAATAGTTTTATCTGCT
>JACCEB011597422.1_pt1 | contig 12126 bp, 10 predicted proteins | sample 7454761 | NCBI WGS metagenome assembly JACCEB01 (sample SAMN15323454, study PRJNA562643) | freshwater metagenome | isolation source: river surface water | place: USA:Blue River Watershed | collected 2017-08-18 | reverse complement strand
TTTTTTCTTCGCCAATAATTTTAAAAAGTTGCGAATCTTTATCTATAGTAACCTCGTGATAACTTTTTCCGTAATCTTTAAATTCTGGATTGTGGCTTTGTTCGTGATTCATGAATTTTTCTTCGTCGGGAATGTGCTGAATTACCTTTCCGCCATGCAAAACATTTAGCAATTGCATGCCGTTGCAAATTCCAAAAAAAGGAATTTTTGTGGCGATTGCTCGTTTTCCAAGGTTATGTTCAAATTCTTCGCGAATATCGTTTAATTTTATTGTGGGATGAATTTTTTCTTCTCCATAGCGCTTCGGATGAATGTCGAAATATCCGCCAACTATCACCAATCCATCTAAAGAATCCAAGTAAGAGTCAATTAAGTCGTAATCGTATGTTAAAATAACGGCGGCGCCACCAGCTTTATTTATCATTTCAACGTAATTAGCGCGAAGAGCGTAATAGTTTTTTACTGAATATCCATTGGCGCAGCCTTCTTTATAATCAGGAATAATTCCAATTAGTGGTCGATGGGATTTAAGATTTATCATTGTGAATTTTTTGATTTTCAATTGCGGCAGCTAAAGCCGCGCTTTTGGCAATTAAAGAGTAAATTTCATTAATTTGATTTTTGTTTGCGCCAAGAACAAATTCTCCATCATTTAAGTTTGTTAAATCAGAAAATGATGCGCCGGCGGCATTTAGCGAAATTTTATCGTCGCGATTTTCATTAGCTCGGAATAAATTTCCAACAATCTCGCCACCAAGTAAGTATATCATTGGTTCCGCGACTTTTTCTTGAATACGATCTATTGTTTTTATCCCTTCTTGAATCATTACCTGCCTATTTGGAACTGCACCTTTTAGCATATTCATTTTATTGCGCTCTTTCTTGTTTATCTCGATAATTTCAGATCCAGATTTAACAGCCCAAACGGCCATTCCGTAAGTTCCATTGTCAGCTTTAACATAACAGTATGGTTCGTCGCTAATTTGATATTTTTGATATTTTTCTTTCAGTTCAGAAATTACGCCATCGACATGATTGGCCAAGCAATCCAATCCTTGCTGCTCTTTAAAATTAACTTCGTGACAGTTGCGATGAATTGAAGAAATAAGCCAAGAATCTAGGTCAAGAATTTGCGCAATTTCAGCAGCAATTTGATTGTAAATGTTAAAATGGTGTGATTTTTTGCGTTTGAACCAACCCATTTCTACTGATGGAATTATCGGCTGAGAAATGTTTTGTAAAATTTCTGGAATTCCGTCGGTTAAATCGTTGTTTAGAATTATTAAATCTGGCTCAAAGCCGTTTTTGGTTATTATTTTGTTATTAACTTTTTTTATTGAAAAGAGTGTAATTTTTTCACCATTTTCAAGATTAATTTCCGCATCTTCAATTAAGCTACCAACCTTTGTTTCTAGGCTTTCTGAAGTTATTTCAACCAAGGCTGAAATATTGCTTAAATAGCGTAAATTTCGCGTGTGATTTTCTGGAATAATTAGAATTTTTTTTGCTTCCGGAAAATATTTTTTTAAAAAATTTTTGGACGCCGTTTGGGCGAAATTTTTTGATCTTTCGGACAAATTATTAAATCCGGCTGGAAAGCAATTGGTATCAACGGGAGCGATTTTAAATCCAGAGTGGCGAAGATCGACAGAATTGTAAAAAAGTGGCGGATATTTTTGGAATTTTGCCGCAAAAAAATCAGCAATTTGCTTGTGATTTTTTGTAATTTTGTCAGTAAGAATTTCGGTGATTTTTATCATTTTTACTTTTTTAGCTCGTGAAATTTGCTGCGTAAGATTTTTGCTTAATCGAAGGTGTTTTTGGTTCAAAGACCTCAAATTCATAATTTTTGCTTTTGGCAAAATTTATCGCCTCATCTTTACTGTTAAATTCAAAAGAAATTTGCGAGTTAGTGTTGCCTGCCGAAACCCATCCGGTTAGCTGATTTATTGAGCGCGGAGTTTCGTTTGTCAGTGGCTCAATAAGCCATTTTTTGCTGTTTTTTTTGCCAGATTGCATTGCTGATTTGCTGGGGCGAAAAATTTTTACTTTCATTTTTTATTTTAATTTGAGGTTAAAATCCAATGGCAACGCCTTCTCTTCTTGGGTCGGCGCCGCCTTCAATTTTTTGATTTTTCAGCGAAATCGCCGCAATTCCGCTGACAATTTCGATGTTTTTTGTTTTATGACCAAAAGCTTCTAATCCTTTGGTTAATTTTGTTATTTCGCGATTTTTTTCTAACTCAATTGTGTCGTTTAAAACAATAAAGCTTGGCGCTGAAATGGCATCTTGAACGCTCATATCGAAATCAAGATGGTTAATTATCGCTTTGGCAACAAATTGAATGATTCTTGGGCCGCCGGGCGAGCCAACAATCATAATTATTTTGTTATTTTCGTCGAAAACAAAACTAGGCGACATCGAAGTTCTTGGCTGTTTTTTTGGCTCAAGGCGATTGGCGACTTTTTTGCCATTTTTAATAGGCTCAAAAGCGAAGTCGGTTAATTGATTATTTAGCAAAAAGCCGCGAACCGAAAGGGCTGATCCAAAAAAATATTCAATTGAACTGGTCATTGAAACCGCATTTCCATCTTTATCAATAACCGAAATATGCGTTGTTGATGGCGGCTCAAAGGTGCTAAGTGAGGAAGAATTTGCTGATTTTTCTTGGGAAAAATTTCCGGCAGAAATTTCGGTTAAAGCTTTTTTAGGATTTATTAAGGAAGCGCGTTGTTTTAGGTAATTTTTATCGAGCAGCTGGTGCAAAGAAATTTGCAAATCATGACCAAGATATTGATTGCGATCGGCGTAGGCGAGACGAGTTGCTTCAGTAATTAAATGAACAGTTTCAAGTGATCCGGCTTTATTTTTGCTGAGGTCAAAATTTTCTAAAATTCCCAAAATTTGCAACATAGTAACTCCGCTTGAAGGAGCGTTTGCGGTGCAAATTTTGTATTTTTTACGATAGGCTGCGCAAAGTAAATCATCTTGCTTAACGCGGTAATTTTGTAAGTCTGAAAGTGTTAATTGGCCGGGATTTATTTTTGAGTTTTGTACGGCATTTACTATGTCTTTAGCGATTTTTCCTTGGTAAAATGAATTAATTCCTCGATTGGCAATTTCTTCAAAAGTTTTTGCTAAAATTGGATTAGTTATTTTTTCGCCAACTTGCAGCGGCTCTTTGTTTTTATTGAGGTAGATTGACGCGGTTTGGTTAAAATCTTTTAGGTAAGAAATTTCTTTTGATAAATTGTGAAATCTTGGACTTACTAAAAATCCTTCTTTGGCAATTTTTATGGCCGGTTGAAATAATGCTTTCCAAGGCATTTGACCGAATTTTTCATGAACTTCCTTCATCATTTTTAAATTTCCGGGAGTTCCAACTGAAAGTCCGCCACGCACAACATCGCTGAATTGGCGAGGTTTGCCATTCGAATCTAAAAAAGCGGTATTTTTGATATTTTTTGGCGCATTTTCGCGACCGTTAAAATAAAAACTTTTGCCACTTTTTTTATCGAAATAAAGCAGCAAGCTTCCGCCACCAATGCCCGAAGAGTGTGGCTCAACAACATTTAAAACTAATTGCGCCGCAATAGTTGCATCAATTGCATTTCCACCTTTTTTTATAATTTCGGCGCCAGCTTGACTGGCAAGCTCATGAGCTGCCACAACCATATATTCTTTAGCTTCAACGGTTTTTAGGTTGCGAAATCCAGAATCTGGTTCGCCAATCCATTCGTCAGAAGTGTTGAAATTAAAAATTTTTGCGACTTTTTTTTCGCCAATGTTGCAAGAAAAAAGTAAAAATGTGGCAAGGAATAGTAAGGTTTTTTTCATGATTTTGGGGATTTTTTTTGGATAATTTTTTGTGGCAAATAGCCAATAAAAGCGGCGCTAAAAATCATTAAACAACCAAGCCAAATGAAAATTATAAATGGCTTAAAAATGGCGCGAATTGCGTAATTATTTTCTTCATCTTTTGTGCCTATAACTAAGTATAAATCGCTAAAAATTTGATGCTTTATAGCAGCTTCGTTTGTGGTTTGGTGCGATGCGGGATAATAATTTAGCGTGGGAAGTAATTCGGCAATTGCTGAATTATTTTGTGAAATTGCGAATTTGCCGCCGCGCGCAATGTAGTTTTCGGCGATAGAATATTCTGTTTCAAGAAATTCAATTTTGTAATTTTTTAGGCTGAAATTTTCTTTTTCGGCAAGGTTAATTTCTTTAGTGAGACCAAAAGATGAGCTGACTACAACGCCAATTATAACCATGGAAAATCCACAATGCGCCAATTTCATTGTTAAATTTTTGCCGCGACAATTTTTTAGGCCAGCGAAAATTGCCCCAGCCAGAACTGAAATTTGTAAAATCTCTAAATCGCTTTTAACAAAAAATCCTCCCAATGCCAAAGCAATAGAAATAAGGGCGAAGGAGATATTTTTGCGAGTTAAAATTTTGCTTTTTTCACTTTCATGAAAGTTAGTAGAAATTCCTAAAAATAGCAGAAATGGCAGCAATAAAATTGTGAAAATTTTATTATAATATTCTGGTCCAATTGAGATGAATTGATCAAAAATTCCACGCAATAAAATTGGATAAATTGTGCCAAGAAGAACTGTAAATAAAGCGATTACAAGGATGTAATTGTTAAATAAAATGGCGCCAATTTTTGAATTAAAATCAAAATTTTTCTTTTGATTTTTTAAGGTTGATATTTTTTTGCCAAAAACCAACAAGCCAATTCCGCCAATTGCGGCAATCAAAAGAATGATGAAAAATCCGCGTTTGGCATCAACGGCGAAAGAGTGAACGGAAGTTAAAACTCCCGAACGCACCAAAAAAATTCCAAGCAAACAAAAGATAAAAGAAATTATGCCAAGAAGCGCGGTCCAGCCTTTAAAAAGCTCTTTTTTTTGCAGAATTTTTTGGCTGTGAATTAGTGTTGTTGCTGCAATCCATGGCATTAAAGCTACATTTTCAACGGGATCCCAAAACCAATATCCACCCCAACCAAGCTCGCGATAAGCCCACCAGCCGCCCAAGCCAATTCCAAGAGTTAAAAATCCCCAAGAAAATAAAAGCCAGTTGCGTAAATTTTTGGCAAATTCGCTGTTAATTTTTTCGCAAATTAAGCCGGCAAGCGTGTAAGAAAAAACAAGTGAAAAACCAAGATATCCAGTGTAAAGCATTGGTGGATGGAAGGCTAAACCAATATCTTGCAGCAAAGGATTGAGGCCAAGACCTTCTTGTGGAGTTGGAAAAATTGGCAGAAATGGATTTGAAGTGAACGCCGTGAAGGCGGCAAATAAGGCCGAAATTAAGGCTTGCGAGCATAAAGTTAGTAATTTTTCTTTATCGCTAACTTTAGCTAAAAATGCGAAAGCGAAGCTGTAAGCGGAAATGATTGTGATTAAAAGAAGCATCGAACCTTCGTGATTTCCCCAGCTTGCGGCAATTTTGTAAATTAGCGGTTTTAGTTGGTGCGAATTGTAGTAAACATTCGAAACCGAATAATCAGATTTTAAGAATGAATAGATTAAAGAAGCTTGTGAAAGCAATGCGCAGCAAATGATTATGGCGCTGAACATTTTGCTGATTTTAACTAAATCACTAACTTTATAGCGCTGATTTTTGAGTGAAAAAAAACAAAAAAATGGCAAAAAAATGCCGCTAAAAAAAATTAGTAAAAGTAGCGCGAATCCAAAGTTGGAAGCCATTTTAAACTCTTTTTGAAATAAATTCCTTCACCGCTTCAAGGTTGTTTTCAAGAACCTCAAAAGATTCTTTTCGATCAAACAAATCTTTTAAAAAGTTGGGCAAAGCTGGATTTGGTGCGTCTGAGGCGATTACGGCATCTGGAAATTTAGCGGGATGTGCAGTTGCTAAAGTTACGATAATTTCGCCGCGATATTCTTCGTTTTTCATGAATTCTTCTGCGGCAAAAAGTCCGATTGCACTGTGCGGATCGATGGTTTCAGAAGTTTTTTCGAAGAATTTTTTAATAGTCTTTTTGGTTGTAAAATCATCGGCGCTAAAGGCGATAAATTCTTTTTGAATATTTTGTAAAATTTTGTCTGACACTTTTAAGGAGTGAGTGCGTTCAAATTCGGCCATCAAAATCGCAAGATTTTCTTCGCATTTTTCGGTTTTGTGAGCATCAAAAAGCAGTCTTTCAAAATTGCTTGAAACCTGAATATTCATGCTTGGAGATATGGTGTCAATCATCTCGCCTTTGCTGTAATCATTGCTGTTTAGGAAGCGTTCCAAAATATTGTTTGAGTTGGTGGCGATTATTAATTTGCCAATATTTAAACCCATTTTTTTTGCTAAAAATCCAGCATAAACATCGCCAAAATTTCCGCTTGGAACTGAAAAAGAAATTGGAGTTTTTTCATCGCAGCCCAAACGCAAAGCAGAGTAAAAATAGTAAACAATTTGTGCCATGATGCGGGCAAAGTTAATCGAATTAACAGCGACCATTTTTTTGCCTTTCAAAAAATCATTGCCTGAATTTTGGGCGGCGAACATTTTCTTAACCATTGCCTGACAATCATCAAAATTTCCTTTAACAGCGATGTTGAAAACATTTTTGGCAATTACGCTGGTCATTTGTTTTCTTTGCACATCAGAAACGCGATTATGTGGGTGAAGAATGAAAATTTCGGCATTTTTGCAATTCATACAGCCTTGTATTGCTGCCGATCCGGTGTCGCCAGAAGTGGCGCCAATAATTACAATTTTTTCACCGCGTTTTGTAAGAAAAAAATCCAGCAAATTTCCTAAAAATTGCAAAGCAAAGTCTTTGAAAGCCAGAGTTGGGCCGTGAAATAGTTCTAATAAGAAATGATTGTGATCTAATTGTTTTAGTGGGGCGATTGCTTGATGAGAGAAGTTTTTGTAAGATTTGCTGATAATTTCTTTGTAAGTTTTGGAATCGATTTCGTTATCAATAAAATGTTTCGTGACCTCAAAAAATAATTCTTCGTAGGTCATTTTTGTCATTTTTGAAATTTCTTTTTGACTAAATTGGGGCAGAAATTCTGGTACATATAATCCGCCATCTGCCGCTAGCCCCTGTAAAACAACTTCTTCAAAAGAAAGAGTGGGTGATTTTAGGCGAGTTGAGATGAATTTCATCGAAAGCAATTATTTGATTTTTTTAAGCTGATTCATTTAGTTTGGGCGAAAATTTTTAAAGATCCCCCAACATTAAGTCAATGTCAGTAAATCCAATGTCTCTAGACAAAAATAAAGAAATGAAAAAGCCAGACCACCTATATCGCTGTGGGGTTGGTGTGATGTTAATTAATAACAAAAAAGAGATTTTTGTGGGCAAGAGAATAGATAACAATTCTGATGCTTGGCAAATGCCGCAAGGTGGAATTGATTTGGGTGAAGATGAAGATTTGGCGATGTTTCGCGAGCTAAAAGAAGAGACTGGAATTGATGAATCGCAAATAAAAGTTTTAAGAAAAAGTTGCGGTTATCACTACTATAATTTGCCTTATAAATTGCAGAAAAAGTTTTGGGGCGGCAAATATTTGGGACAAAAGCAAAGGTGGTATTTAGCCGAATTTATTGGCGATGAATCTTTGATTGATGTCAGAACTGAAAGTCCTGAATTTTCTGATTGGAAATGGATTGCAAATTCTCAAATAATTAACGCCATTGTTGGCTTTAAGCGCTCACTTTATCGCGATGTTATTGAGGAATTTTCAGAATTTTTGTCAAAATAATGTCATTCGAAGTAAATTTTTACCAATATGATGAGGAATTGGTAAAGTCGCTTGCGCCCTTGTTAATAAAGATTTTAGAAGGAGAAAAAAACGCATTAATTTTTTGTCGCGATGAAAAAAAAATTAGCGAAATTGATAATTCTTTATGGAGCTATGGGCGAAATAAATTTATTCCCCATATTACGATTTTTGATCAAGGCTTTGATTTAGAGCGTCAGCCTGTTTTAATTTCCAATAAACAAGAAAATCCAAATTATTCGCAGCATTTGATTTTGCTTGAAGAGGTTGAGATTGATTATGCTAAAAACTTTTCCCGTCTTTTTTATTTCTTTGAGCAGAAAAATTTTTTGGCGCTGAAAAATTACGCTGCAAAAATGCAAGATTTTGGAGCGAAAATAAATTTTTATAAAAAATCAGAAGGTAAGTGGATGAAGGCTAATTTCTAAGGCCTTTAGCTATTTAATTGTTTAGTGCGAACTAAGAAAAACTGCCTCTATTTTTTCCTCAATATTTGAATTTTTATCTTTCACTACGAAGTGAATTAAGTGCATTTTTTCTGTCTCATTTAGATGTTTTTTATCAATGGTAACAAAAGCTTTAACGCTTTCCATTGAGTTGCCATTTACCTTCACCTCATTGCTTAAATTTTGATCCTGAATTTTTAATTGCTCAGAATTGCTGTTTTTTAGGGTTATGATGAAAGTTTTTTCCTCGTGGGTTTTGTTGGTTATTTTTAAATTATAACCATTGCGAATTGATCCGTCGGAAAGTAATACAAAAACTGGGTTCCGATCAGGAATGGCGGTAATTTCAAGCTCAGATTTAAATGTTAAATTATATAGCATGATTGAGCAAACGGCTAATAAAATCGCGGCGTAATAAAAGGTGCGAGGTTTTATGATTTTGAATTTGTTTTCTGGTCGCGGATTTTCAAGATTTGCTAAAGTATCGTAGCGAACTAAGCCTTTTGGTAAGCCTATTTTTTCCATTACACCATCGCACGCATCAACGCAAAGTCCGCAAGCTATACATTCCATTTGCAGCCCATTTCTAATGTCAATTCCAGTTGGACAAACTACCACGCATTGCTTGCAGTCAATGCAATGGCTTACGCTTTTTTCTTTGTTACCATCCCACTTTTGGCGAGGTTCGCCGCGTTTCGCATCGTAAGTGATGATTAAAGTGTTTTTATCAAACATTGCTGACTGAAAGCGAGAATAGGGGCACATGTAAGTGCAAACATGTTCGCGAGCAAATCCGGCCATGATGTAAGTCATGAAAGCAATTCCGCAAATCCAGCCAATAACGCTAAAATTCAGTTCGCCAGAAGTTAAATTTTTTGCTAAATTTATTGAGTCGTTAAAGTAAGATACAAAGCCATAGCCGGTTATGAGCGAAACCAATATCCAAGAAATGTGAGTTGCTGATTTTCGCCAAAATTTGGTAAAATTATTTTTCCGATCCAACAATATTCTTGAGTTGCGGTCGCCCTGAAATATTTTTTCTAAGGCGATAAAAATATCGGTCCAAACCGTTTGAAAACAAGCATAGCCACACCAAATTCTGCCAAAAAGAGATGTTATAAAAAATAAAGTGACGGCCGCTATTATCAAAATTCCAGCTAAGTAATATATTTCTTGTGGCCAAATTTCGATAAAGAAAAAATAAATTTTACTAGCACTGAAATCGAAAAGAATCGCTTGATTTGGCAGGTTTGAGCCGCGATCAAATCTCACCAAAGGCGCGAGTAAATAAATGGCAATAAAGAAAAAATTTAGGAGCCATTTTAGATTGCGAAATTTACCTTTTACGCTTTGCGGAAATAGCCTTTTTTTGGCTACGAAAACATCATTTATCATTTTTGCTTTTTATATTTTTACTGATTTTTTAAAAATTTGCGGAGTTTTTTTGCAAAAAAAGGGAAGTTTTACAATTTTTAATTAATTCACATGACTCACACAATTACTAGTAAATATCTTGGCAATTTGAGAACTGAATCTCTTCATTTGAGGTCGCAGTCAAAAATAATTACTGATGCGCCAGTTGATAATAATGGTAAAGGCGAAGCCTTTTCGCCAACGGATCTTTTGGCAACTTCATTGGCAACTTGCATGTTTACAATTATGGGAATTGTGGCGCAAAAGAATCAGCTAAATATTGATAATGCTGAATGTAGAATATCAAAAATAATGTCGAAAAATTTACCACGAAAAGTTGTGGAAATTGTTTTGGAATTTGATTTTCTGGAAAATGATTTTGATGAAAATCAAAAAGAAATCTTGCGTCAAGCGGCTTACTCTTGTCCGGTTGCGTTAAGTATTCACGATGATTTGAAAAAAACTGTAATTTTTAATTTCGGTTAATTTTTTGTGATGGTTTTTTGTTTTGATTTTTGGTTCGAATTTAAATTTACCGGCTTTGCTGAAGAATTTAGTTGATGTTAAAGTTTCGTTGGCATCAAAAATTCTTCAGGCAAAACCAAATAATTAGCTGTGTATTTGTCTTTTTTCTACAGCCATTGCAGCTTCTTTTACAGCTTCGTTGTAAGTTGGGTGAGCATGACAAGTTCTGGCTAAATCTTCGGAAGATCCGCCAAATTCCATCACAACAGCAACTTCGTGAATTGTATTTCCAGCCTCGCGAGCAATTATGTGAGCGCCAAGAACGCGATCAGTTTTTGCGCAAGCCAATATTTTTACAAATCCTTGTTCATCAAAAGTAGCGCGAGCTCTTGAATTTGCCATCATTGAGAATTTTCCAACTTTATATTCAGCGCCAACAGCTTTTAATTCTTCCTCGGTTTTTCCAACCGAAGCAACTTCTGGATAAGTATAAATTACACTTGGAATCACATCATAATTAACGTGGCCAGCTTGTCCGGCGATCATTTCCGCAGCGGCAACGCCTTCATCTTCGGCTTTATGTGCTAACATTGGTCCAGTTGTTACATCGCCAATTACGAAAATATTTTCAACCGAAGTTTTTAGATGATGGTTTTCGATGAAGCCGCGCGCATTGGTTTTTATTCCAACATTTTCTAGGCCTAATTTTTCAGTATTTGGGCGACGGCCAATGGCTACCAAAACAACATCAGCTGATAAGATTTCTTTTTTGCCATCATTAACACCTTCAACTTCAACTTTCGCTCCATTTTTGTCTTTTTTTACTGACAAAACTTTTGTTGAAAGACGGAATTTGAAACCGTCTTTTTCTAAAATTCTTTGGAAGTTGCGAGAGATTTCTGCGTCCATGGCTGGAGTGATTTTGTCGAGAAATTCGACAACTTCAATTTCAGCGCCAAAACGGCTCCAAACGGAAGCCATTTCAAGGCCAATTACACCAGCGCCAATAACTATCATTTTGTTAGGAACTTTTTCTAAATCTAAAGCGCCAGTTGAAGAAATGATGGTTTTTTCGTCAATTTCAACATTTGGTAAATTTGTAACTTCTGAACCAGTTGCGATGATGAAATATTTTGCTGAAACTTTTTCTTTTGAGCCGTCAGATTTGGTAACTTCAATGGTGTTTTTATCGAGAAAGCTTCCCAAGCCTTCAATGTGCGTGACTTTGTTTTTTTTAAACAAGCCAGATATTCCGCCTGTTAGGCCTTTGACTATTTCATTTTTGTTTTCGATTAATTTTTTAACATCAATTTTTGGCTTCGAAACTGCGATACCAAGTTTTCCGAATTGATGATTTGCGTCATGAAATTTATGAGAAATTTCGAGTAAAGCTTTTGAGGGGATGCAGCCAACATTTAAGCATGTTCCGCCTAAAGTTTTGCGTTTTTCAACGCAAGCGGTTTTAAGTCCTAGTTGTGCAGCGCGAATTGCGGCAACATATCCGCCCGGTCCGCCGCCAATAACGACGACATCAAAATTTTGTTCAGACATTTTTAATTTGATTAAGTTTTTGGGAAATTTCTGTAAAGAAATCGCAAGATTATTAATTCCGAAAAATTTTTAAATTCTAGACGATTTCTTTAGTAATCCAGCCGCCGCCTAGAACTCGACTGTCTTGATAAATAACACAAGCTTGCCCTGGAGTAATGGCGCGAGTCATTGATTTCATTTCAATCTCAGCCTCATCATTTGGTAAAAATTTTATGATTGCTGGCTCTTCTTCGTGATTAGAGCGAAGGCGAGCAAAGCCATGAATTTCTTGCTTTAGATCAATGTTGTTTGCAAGCCAATTAATGGTGCGAATTTTAAATTTTTTGTTTTGCAAAAATTTCTCCTCGCCAACAAAAACGATATTTTCTTTGGGATCAATTTTTATCACATAAAGTGGATTTGGATAAGAAATTCCAAGGCCGCGGCGCTGGCCTAAGGTAAAATTAATAATTCCCGAATGTTGGCCTAAATTTTTGCCAGTTTCGATGTGAAT
>JACCEB012093160.1_pt1 | contig 12133 bp, 9 predicted proteins | sample 7454761 | NCBI WGS metagenome assembly JACCEB01 (sample SAMN15323454, study PRJNA562643) | freshwater metagenome | isolation source: river surface water | place: USA:Blue River Watershed | collected 2017-08-18 | reverse complement strand
GTCGAGGACCTGCTGGCGATGTGCGCACCATGAGCCTCGTACCGGCGGCAGCTGGTCTGCTTCCGGGCAATCTCTGCATAATGCATAGTTAGTTTGAACCGACTTCTGGTTCGGCTTCATTCGCCCTTATTCGCCCTCATTCGCTTTTTTCGCAGGGGATCCGGATGCTCAAGTTCTATTACTCGCTGGCGCCCAATCCGCGCAAGGTGTCGCTGTTTCTGGAGGAGGCTGGCCTGCCTTTCGAGGCGATTCCGGTCGACACGCGAAAGGGCGAGCAACACCTGCCTGCCTTCACCGCACTCAACCCCAACGCCAAGGTGCCGGTGATCGTCGACAGCGACGGCACCATCGTGTTCGACAGCAGCGCCATCCTCTTGTATCTGGCCGAGAAGACGGGTCTGTTCTTGCCGGCACCTGCGGCACGCGGCGACCTGCTGTCGTGGCTTTTGTTCACCGCCTCGGGTATCGGGCCTTACACCGGCCAGGCGATCCACTTCAAGCGCTACTCACCCGAGACCCTGCCCTACGCGGTACAGCGCTATGAGTTCGAGGCCTGGCGCCACTGGCGCATTCTTGACCAGCGTTTGGCCGACCGTGCCTGGATGGTGGGAGACAACTACAGCATCGTCGACATGGCGGTGTGGGGTTGGGGCAAGTCGGCGACAAGCGCTCTGGGTGAAGACGCCTGGGCGCAGCTGCCCCACCTCAAGCGACTGCTGGACACCATCGACGCGCGGCCCGCATCGCAGCGTGCGCTGGCGATCAAGGACCGCTACCAATTCAAGACCGACCTGGACGACCAGGCCCGCAAGGCCATGTTCCCGCACCTCAAGCAGCCTTGAGGCTGCGCTAGGAAAGAAGGACCTCCTATGACCACCCTGACCGAGCAACTGGCGCAATTCGCCGCCCGCACCACCTTCGACACCCTGCCCACCCAGGTGGTACGCGAGTGCAAGCGCGACATCCTCGACGCAATCGGCTGTGCGCTCGCCTCCAAGGGCCAGCCCAAGTCGGACAAGGGCATCGCGGCCGGATTTCGTATCGGCGGCAACGGCGGAGAAGCGACCGTGATCGGCACCGGGCGACGCTCCTCGGTCTTTGGCGCAGCATTTGCCAACGGCGAAATGATCAACACCCTGGATGCGGACTCGGTGATGCCGCCCGGCCATGTGAGCCCCTATGTGCTGCCTGGCGCCTTCGCCACTGCCGAGTCGTGGGGCCGGAGCGGCAAGGAGATGATTGCCGCCAGTGCGGTGTCGCATGAGATGTCGGTGCGCTTCGGCCTTGTGATGGACCAAACGCGCGACCATCAGGATGGCAAGGTGACCACCGCGCCCGTGCTGGGCTACAGCGCCACAATCTTCGGTGCCGCCGCATCGGCGGCCAAGCTCAAGGGCCTGCCGGCTGGGACCATCGCCAACGCCCTAGGCCTGGCCGCAGCGATCACACCGGTCAACGCCCACGGCGCCTGGCTGCGGCACTCGCCGCCCTCGACCATCAAATACCTGCTGGCTGGCGCCCTGGCGCAGTCGGCGCTCACCGCCGCCGAAATGGCCGAACTGGGACACCGAGGCGACCTGCAAATGCTCGACGATGTCGAGTTCGGCTACCCGCGCTTCATCGGCACCAAGCGCTGGGACGCCCAGGGCCTGGTAGCGGGCCTGGGCAGCGACTGGCGCTTTCCCTCGCGCCAGTTGTTCAAGCCCTATACGCACTGCCGTGTCATGCATGCGCCGCTGGACATCGTGATCGACCTGATCCACCGGCACGACATCCGCGTCGAGGAAATCGAATCGATCACTGCCTGGGGCGAGGCCTGGGCCTATGTGCTGCCCTCCTTCACCTTCGAGACAATCTCCCGGGTGGAGGACGCGCAGTTCAGCTTCACCCACGGCCTGGCGGTTGCGGCCCACCGGGTGCCGGCTGGCCCGCGCTGGCAAGACCCGAAGGTGGTGTTCGACCCCTCGGTGATGGCCCTGCGGGACAAGGTGCGGCTGGAAGTGCATCCGGACGCGGTCGGCGCGATGGAGGGCAATGCCTCCAGCCGCCCCTCACGGGTGACGATCCGCGCACGCGGCCAGGACTTCACCGGGGACCGCCAGTTCCCCAAGGGCACCCCCTCGCCGGACCCCACCACTTACATGAGTGACGAGGAGCTGGTGGCCAAATTCCGCGCCTTTACCGACGGCCTGGTGACAACCGCCACCGCCGACCAGGTGATTGATTCCGTGTTCTCGCTCGAGACGGTACCCAACTTCGCATCGGTGATGCGCGCACTGGTCTGGACTGGCCAGGGCGCTGCGGCATGACGCTGGACGCGACCACCGAGCGCAGGCTGCTACAGCTGCTCGATGAGCGGGACATCCGCGATGTGCTCACCCGCTATTGCCGCGGGGTGGACCGTTGCGATACCGATTTGATTGCAAGCTGCTACCACCCTGACGCGGTCGACGACCACGGCACCTGGCGTGCCTGGGGCCGTGATGCTGGGGAAACCATCGTCCAGAAGGTGCGCCCTGGCAAAGACGTCGCGATGCACTTCATGGGCAATGTGCATATTGAGGTAGAGGGTGACACCGGCTTCGCCGAGTCCTACCTGATGGCGTATCGCACATTCCAGCGCGATGGGCAGGACTACACCCGGGTTCGGGCGCTGCGCTTCGTGGACCGGTTCACACGCAGAGACGGGCAGTGGCGCATTGCGGAGCGGGTGGTCGCCGACGACTGGCACCGGGTCGACCGGGTCGAGGAAACCATGGCCGAGGCCGGCCAGTTTCGTATGGGCCGCAAGGACCGGGAGGACCCGGTATACGCGATTCGCCGCGGGCCGCTGGCACGCATCCCACAGCAACAGGGTGGTACAAGCAGCTGAACGTGCAATCGAACTAGCCGCTGGCCAGGGCCAACAAACGCCTCCACTTGACCTGCTCGCCCGCCATCGAGGCCTGGAAGGCCTTGTGGTCCATGATGTCCAGGTCCATGCCCTGCTTGACCGCAAACTCCTTGTACTCCGGGGTGCGCGCGATCTGCAGTGTCTCGTCAGAGAGCATCTGGATGATAGGCGCGGGCAGCCCCGCTGGGCCGATCAGGCCCATCCAGGAGGACAGCTCCATTCCAGCGGCGCCCACTTCCTGCGCGGTGGGCACATCCGGTAACGTCTCCCAACGGGTACGGCTGCTCACCGCCAGGGCACGCAGTCGACCGGCCTTGATCAGGGGCAGCACGCCGGCGCCCCCTTGCCAGGTGTAGGCCACCTGGCCGCCCACGGTGTCGGTGACCGCCTGGGTATTGCTCTTGTAGGGAACATGCTGAGCCCGGGTTTGCATCAGGTCGTTGAACATCAGGGTGCACAGATGTGAGGTGCTGCCATTGCCACCGGTACCGTAGGTGACTTCCCCCGGCTTGGCCTTCATCGCGGCGATCAGGTCCTTGGCCGTCTTGTATGGGGACTCGGCGGGTACCGCCAGCGCCAAAGAACCGCTGCTCACCTTGGCGATTGCCACGAATTCCTTGACCGGGTCATAGGTCAGGCCCGAGTCGGGCAGCAATCGAGTGGTGAAATGAGTGGTGCCGCCAAACAGTAGCGAATAGCCATCTGCCGGCGACTTGGCGATGATGTCGCTGCCGATGCCACCACCCGCGCCCGCGCGGTTGTCGATCACGAAGGTGGCCTTGAGGCGGCGTGAGAGTTGGTCCGCGATGTAGCGGCCGTTCGCGTCGATGGTGCTGCCTGGGGCCGAGGGGAGAATGAGCTTGACCGGCTTGGCCGGGTATTGCTGCGCCATGGCAGGCCAGGCGCTGGCCACACAAGCGGCCGCGCCAGCTTGCAGCAGGGTTCTTCTTTGGAAGTTCATGTCTTGTCTCCAGGTTCGGACGGGAGTCGAGCGCTCCCGATAGACAGAGCATCACCTCCGCCACCTGCGCGGGTCAATGAGCCAGCAGACTTTGATCCGTACTCTGGAATTGGGTGAAAGGCGCGCGAGGTGGGCGACCCGTCCGGCCCATCCCCTAGCGCCCGCTGACCAGCCCGCGTCCGATCACCTGAGCCTGAATCTCCGCCGCGCCCTCGAAGATGTTGAGAATGCGCGCATCGCAGAGCACACGGCTGATTTCGTACTCGAGCGCGTAGCCATTGCCGCCATGGATTTGCAAAGCGTTGTCGGCATTGGCCCAGGCCAGCCGCGCCGCCAGTAGCTTGGCCATGCCGGCCTCGACGTCGCAGCGGCGCCCCTTGTCCTTCTCCTCGGCGGCGAAGTAGGTCAGCTCGCGCACCAGCGCCAGTTCGGCCACCATCAAGGCCAACTTGTCGGCGACACGGGGAAAGTCGATGATCGGTGCGCCAAACTGCTTACGGTCGTTGGCGTAACGCCAACCCAGGTCAAAGGCGCGGCCAGCGACGCCCACCGCCCGGGCGGCGGTCTGGATGCGGGCCGCCTCGAAGGTCTGCATCAACTGGCGAAATCCTTGGCCCCGCACGCCGCCGAGTACCGCGTCGGAACCGACTTCGAAGCCGTCAAAGGCAATGTCGTACTCGCGCATGCCGCGGTAACCCAGCACCTCGATCTCGCCGCCGGCCATGCCGGTGGCGGGGAAAGGGTTCTCGCGTGTGCCGCGTGGCTTGGGCGCCAGGAACATGCTCAGGCCATTGTGGTCGGTGGTGCCCGGCTCGGTACGGGCCAACAGCGTCATCAGGTCGCTGCGCGAGGCATGGGTGATCCAGGTCTTGTTGCCGTCGATACGCCAACCGCTGTTCGTCGGGGTGGCGCGGGTGCGCAGCGACCCCAGGTCGGAACCTGTGTCGGGCTCGGTGAAGACCGCGGTGGGCAACACCTCGCCAGTGGCGATCTTGGGCAGCCAGTGGGCCTGCTGATCGGGCGTGCCACCGCACAAAATGAGTTCGGCCGCAATCTCCGAGCGGGTGCCCAGGGAGCCCGCTGCAATCCAGCCCCGGCTCAATTCCTCGGTCACGATGCACATCGCCCGCTTGCCCAAGCCCAGGCCGTTGTGGTCGCCCGAGATGCTCACGCCGAACACGCCGAGCTCGCCCAGTTGCGACACCAGGGCGTCCGGAATCAGGTCGTCGGCCAGGTGCCAGGCGTGCGCGTGCGGGGTGATCTCTCTTTCGGTGAAGCGGCGGAACTGGTCGCGAATGAGGTCCAGGTCCTCGTCGAAGGAGGTCTCGCTGATCGGGCGGTCGGCGCGCAGGTGGTCGATCAGCGCGCGGCGCGTGTCGGGCGCAGCGGACCGTGCCATCAAGGCAGCGACCGCAGGCTCCGTGGCCAGAGCGGCAGCGGCAGCGGCACCGGCCAGGCCCAGTTCCGCCGGCCGGAAGATCTCGGTCTGCGACATCGGGATGCCGCTCGTGAGCTGCGCGAGGTACTCGCCCGCTCCCAGCGTCAACACCAGTTCTTCCCCCTGCTGCAAGCGGCCCTGGGCCGCGAGGCGCTCACCCCAGCTGGCGGCACTGGCGATGGCCTCGACCGTGGTGGCCACCCAGGCCAGGCCATGGAGCGCGCGCTGGTGCGCCTGCAGCAAAGCGGGCTGCGGCTTTCCACCCGCGGTGCAGCGCTCCGTGACCACCCGCCGGGTTTCGGCCAGGTAGGCGCGGGCAGCCGCGGCGGCGGCCTTGAGTTGCTGGGTCAATGGGGAGGACGCGCTCACAGGAAAGCCCTTCAGGCGATGAGACCCGCGTCGTGCAGTTGGCCGATGCGGGTGGGGGACAAGGAGAGAACTTCAGCCAGCACCTGGTCGGTGTGCTCGCCCAGGTGCGGCGCACGCTGTACCGGCACCCGCGGCGTGCCGTGGAAGCTGGCGGCGGCCCCAGGCGCGGGGTAGCTCAGGCCGCTGGGATGCCCCAGCGTCTCGAACAAGGGCGCAGCCAGCGCCAGGCGCGGGTCGGTATCCAGCGCAGTGCGCAGGGTCTGGTAACTGGACCACAGCACGCTGCCGGCCTCGAAGCGCTCGCGCGCCTGCGCCAGGCTCAGCGCCCCGATGGCTTTTTCGAACAGCGGGAACAGCGCCTGCCGGTGGGTGAAGCGATGCCCCTCCTCGGTGAAGTCGGCATCGAGCTGTGACGCGAGGGCAGCCACCGGCGCCTGCAGGTCCAGCGACTTGACCAGGCCGCTCCACTGGCGGGCGGTGATGGCCACCACCATCACCCGCTGGCCGTCGGCGGTGGCGAAGTCACGGCCGAAAGCGCCAAAGAGCGCGTTGCCATAGCGGGGACGGTCGCCCGTGGTCAGGGCCTCGGCCAACTGGCCGGTGTGGCCCAGGCAGGTCAGGGCGATGTCGGACAGGGGCACGGTCACCTCCTGGCCTTGGCCGGTACGCAGACGGTGCCGCTCGGCGGCCATGACGGCGAAGGCGGCGTAGGCACCGGTCACCAGGTCCCAGGCAGGCACCACATGGTTGACGGGCTCCTCGCCATTGCGTTCCGAGCCAGTGATCCAGGGCATGCCCAGGGCGGCATTGACCGTGTAGTCCACCGCCGGCGCGCCATCACGCCAGCCGAGGACGCGGGCGGTGATCAGGTCCGGCCGGTGGGCTGCAAGCGCTTCGTGCGACAAGAAGCCCTGCTGCGGGTAGTTGGTCACGAACAAGCCTGCGCCCGCACCAGGAGCGGTGATCAGGTCGACAGCGAGTTGGCGTCCTTCTGGCCGGCCCATGTCGATGGCGACAGAACGCTTGCCTTTTTGCAGACCTTCCCAATACAGGCTACGACCGTCGGCCGAGACTGGCCAGCGGTTGAAATCCATGCCGCCACCGATCGGGTCGATACGAATGACCTGGGCCCCTAGCTGCGCCAGGTGCAGCGCGCAGGACGGGCCGGCAATGAAGGACGCGCATTCGACGACCCGCAGGTCGGACAGAAAAGGGTACATGGCGGGTCAGCCGAAATTGGGCTTGCGTCGCTCGCGGTGGGACGCCAGGCCTTCCTTGACCTCCGGCCCGGTGAAGCCCAGGAACTCCAGCGCCAGCGAGGCATCGAAGATGGGCCACTGCGACCGGTACCAGTTGTTGAGGGAGTACTTGGTGAGGGAGATCGCCTCCTGCGCGCCCTCGGCCAGATCACGTGCATGCTGGCGCGCCACTTCCAGAAGCTGCTCGTCATCGACACACAGCGACACCAGGCCAATGCGCTCAGCCTCCTCGCCGGAGAGATGTTTGCATGTCATGAGGTAATACTTGGCCTTGGCCATGCCGCACAGCAGCGGCCACACCATGGAAGCATGATCGCCAGCGCACACGCCCAGGCGGGTATGACCGTCGACGATCTTGGCGGTCTTGGCGGCAATCGAGATGTCGGCGAGCATCCCCACGATCAGACCTGCGCCCACGGCGGGGCCGTGGATGGCGGAGATGATCGGCTTGCGGCAATCACTCAGGGTGCGCACCGGATCGCGGGTTTCGCGCCAGATCCGCATGCTTACCGCGTGGCTGGCAATCTGCGCGTCGATCATCTCGAAGCTGCCGCCGGCGGAAAAGGCACGGCCAGCCCCGCGCACCAGCAGCACGCGGGTCTCGGGGTCTTTGTCGACCACATCGAAAACATCGGGCAGACGGGCATGCACCTCGGCGTCCACCGCATTGAGGTTGGGGCCGTCGAAGATCATTTCGAGCACGCCGGCGCCGTGGCGCTCAAAGCGCATCGGAAAGTTCTTGTACAGGTCCATCGGCTTGTGCCTCAGTTTGGGGGACAGGCAGAAAAACTCAGGTGCGCTCGAACACGGCGGCCAGGCCCTGACCGCCTCCGATGCACATGGTCTCGAGGGCATAGCGACCGCCGCGCCGATCTAGCTCACGCAGCATGGTGGCCAGAATGCGCACGCCGGTGGCACCCACCGGGTGGCCCAGCGAAATGCCCGACCCGTTCACATTCAGACGCTCGTAGTCGCCCTTGTCAAAGCCGAGGCCGTAGGTGCAGGCCAGCACCTGGGCGGCGAAGGCCTCGTTCAGTTCGACCAAGTCCATATCCTTGAGCGAGAGGCCCGTGCGCTGAAGCACCAACTGCGTGGCAGGCACCGGGCCGATGCCCATGCGCTCGGGGTCCACCCCGGCCACCGCCCAGCCCACCAGGCGTCCCAGGGGCTTGAGGCCCAGGGCAGCCGCCTTCTCGGGGGTGGTGACGATGCAGGCGGCGGCGCCGTCGTTCTGGCCGCTCGCGTTGCCGGCCGTCACAGTGGATTCAGCGTCGAGCTTGAGGCGCACTGGCGAAAGCGAACCCAAGCTCTCCATCGTGGTCTCGGGCCGGGGATGCTCGTCCAGCGTGATCTGCTGCGGGCCCTTGCGGCCCTTGACGGTCACCGGCACGATTTCGTCGGCAAAGCGGCCCGCCTGCTGGGCGGCCACCGCATTCTGGTGTGAGCGCAGGGCCAGCTCGTCCTGCGCCAGGCGCGTCACCTTGTACTCGCGGCGCAGATTTTCCGCCGTCTCCAGCATGCCGCCAGCCACTGGGTGGTGCCGGCCACCGGAGGTGATGCGGCCACGGGCAATGCGGTCCCAGAAAGGCTGCGAGTCACCCTTGATGCCAAAGCGCCCCCCCAGCACATAGTGCTCGGCTTGGCTCATGCTGTCGACGCCGCCAGCGACGACCAGGTCGGCCACGCCGGTCTGCACGCGCATGGCGGCATCGATCACCGCCTGCAGGCCGGAGCCGCAGCGGCGGTCGATCTGCAGGCCCGGCACGCGCACGCCCAGCTCGGCGTCCAGGGCGGCAATACGGCCGATGGCCGGCGCCTCGCCATTGGGGTAGCACTGGCCAAAGACAACGTCGTCAATATCACTGCCCTGGATGCCGGTGCGACGCACCAGCTCCCGGATCACTGTCTCGGCCAGCGTGGTGGCCGGGACATCCTTGAACATGCCGCCATAGCGGCCCACGGGCGTACGAAGAGGTTCGCAAATGACGGCGTGCCTGAGGACGGCTTGGTTCATGGGAAAGGGATCCGATCAGAAAAAATCGACGCGTCCGGAACGGACTCAGTAGGACTTGGGCAGGCGCAGAATTTTCTGCGCGATGAAGTTCAGGACCATCTCCTGCGACACCGGCGCGATCTTGAGCAGACGCGCCTCGCGCCACAGACGTTCAATATGGTATTCCTTGGCGTAGCAAAAGCCCCCATGGGTCTGCATCGCGCGGTCACAGACTTCGAAGGCTGCTTCGGTGGCCAGGTACTTGGCCGCGTTGGACTCGGCGCCGCAGGGCTTGCCCTGGTCAAAAAGCTGTGCCGCCTTTTCGGACATCATCTGCGCGGCTTCCAGGCGCATCCAGGAGTCCGCCAGCGGGTGCTGGATGGCCTGGTTCTTCCCGATGGGGCGGTCGAAAACCACCCGGTTCTTGGCGTATTCGGTGGCCAACTCCAAGGCGCGGCGGCCCAGGCCGATCTGCTCGTAGGCCACCACCACGCGCTCAGGGTTGAGGCCGTCAAACAGGTAGGACATGCCCTTGCCGACCTCGCCGATGACACGGTCGTCGCTGACGATCAGGTCCTTGATGAACAGCTCGTTGGAGTCCACCGCGTTGCGGGCCAGCTTCGGGATGGCTCGGGCGTCGATGGCGCTGCGGTCGAAGTCGGCCAGGAACAGAGTGAAGCCGTCCATCGGGTTCTTGGGGTCACGCGGCGAGGTGCGCGCGGTGAGCAAGACCATGTGGGCGTTTTGCGCGTTGGTGATCCAGACCTTCTGGCCGTTGATCTTCCAGCCACCATCAACCTTTTCGGCCTTGGTGGTCAGGCGCGAGGTGTCCACACCGGCGGTGGGCTCGGTCAGGCCAAAGCACATCACCGTTTTGCCCGAGGCGATGCCCGGCAGGAAACGCTTCTTCATTTCCTCCGAACCGTGGTTGATGATGCAGCCAGGCGGGAAGATGTAGAAGTGAATCGCCGACGCACCGTTGGCGCCGCCGAAATAGGCTACCTCCTGCAGCATCACCGAGGCGGCTTCCAGGCCCAGGCCCATGCCGCCATAGGCCTCGGGAATCATGGTTCCCATCCAGCCACCCTCGGCGAAGGCGTTGATGAACTCCCAGGGGTACTTCTTCTCTTCGTCGTGCTCGCGCCAGTACTCTAGGTCGAAGCGGGAGGCCAGCGCACGGGCGGACTCGCGAATCATCTTCAGGTCGGCGGTATCGGTTGCGGTGTTTGCCATGGTGTGGACTCTGGTTCTAGGAGGGTGAGGATTCAAAGGGTAGGGATCTGGTCCAGGGGCGTCAGCGGGTCGTGCGCGGACAGGTCGCCCAGAGGCTGGCCAAGGTGGCGGGCGCGGATGGCGCGTCGCATGATTTTTCCGTTGCGGGTCTTGGGCAGGCCGGTGACGACATGGACCTTGCTAGGGGCCATGGCCTTGCCAATGAGGCCCGTGACGCCGACGATCAGCGTCTCTGGGGCCACCGTGGCGCCAGGCTTGGCCACCACGAAGGCCACCACCGCCTGGCCCTTCATCTCGTCAGGCACGCCAATGACCGCCGCCTCGGCAACGCCGGGTTGGGTCACCAAGGCCGACTCGATCTCGGCGGGGCCCACGCGGCGGCCGCCGATCTTGAGCGTGTCGTCCGAGCGGCCGTGGACATGCCAGTACCCGTCGGCGTCGATGCTGCACAGGTCACCGTGCACCCAGATGTCGGGCCAGCGACTCCAGTAGGTATCCAGGTAGCGCGCATCGTCCTTCCAGAAGCTGTGCGCCATGCCCGGCCAGGTATTGAGCATCACCAGTTCGCCGATCTCAGGCGTGGCGCGGGCATCGGCGTCGAGCACGTCAACGTCCATACCAGGCAGCGGTCCGCAGAAGGACGCCGGGGTCTGCGGCAGCATGGTGTAGCAAGACAGGATGCCGCCGCCGGTCTCGGTGCCACCCGAGTAGTTGAGGATTGGCAGGCGCTTGGTGCCCACCTGCTCAAACAGCCAATGCCAGGAGGGCTCGTCCCAGGCCTCGCCGGTGGACGCAAAGGCGCGCAGGCTGGACAGGTCCACACCCTTGCCGTCGACATCACGCGAGCGCAAGCCGCGGGCGGCAGTGGGCGCGATGCCCTGCACCGTCACCCGGTTGCGTTCGACGATGCGCCAGAGGCGATCGGGCTCCGGGTAGTCCGGCAGGCCCTCGATCATCACCACGGCCGAGCCGCAATGCAGGCCGCCGACCACCATCAGGGGACCGAGCATCCAGCCCATGTCGGCAATCCAGCCGAGCACGTCGCCGGGCTGCAGGTCAAAGGCGTAGCCGAAATCGATGGACGACTTGAGCAGGTAACCAATGTGCGAGTGCACGATGCCCTTGGGCAGGCCGGTGGTGCCCGAGGTGTAGATGATGAAGAGCGGATGGTTGGGGTCCAGCGCCTCGGGGACAGGCGCCGCACCAGCCAAGGGGGCAGCAACGTCTCTCCACCAGTGATCTCGGCCGGCCACCATGGAAATGGGTTCACCCGAATTGGGCACCACCACCAGATGCTGCACCGAAGGCGACAGGGCCACCGCGCCCTCGGCGATCTGCTTCATCGGAACCGGCTTGCCACGGCGTGTGGTGCCGTCGGCGGTGACCAGCACCTTGGCCTCAGAGGCTTGCAGACGGGTCGCCAGTGATTCGCTCCCGTAGCCTGAGAAAGAGGGCACCACCACCGCGCCGATCTTGGCGCTGCCCAGAATGACCACCGCCGCCTCGGGTACGGAGGGCATGAACAGCGCAACCCGATCCCCCTTGCCCACGCCCAGGGCCTGCAGGCCGGCGGCGAAGCGGTCGACCTCGGTCTTGAGCTCGGTGAAGGTCAGGCTGCGTCGGCTGCCGTTGTCACCTTCGTAGGTGACGGCTGTTCGTCCAGCCTGCTGCGGGTCGGCGGCATGGCGGTCGACACAGCTGTCGACGATGTTGAGCGTGGCACCGGTGAACCAGCGCGGAAATTCGCGCCCAGAAGACTCGTCGCGTACCCGCTGGACCGCGCCGCGCAGAGGAATGCCCAGGTCCTCAGCGGCAGCCGGCCAGAACCAGTCGGGCCGGTCCACCGAGGCCCGGTGGAAATCCTCCATATTGGAGAAACCCCATCGTTTGAGGGCAGCCGTCATACGGCTGCGTGCGATATGGGCCGGTGTGGGCCGCCAAACGGCGACTTCGTCGCGGCCGAAGCTGGGGCGTCCCTTCATTGCAT
>JACCEB010967274.1_pt1 | contig 12136 bp, 11 predicted proteins | sample 7454761 | NCBI WGS metagenome assembly JACCEB01 (sample SAMN15323454, study PRJNA562643) | freshwater metagenome | isolation source: river surface water | place: USA:Blue River Watershed | collected 2017-08-18 | reverse complement strand
GGTAACTATTTCTTACTTGAATAATGTTATCTTTTGAAAGTTCAGATTCAAATTCTGGAATCTGGCCCACGAGGCGATTCTTTTTCACTTCTTTTTGTAGAGGAGCAAGGCCCTGCTCTTTTGATTCTCGAAGACGCTTTAAATCCTCTTTGGAAATAAGTCTTAAGGGTATTTTCTCCTCAAACGCGAGACCGAAGATTCGGTCCATCGTAAAACTCGCCTCGGTTTTGATGAGACCTGTATTTTTTCCCGCCATGGGTTCATTTGAATCAACAAAATCATAAGTCTGCTGATCAAGAATGTAGCGCGATTTAAAACTCACTGGCCCCCAAGTTAATAGATGCCACATGAGATAAGGTTGAGTTGAAATTCGGTTTGCATTTCTTAAATAGAGACTCTCATCTTCTTTCACTTGTCTAAACCTAGTGAAAGAGGCGTCAGCACCGATCGCTACATGCTGAAAAAATGGAATATCTGACTGTATAATTGAATGAGGGACAGTACTTAAATTAACCCGAGGCATGACTTGGACATAGGAGCGATCAAACTCAGTGGAATCAGAAAATAATTGATTTCGTAAATAGTTTGCCTCTGTATTAATCGAAAATAAATCCTGACGCCAGTTAACAATCCCCTGCAATCCAAAATCGGAACTCGTGATTCTTGGGTCCGTGTATTGAGGATAATCACGAATAAAATCGAGGTCTCTCGTTCCCGTAAACCTAAAATGCGAGTTTAGATTTGGCGACCAAAACTGATGAGACTCCACGTCAGCAAAATAACGGAAAAATTGCTCTCCAGAAGGACCCACGTTACTTTTACCAGGCCAGTAGATCGTATCATTGACCAAACGAGAATTAAGCTCAAGCCAACTCATTTCAGAGAATCTCTGACGATATTGAATGTCGCCGCCGTAGCCTCTTTTCGCCCAAAAAGTCGGGCTTAAAGTTGCATCTTTGTGATCATTAATGGCCCAGAAAAAAGGTTGCTCAAATGATAAACCTTCCCCGGTTCTTTGGGAGATTCGAGGAATAAGTAAACCAGATTCTCTCTTCGCTAGGATAGGTAAAACGATATAGGGAATGTAGATGATGTCCACTCCCTTCACTTTAAATAAACCGTGCTTTATCTGAACATATTTTCCAACATTAAGCCGGATGTAATTTCCATAGATCGCCCATGACTCTCGACAATCTTTACAAGTCGTAAACTCAGATTCCTTGGCAATATATTCATTTTCATTAATTCGTACGAGCTCCCGAGCAACCAAATTAAAATCTGAAGTGAGAATTCTCGCATTCTTAATATGGGCCATGCCTGTCGCAATATTGTAATCAACATGGGATCCATAGAGGGTCATATCTTTCGTAATAAAACGAACATTACCTTCAATTTTTACCGTCATGGTTTCTTGATCGAGAGAGGCGAGTTCACCGTAGACTGTGTCTTTTTGACTTATGATGACCACGTTTCCAACAGCTTCAAAATAACGCCCGTTATTTTTTCTATAGGCCTTATCTGAATAGACGGAAATCTTGTCACCTAAAGTGAGTTGGGCATCATTAGAGGCATGAGAGTGATTTAAAATACCCCAGAAAATAATAAGAACCAGTAACCAGCACTCGCTGATTGTTGTTCTGTGCTTGAACATAGCTTTCAATATCTTTAACAAAATCTAACCCTTCATCTCGCGAAAACTTTTCAATTTCAGTTGGGGCTGCGGCCTTCGGATGATCAAAGACTGTCACGATAACTTTACCCAACTTTGCTCTTTTGAGCATTTTCATCATGACTTTTAAATCCACTGGATCTCTTTTTGAAAAAGAGACAATCACAGTATCAAATTCTGGTCTCGTAAAATTATAGGTCTCTGAATGTAAAAATTGAATAAGTTTTCTCATCCCATCCACATTGTGGGAGCCATAAAAATACCACTCGTTTCTTCCCTTCAGTACTTCGCCTCTATTTTCTAAGACGGAGGCCAAATTCCACTCTTCCTGTCTAAAAACGTGGCCAAACAATTGACAATATGCTGCGGTGGCCAAAGCGAGATTTCTTCTCGAGAAATCAAAATCAGGGATTTGTAGACTGCGACTTAAAGAAATCGCTCGGGCACCAACAGAATCTGCCATCGAATCCGCCCGTTCAATGAGGTATTTTCTATCTAGAAAATGAATAAAAGAGGAGTCTCGTCTCAAGGTCCCTAACTTCTCTTTAAGAATTTGGTCATATCTTCTTCCAAGAATTTCCTGATGATCTCTAGAGATCGAAGGTAATATAACCATCTCAGCATCAAAGATATTAACGGCGTCTAATCTTCCGCCGAGCCCCACTTCAAGGAGAAGAAATTCTGGATTTTGTTGATGGGCCCAAGTGCAAAATACAAAAAATAAAAACTCATAATAACTAAGTTTATATTGATGCTCTTTAACCTTTTTATGACATTCAAGAATAAGCTTTTCTAAAACCTCTTGATCAATTTCTCCTTTTTCACTTCGAAATCTCTCCGTTAAGCGAGTAATGTGCGGAGAAGTCCAAGTGCAGTGACGATGAGATTTGAGGAGTTCAGATAAACGGAGAGTTGTCTCGCCCTTCCCATTGGTCCCGGCAATAATCACGATTCTTAATTTATTTAATTGAGGAAAGATTTCTTTGAGAGTGAGTTTAATTCGATCAAGACCAGGATTCATTTGCTCCTGCCCGTAATGGGTCAGGAGCCAAGCCGATAGATCCATGAAGGTAAACTAGTTTCCGAACATCTTCACAAAAAAACTTAGTTCTTTTTTAAGATCTTTTCTGTGAATAATTCGATCAATAAACCCGTGATCTTTTAAAAACTCGGAACGCTGAAACCCCTCAGGAAGTGTCTGACGAATTGATTGCTCAATCACTCGCGGTCCTGCAAATCCAATAAGGGCCTTGGGTTCAGAAATATTAATATCTCCAAGCATGGCAAAACTAGCGGCCACACCACCAGTCGTGGGATCAGATAAAAGTGAAATATAAGGAATACCTGCTGATTTTAGACGCGCCCTAGAAGCGGACGTTTTCGCCATCTGCATGAGAGATAAAATCCCTTCCTGCATTCTGGCCCCACCTGAGCACGAAACCACAATCACGGGGATCTTTTTTTCAAAACCAATATCCATCGCAAGGGCCACTTTCTCTCCGGTCACAACTCCCATCGATCCACCCATGAAGCGAAAATCCATGACCGCTAGTGCAACTGGTTTCCCATCAATCGTCGCCGTTCCACAAACGGTAGTATCTTTAATCCCAGTTGTTTTAATCGCCGACTGTAGTCTTTGAACGTAGGGCATTTTATCTTGGAACTGGAGAGGGTTATTAGAAATCAGATCAGGACTAATTTCTTCGAAACTATTGTCATCCGTCATGACAGCAATACGCTCATAGGCCGAAATGCGGTAATGGTAATCACAAAGTGGGCAAACACTCATATTTTCTTCAAGCTTATCTGCCTGAAGAATCTCACCGCATTGATTACACTTTTTCCAAAGACCAACCGGTGTATTTGAGACGACTTTTTTGACGTTTTTTAATTTTGGGTTTTTGACCTGATGAAACCAGCCCATGCTGTCCCTTCCCTTGTAGCATTAATGAAGACACATCTTAGACCTGACCGAAAGGGTTGAAAAGAGATTTGCCACCCATAGTGGGCAAGATAATAGGAAAAAGGGCTTAATTTTATTCAACTTAACTCACTAAGTCACTGAAATAACTATCGATCAAAAGACTCCTCTTAAACAAACCGCCTAAAATCCCCGATCGCCCTTAGCCTATAAAGAGAATGACTCAAGAATCCGATAAGACCAATCAAGGTATATCTATGCTAAAAAATTGTCTTCGAACTTTGTTTGTTTTTTTAATCCCTCTTTTGAGCGTGGCCCAAAGTGGACCACTGACTTATGAAGATTTTGTTCATCTTTCAGAAAAAGAAAAGGATCGTTTTGTCTTAAAAACCATGGAACTCATGGTCCGATTAGAAAACAATCACAGAAACGACCCAAGAACTTTAGAGATGACTCAAGATGAAGAGAAAAAATTCACTCTCTTTATTAATCAACTAAAAAAACAGTTCTTTATTCCAGAAGCCTATGCATATCCTGGAAATGCTCAAGCAGATGCTGAATGGAAAAAAGCGGCGAATGACTTTAAAGATCTTATCACGAAAGATTCAAACGAAAAAAAGTGTGTCTTTGCTGGTTGGATCTCTAAGGCGAAAGGCGAAGGTAAAAATACCACTTGCTCCCATCCGGGTTTTTTAGAAAAAAAACATCCTGAAGCTAAGGCCTATATTGCCCCATCTGTTGTCTCTCCTTGTGGTCTTGCTGGTCCAAAAATGATTCAGTGTAACCCAGTTATTTTTGGTTACAAATCAATTAAAAATAAAACTCCTTTTTGTGTTGAAGCCGAAAACATGGCGAGAAACGCCTCTTTTGATTGTATGCAAGCCGCTCGAGATCTCGATGCCAATAACAAAGGTGACTCCAAGGCAGATCGACTGAATTATCTTAAGGATAGACTCACAGAAAATAAAAACGTATTTAAAGATGTTCATGAATTTAATTACAAGATGTGTGTCTGTAAAACAAAACCAATTCCAGATAATTTTTCAGAAGATTATTTAAATCTCATCCAACTTCATCAAACTTGTTATGGGATCATGATGATGATTGGAGAAGTGGCGAACAGTTGTAATGTCGCAAGCCCTGCTATACTGCCAGCGAATATGAATTTATCTATTTTTGAAAATCTCAAAAATCATATTTCTAAAGCTTCTCAAAATGAAAAAGACCCTATCAAAAATCGTTACGGCTTTTGGTACAAGGATTACATAGAAAAGCTGAGAAAAAATCCAACTCCTGAGTATGCTCGCCTTTGTGATGGGAAAGCTGTTCCACCGCAACCAGAGCCGAAACCTTGGACTTGTTCGGGTAAATGTAAAATTGAAGGTGATAAATTAAATTGTGATTTATCTGTTACTAAACCTGATGGAACCCTCATTCCTCCAAAAACATATCCATTCAGTAAATCTGAATTTATTGGCGCTGATAATAAACTCTCAGAGGGTAAAAATATTGAAATTAAGGTCGAAGAGAATAGTGGCAAGAAATTGATTTGTTCAGTTGATATTGAAGGGCCGAAACCAGATCCAAAACCAGATAACAACTGGCCTAAATACACTTGTAACGCCATTTGTACTCCCACGGCTCCACCGATGAAGAATGGGAAACTTTGTAAATACAAAGTAGAGAAGCAACCAAACTTTGTTCAAACAAAATTAGAAGTCATCGACGAAAAAGAAACATTTGTTCCTGCGGGTGGAAAACTAGAAGTCACTATCGAAGAAGCTCCTGGTAAACCATTAGTATGTGCTCAAACTGATGCTCCACCGAAACCAGAGCCAGAAAAGAAAAAGAAAACCTACACCTGTGAGGCAAGCTGTGTCGCTGAAAATGAACCAGAAGAAGGTGGTAAGAGATGTCAATTAACAATCACCAGCAAAGATGATTCTGATAAAGAAGAAGAAAAAACAGAAGAGAAAATATTTACAAAAGATGAACCTCTAGAATTTAGGCCTAAAGATGCAGAGAAACCAGTAAAATGTGATGAGAAAAAATCAGATGATCCTAGCAATGATACGAATCCAACTCTTAATGTGACGGCGACAGAAAAAGATGAGCGATCTTATAATGTGAAAGCTGTTAAGACTAATGATGAAGGCTGGTCTTTCGGTTGGGTTGTAAAAGCAAGTTCGGGAACTGAAACTCCGAATGTTTCAAAAGACTGGGAGGACAAAACGGGAACTCCCCCTGCTGGAACCTCAAATGATGGATCGGCACCAACGACTCCAAGTGCGAAAACAGACTTTGTTCAACAAAGGGCAAAAGTAGACTTCAATATTTGTGGGCAACTTAAAAAAGGCGATGAAACGATTGAGAAGTGTGCGACGATAAAAAAATATGTTGAAAAAGATAAACCAGTGACAAATCCGACACTGCCTTCTGGGCCCGGAAATGTCCCTGCTCCTCCTCAACCGATCATCAGAAATTCGAGTGATACAGGAGCGGTTGGAGTCAGGTAAAAATTAAAATTGAAAAATTTCACCATCACGACTGAGGACCCGAATGCGGTCCTCTTTCATTTCTTGAATCTCTTTTACAATTGTCTCTCTGAAGGAAGGCTTTAAATGAGTCAGAATGATAGGAACATTGGGTGGCATTTTTTTCATTTCACGGACAAGAGTTGCTGTTGTGTGATGGTCAGAAACTTCGGCCACTTTTTCTAAACTATTTGGGAAACTCACCTCTGTAAAAATGGCCTTCAAGTTTTGAGTCTTATGGGCAATTTCCCAGATGCGAGTCGTGGGCCCAGTGTCCAAGGTGAATAAAATTGAAGTTTGATTTTTTTCAACGATAAATCCCATCGCATCGTGGGGATGATTCACTTTGATGGGTGTAATGTCGTAGTCTCCAATTCTTAATTTGACTTCTTCTTTAATGGAGTTGAAGTTTATTGTTGGATTCTCCGGTGAAGGAAGTTCACTAAAATCTGGCCAAACGATGTTATTAAAAAGATGGGTCTTAATAATACTCTTCACTGTTCCATGAGTGTAAACTTCAAATGGTTTTTTTCTCATGCCAAAACAATTATCACAAAGAAAGGCCAGATCCTTAATGTGATCCAAGTGACAGTGAGAAATAAGAATGTGATCAATTTTTGATTGCTCTTCAACTGACAAAGCACTTGCAACGGCCCCGGCATCAATCAAAAGACTGTCATCAATTAAAAAAGAGGTCGTTGAGTGGCCCTTGGAGAGACCACCATGGCCTCCAAGAATTTGTATTTTCATTATTTTATTCTAAGGGTTTTAAATATTTTACTCAAGAAGACTTAAGATTCTCTCTTGTGGGAAGTTAATTCCGAATAAATTTCCTTAGTTGGGCGATCAAGAATTTCTGCAATTAATTTCGCTATTTGCTTGGGATTTCCTCCCTTCGCCATAATTTCTTGCGCTATTTCTTTAAGAGATGAAGAGGAAGTTTGAGAACTATCTTTGTTGTGAAAAAGAAGGACAAACTCTCCTTTAAAATTAATTTCCGTTTTCTTTTTTTCCCACTCTTGCGCCTTAAATTTTACAACTTGTTCAAATTTTTTGGACAGCTCCCTCACAAGACAAATATCCACATCAGGTCGAGTTTTAGTGAGTTCATCAACAGTCTCTTCCACTCTTGTTGGGGCCTCAAAAAAGATATGAGTGCCGTAGCCCACTTCAGAAAATATTTTTATTCTCTTTCCCGATTCTCGCGGGAGAAATCCATGAAACTGAAACGGTATAGGAGCTAGACCTGATAACTCTAATGCCATGATGGGAGAAGACACTCCTGAGAAGGACTCTACTTTGAATCCCCTCTCATAAGCCGCTTGGACTAAGGGAAAAGCGGGATCCGAAATCATGGGACTTCCGGCCTCGGAGGCGACGTAGAGGTCCTCTTTTTCAACAATTTCCAAAAGCTTTTTGACCTGACTATTTTCAGACTGATCATGAAGAGAAAAGATTTTTTTCCCAGAAACTGAGATTCCTAAATGGTTGAGAAGCTCCTTAAATACCCGAGTGTCTTCGACGGCGAATATCGTTCCATTTTTGAGAGCATCACAAACTCTGTGGGTTAGGTCTCCAAGATTACCGATCGGTGTGTTTAACAGAATGATTTTTCCCACTCTAATCCCCTTTGAAGTCCCATGATAAAATAATTTGAGGCACACTAGCCACTATCATTTTAAAGGAGTTACCCCATGAGTATGAAGGCCAATATTTTAAGAGACGCTAATGGAAACATTATCGTTCATATGCAAGGGGATTTAAACTACGATCATTCACTTCCACTTAGATCTGAGCTACAAAATATTTCGAACTCTAACCCCAATGCCAAGATCACGATTGATCTAGGAGCTATCGACTTTGTCGGTTCATCAGGGATTTGTCAATTTGTGGAGACTGTAAAATTTCTAAAAGAAGGCCATAAATCAACGGTTAAAATCTCAAACGTTAAACCAGAGTTCCTTAAAATCTTCCGACTTCTCTCTTTAAACGAAGCCGATTATGTTGCGGAACTTATGAATTTCGATAACGACGAAACTGATAATCTTAACACTCGTTTTGGTAACAGAAACCAAACTTTTGAAAACTAGAAATTGTATTGAATAAGATTAATCTGGAGAGGGGGCATTGAGCTCCCTCTTTTTTTTCCGCCAAGTGAGAAAGCTTGTCCATTAAATTTTTCTTGAATGACTCTAAAACGCTCAAAGAAACTACCATCGGCAGCACCTTCTCCACCTCCACCTTCGCCGTCTTGATATTCATCGCTGTAAATATCTGTCGATTCCTGATAAGGTGAAGAGTTGTCGTCATAATTTCCGTACTGCTTCTGATGGTGCGAAACCAAGACATATGCTCCAAAAATAATTCCCGCGTAAAGACCAAGTGAAGCCCCTTGTGCAATCGAGCGAGGGGTTCCTCCAAAGGCCATAGAGGCCGTTCCCAAAAGTGCCCCCCCACCAGCTCCATAGCCCGCCATCGTTAAAAAGGCCTTGGCCTTCACTGGCATTTCAGCCTTTGCAGAAGAAAGGGTGAAAGTTAAAGTCATTAAACTTAGGAGGAAAGTGCAGAATATTTTTCTCATACTCAATAGATTAATGAATGTTTGAATTTTTGGCAAAAGAATCCAATACCAAACACAACTAGTCAGTTTAATTATGGCGAATAATTAGTCGACTTGAGTGCCCAAAAAGAGCAGAAATAAATTTTTGGGCATTATGGATTCTTTGCCTTTGCCCCATTTGAACTGAAGATAATCCAACTTCTGAGCTTTTCACCTCTAGGATCTCAATAACCCACCCTGATTTTAACTTTCTCATGCGAAGAACATCGAGCTGGCCAAGATTTCGACTCCGAAGGAGTTGTTCTGAAATAAGAAGTGGTATTCCTTCTTGATGAAACGTTAAGGAATGTTCAATTTCTTTTTTAAGACCGGACGAATTCCTTAACACCTTTAAAGGTCTGCCTGTGGATGGGACTGGGGCCATGGAGCTCAATCGCTTTTCGGTGCTCTTTTGTAGGGTAGCCTGCATGAGTCTTAAATCCATAAACGGGATAGAGTTCGTGCATCTCTTGCATAAATGAATCCCGTTTTTCTTTAGCAAGGATCGAAGAGAGTCCAATGAGAAGAGACTTCATATCTCCCTTAACAATCGGTATCTCCGTCCAAGGAGATTCTTTTATGCCCCATTTGAACTTTTTATTACCATCAATTAAAACGGTGGTTGGATTTTTTTTCTTAAGTGAAAGTGCTTCCGATGCTTCTCTCATTGCTCGCAGACTTGCCGATAAAATATTTTCTTCATCAATCACCTTGTGATCCATCTCCCAAGTCACATACTTTATTGAAAGATCATGGATCTTAATTTCTCCCAACTCTCTGAAGGGAAGCTCCTCTATCCCAAGTTTTTTTAAAACATCTAGGCGCTTAGATGGAGTTAATTTTTTTGAATCTTGTATTCCAGCTTTTTTAAGAGACTTTAAAATCCTTTTTAAATCTTCCTGAGTTTGTATTTCAACTCTAATCGCCCCCGCAACGACTGGGCCAGATAAGGGGCCACGCCCAACTTCATCAGTGGCGATAATGGTGTGTGGAAAGGTTGAAATTAATTTCAATTCAAGCATGAACTGATTCTATCAAAAAGAGTAACCAACATTCAATCCAAAGAGCACAAACGTAGGAATGCGATTAAAGGTTTTTAGACTATCTTTGAGATCACTTCTGTCAGCACTGTCAGCAACATCATTCAATGAATTGTCATCAATTTTGGTCGTCACAAGAGGGTAATTAATACGAATCCAATCAACCCCAAGAGTGATTCCATTGGACCACTGCCAGCGGTTTCCGATTCCCAAAGTGACTCCGAGATTTTCTGCACTAAAACCAGTGGTGATTTTATTTCCCAAAGTATCGAGATAATCATTTCCAAGCTTGGCACTAAAGCGACTATAAACTCCACCAAACGAGAAATGAAAAGAATTTGAAAGATAATAACGTGCTTGAAGAGTGGAGCGACTCTCGCTTATTTCCCCAAGTTCAATTCCCACAAATTTTGTACTGAACGAGGCCCAAGAATATTCACCTTCAAGAGACCACTTCTCATTAAAATTATAGGTGTAGCTTCCAGTGTATTTCGATGGAATCCAAGTCGTGATGATCTGATTCCCTAGCATGAGTGTATTTTTTGAGTTGGAGCGATTTTCTTTAGTGGATTGGGCCAAGAGAGAAGCGGAAAAAAATAAAAAAAGAAGAGTCCATTTCATAAACTAAATCCCAAAAAAAAGGGGCCCAAAAATGGACCCCTTCGAAGTGTAAAACTTTAGTGATTAACGAGAGTAATCAATAGCTACGCGAGCTGCTTTACCTGTTCTTTCACGTAAGTAGTTGTGTTTAGCGCGACGAGATTTACCTTTAGAGATAATCTTCACACCTTCAACTGCTGGTGAATGGAATGGGAATACACGCTCAACGCCAACGCCGTCAGAAATCTTACGAACGCGGAAGTGACCATTCATTTGACCAGGGCTTTTCATAGCAATGCAAGTTCCTTGGTAAACCTGAATACGAGTCTTCTCACCTTCTTTGATTCGAACAGCTACTTCAACAGTGTCACCTGTTTTGAAAGCTTCAAACTTAGAAGAATTCTGGTTTGCGTACTTCTTCTCAACAACATCAATCAAATTCATAACATCCTCTCAAACGAGACTTCCTTAAATCAACTTATAGACTTCAATTGAGTCATGTGATCAGAGGGAAGGAAAAAATTAAAGGATCAGAGGCTCCTGGCCAGTCGGTCACAATAAATTGCAACTGCTGAGCGAACAGACAGATGATTATATCCGTCATCTGCTATGCCAAAAATAGGCTCTAGCCGAAAATCGGCCTGTTCAACAACCGGAGCGGTTAATCCCCATCCTGTACCAAATAACAAGAACATAGGTGTACCGTCAACGCTTATCTTCTGGATAAGCTCTTTTTCTTTTCCATCGTAACTCTCAAAATTCGCCCCCGTCACAACAACGCAGGGCTTCTTCCCTTCTATCTCCGTAATTTTCTTAATCGCATCTTGAATGGAGTCAATAACCTCCGCTTCAGCTAAGGCATTCCTTCGGTCAGGATTGTAGATGAGTCCCGAGTCCGCTTCCCAAAAGCCCAGGATCTTTTTCACCATCGCCTGCTGGTTCTTAATCGGGGTCACAATAAAGTATTTTTTAAAGCCAAAAGTTCTCGCAGAGCGAGCGATATCGTGAATGTCTAAGTTTGTGACAGAGGTGGTGATCTCACTCCCGTCTTTAGACTTAATTGGTCCGTGAACTAAACCTATGTAACAAGGAACAGGAAAAGACATACGTATCCATTTGAAATGAAGGAAGCATTTGAATAGCTTGGGAGTATGCAAAATGTCTAGGAAAATCGGCCTTATTACGCTTTCCAATAAGGGTATAATCAGTTACAAAAAGGGACTCTAAAACCACCCTGCAAGGTTAACCATTTATGGAAACAAACCCACTGAATTTTCGCTCAAACGAATTGTTCTTGATCGCTGGCCCCTGTGCCGTCGAATCAGAGAATCAGTTAAAGGCGATCCTCACAAGTGAAAACCGCCCCACTCTTATTCGCGGTGGAATTCACAAGATGAGAACCAATGCAAAATCTTTCCAAGGCATGGGGGATGAGGGAATTGAAATCGTAAAAAAATTAAAAAAAGAAATCCCTTTTGATTTTATCACTGAAGTGACTGATGCTCGCCAAATTGAGGCCCTCCTACCGACCACATCCGTTTTTCAAGTGGGTGCTAGGAACATGTATAACTACGAGCTTTTAAAAGAGCTCTCTCGCTACAACCGTCCTGTGATTTTAAAGCGTGCTTTTAGTGCCACCATTTCTGAGTGGCTAGGAGCTGCGGAGTATTTATTTAACTTAGGTGAAAAAAATATTATTTTGTGTGAGCGCGGCGTTCGCTCGTTTGATAATAAACTAAGAAACCTTCTTGATTTAGGTTCTGTGATTTATCT
>JACCEB010450986.1_pt1 | contig 12136 bp, 11 predicted proteins | sample 7454761 | NCBI WGS metagenome assembly JACCEB01 (sample SAMN15323454, study PRJNA562643) | freshwater metagenome | isolation source: river surface water | place: USA:Blue River Watershed | collected 2017-08-18 | reverse complement strand
TGCACGCCACCGCATGTTGACGCGCGGTCTCCAAAAACCTTTGGTGGTGGTCATGGTGGGGACAGCGGTCACCGTTGAAGCCATCGATCAACATGGCAAATTTTTGGGGGGCCTGATCTTGCCAGGTCACGGCATCATGCTGCGCGCCTTGGAGTCCGGTACGGCAGGCTTGCATGTGCCCACGGGCGAAGTGCGACCCTTTCCCACCAACACCAGCGATGCCCTAACCAGCGGTGGCACCTACGCCATTGCAGGCGCCTGCGAGCGCATGGTTCAGCACCTGCGAGACCACACAGGGCTAGAGCCTCATTGCGTGATGACGGGCGGCGCAGGTTGGAAAATGGCACCCAGCATGGCCATTCAATTCGAATTGGTCGACAGCCTGATTTTTGATGGCCTGCTCAAAGTGGCTCAAACACGGTTTGCCTGATTGAGGCTGGCGCCAAGGTAGGCGCAAACTTAGGCGATGACCCCGCCATCCTGCGTGTTGCGTTGTCAGGTTTTGGCAGTTTCGTAAGCCTGCGTCAATTGCATCAAATGCGCACGTTCTGCCGAGTTTTCTAAGTAAGGCGCCAACAGCAAAAGCACATGCCGCGCCCCGCGCGCCAGTGCGTCTCCTGCACTTTCGGGCTCCATGGCATGGCGCGGATTGCGAACATACTCGTAACTCAGCCAATAGGTGACCACCACCGACATGCTGGCCGACAAAGTACTGAAGGTGTCGGGCTCGTTGCGAATGTGGCCTTGACTTGCCAAGGCCTGTAGCAACTGGTTGAGTGACGCTGTTTTGACTTCTAAGATGTGTTTGAAATTGGTTTCCAAGTGCCTATTCTTGGACAGCAAGTCGTTCAGGTCGCGGTACAAAAATCGGTGATCCCAAATGAGTTCAAACAATGAATGCAAAAAGAACCATGCATCTTCGACATCTTTGACATCTTGACTGGCATCCAATAACTTAAGGATGTCGTTTTTGTAGTTGTCAAACAGATGGCTGACCAACTGGTCTTTGGCTGGAAAGTGATAGTACAAATTGCCAGGGCTGATGTTGAGCTCTGACGAGATGAGGGTGGTCGACACATTGGGCTCACCATAGCGATTGAACAGATCGAGTGAGATCGTGGCAATGCGCTCAGCGGTGCGGCGGGGGGCTTTTTTGGCCATGAGGAAATCTGGTGAGCCTTTTATCGGGCCTGTGATGTCGCCGATTTTTTGCTTCGGGCAGGCGACTTGCGTGCGGCTTTGGCGGGGCTGGATTTGGGAGACGCCGCTTTCAGTGCGGCCTCCAGCTTGGCGACCCTTTCTTGCAATTCAGCCACTTCTTGCGCAGTGGGCAAGCCTAAACTTTTGAGGGCACGCGCTACGCGGTCTTCAAAGAGGTGTTCTAAGCGGTCAACTTTGGCACCCACGGGGGCCACCAAGCCGGCGCCAAGACCCTGTGCCAATTGGTTGAAATGTGCCGCAGCCTCATTGATTTTTTCTTGGGCTGAGGCTTGCGATTGACGCTGAAAAGCCAGCCCTTTTTCGACCAAGGACTCGAAAGCTTGACTGCCTTGCGCCCTGGCCTGTGCTTGCGCTTGCGCCATGGCACCCAAGCCAGCCAGCCAGATGTCTTTGGAGGCAGTGCTGTGCAAAGGTGCTTCTGTTTTGGACTTGGCTGCGCCTTGGGCGGTCTTTTTGGAGGCGGATGTGGCCATGGAAACTCCGTACTTCTTGGGGTTGATCCTCTAAAGACCAACTTTAACCGCTGTCGATGGCCCTGCCAAGCTTATAAAATATCGTTTTAGAAAGAATCAGCATGACTGTGCTCATTACTGGCGGTGCAGGCTTCATTGGCGCCAACTTTGTGTTGGACTGGGTGGCCAACACGTCTGAAAAAATTGTGAACCTCGACAAGCTGACCTATGCCGGCAACTTGGAATCATTGGCTTCACTCGATACCCATCCTCAGCATGTATTTGTTCAAGGAGACATTGGTGATGCCAATTTAGTCTCCCAGTTGTTGGCCGAACACCAGCCCCGCGCAGTTTTAAACTTTGCAGCAGAAAGCCATGTGGACCGCTCTATTCATGGCCCCGGCGATTTCATTGAAACCAACATTGTGGGCACCTTCCGTTTGTTGGAGTCAGTGCGTGGCTACTGGCAAAACTTGAGTGCCGAAGACCAAACCAAGTTTCGTTTTTTGCATGTGTCGACCGATGAGGTGTATGGCAGTTTGTCGCCCGAAGCGCCGGCCTTCACAGAACAGCACTCGTACGAACCCAACAGCCCTTACAGTGCCAGTAAAGCTGCCTCCGATCACTTGGTGCGCGCATGGCATCACACTTACGGACTGCCCGTGCTGACCACCAATTGCAGCAACAACTACGGTCCTTTGCATTTTCCCGAAAAGCTCATTCCCCTCATGATTGTCAACGCCTTGGCAGGCAAGCCGCTCCCTGTGTATGGCGATGGCATGCAGGTGCGTGACTGGTTGTATGTGAAAGACCACTGCAGCGCCATTCGCCGCGTGTTGGAAGGTGGCCGTTTGGGAGAGACCTACAACGTCGGCGGTTGGAATGAAAAACCCAACATCGACATTGTCAAAACGGTTTGCGCTTTGCTAGACGAATTGCGCCCTCGCGCAGATGGCCAAAGTTATGCCACGCAAATTACGTACGTCAAAGATCGCCCGGGCCACGACCGTCGTTACGCCATCGATGCTCGCAAACTAGAAAAAGAGTTGGGCTGGAAGCCTGCAGAAACTTTTGAAACTGGCATTCGCAAAACAGTGGCTTGGTATTTAGAAAATGCAGAATGGGTAGCGCATGTTCAAAGTGGCGCCTATCGCGAATGGGTCACCAAGCAGTACGCGGCCTGATTTGAAACAAAGCAGCATGGCCCACCCATGAAAATTTTATTGCTCGGAAAAAACGGCCAAGTGGGCTGGGAATTGCAACGCAGCTTGGCACCATTGGGTGAGGTGTTGGCGTTAGACAGAAACAGCACATCACACTGTGGCGACCTTAGCAATTTAGAAGGCTTGGCCGAAACGGTGCGGGTCTTCAGGCCGCAGGTGGTGGTCAATGCCGCTGCTTACACTGCAGTCGACAAAGCCGAGTCCGATCCAAACACTGCGCATGTGGTGAATGCCATGGCGCCCGAGGTGTTGTCGCGTGCATGTGCCGCCATGGATGCCTTGTTGGTTCACTACTCAACCGACTATGTGTTTGATGGGAGTGGCCAAACGCCTTGGGTCGAATCCGACGCCACGGGCCCCCTCAATGTGTATGGCCGCAGCAAATTGGCTGGCGAGCAAGGCATTGCCAAACAAGGTGCCAGGCACGTCATCTTTAGAACCAGCTGGGTTTATGGCACCGAGGGCGGTAACTTTGCAAAGACCATGTTGCGCCTTGCTCAAGAACGCGAAAAGATGGCCGTCATCGATGATCAATTTGGCGCACCCACTGGCGCTGCTTTGCTGGCCGACATCACCGCCCTCAGTTTGCAACATTCGAATGCACTGTCTGGCATTTATCACTTGGCTGCCGCTGGCGAAACCACATGGCACGCCTATGCAAGCTATGTTTTGAAAACTGCCAAGCAATTCAAACCCGACTTGGCCTACAAAGTGAAAGAAGTGGCAGCAGTGCCAACTTCAGAATTTCCCACACCGGCGCAACGCCCTCTCAATTCCCGACTCAATTGCAACAAGTTGCAACTAGCGCTTCAGTGCCAGTTGCCAGACTGGCAAAAAGGGGTCGACACAATGCTCTCAAAAATTTTGTGAACTTGCGGCCTTGAAGGGGCCCAAATGCCTCAAAAGTGTTCACAATACGCCATTGCTAGGCTTTCCCCCCATGAGCAAGTACTGACTTGCAAGTTCTCAATTTGACAAAATATCATGATTGACATTGATTCTTTGGCCCACATTGCACCCCGCGACAAAGCAGAAATCTTGGCCCAAGCTTTGCCCTACATTCGTAAGTTTCACGGCAAAACATTGGTCATCAAATACGGTGGCAACGCCATGACCGACCCCGCTTTGCAAGCCGACTTTGCCGAAGATGTGGTGTTGTTGAAATTGGTTGGCATGAACCCTGTGGTGGTTCATGGTGGCGGGCCGCAAATTGAAACGGCCTTGAAACGCTTGGGTAAAAAAGGCGAATTCATCCAAGGCATGCGCGTGACAGATGCCGAAACCATGGAAGTGGTGGAGTGGGTCTTGGCAGGCGAAGTCCAACAAGACATCGTGGGTTTGATCAACCAAGCAGGCGGCAAAGCGGTGGGTCTCACCGGCCGCGATGGCGGCATGATTCGCGCCAAAAAATTGAAAATGGTCGACAACACCGACCCCAACAAAGAGTACGACGTAGGGCAAGTGGGCGACATTGAGTCGATTGACCCTAGTTTGGTCAGAGCGCTGCAAGACGACGCCTTCATTCCCGTCATCAGCCCCATTGGCTTTGGCGCAAACAACGAAAGCTACAACATCAATGCCGATGTGGTGGCGGGCAAATTGGCCAGCGTGCTGCAAGCTGAAAAATTGGTCTTGCTCACCAACACGCCTGGTGTGTTGGACAAGGCCGGTAATTTGTTAACTGACTTGAGTGCCCGTCGCATTGACGAATTGTTTGCCGACGGCACCATCAGTGGCGGCATGTTGCCCAAAATCAGTGGTGCTTTAGATGCCGCAAAAAGCGGGGTCAACGCGGTGCACATCATTGATGGCCGTGTACCACATGCCATGTTGTTAGAAATTTTGACCGATCAAGCCTTCGGCACCATGATTCGCAGTCACTGAGCAGAGACCTATCCATGAACACTGAGACAAGCCACGAAGACAACTTGCCTGAAAACGAAGAGGCAAATGCCGAACCTTCACGCAAGCGACCCAAGCCGGGTGAACGTCGTTTGCAAATTCTGCAAACCTTGGCGGGCATGCTCGAGCAACCTGGTGCAGAGCGCATCACCACGGCAGCTTTATCGGCCAAGTTGGGTGTCAGTGAGGCCGCTTTGTACCGTCACTTTGCCAGTAAAGCGCAAATGTTTGAAGGCCTGATCGATTTTGTCGAGCAGTCGGTGTTCGCGTTTGTTCGGCAAATTGCCGATCGTGAACCCGCGGGTCCTGCACAAGTGGCGCGCACAGTGGCGCTCATTTTGCAATTTGCAGAAAAGAACCCTGGCATGGCCCGCGTCATGACTGGCGATGCGCTGGTGTTTGAAAATGAGCGATTGCAAGAGCGCATGAACCTGTTGTTCGACAAATTGGAAAGCGCCTTCAAGCAGTCTTTGCGTGACGGTGGCATTCAAAGCGACACACCCACAGTCGATGCGCAAGTGATGGCCTCTTTGTTGGTGGCCTTCATGATGGGCCGCATGCAGCGTTTTGCACGCTCGGGCTTTAAGCGTTTGCCTTCCGAGAATTTACAGGCCTCGTTGGCCCGCATTCTTTAATTTACCAACTCCACAAAGTGCCATCGTGTTGCAGCCTGTTCACAGGCAAATAGGCACGCTGGTACGGATATTTGGCCGCCAGTTTTTCATCGATGTCGACGCCGTGTCCGGGTGACTCGCCGCAATACAGCATGCCTTTTTCAAAGCGCCAATCGTGCGGAAAAACCGACAGCATTTCTTCGCTGTGCGCCATGTGTTCTTGAATGCCAAAGTTGGGCACCCACGTGTCAAAGTGCAATGCAGCGCCCATGCAAACGGGTGACATGTCGGTGGCGCCGTGGCAACCCGTGCGCACTTGGTAGAGGCTGGCCAAGTTGGCAATGACTCGTAAATGCGTGATGCCTCCTGCATGCGTGACGGTGGTCCGGATGTAATCGATCAGCTGCTGCTCAATCAAATCTTTGCAGTCCCACACCGTGTTAAAAATCTCGCCAACTGCCAATGGCGTGGTGGTGTGGTGACGGATGAGTTTGAAGGCCTCTTGATTTTCTGCTGGTGTAGGATCTTCCAGCCAGAACAAGTGAAAGGGCTCGAGTTCTTTGCCCAGTCGACCGGCTTCAATGGGAGTCAGGCGATGGTGTGCATCGTGCAACAAATGCGTATCTGGACCGACCGCTTCACGCACAGCCTGAAACAAGCCTGGCGTGTGACGCAAATACTTTTCGGTGCTCCAATCGTGCTCGCCTGGTAGCGGGCCATCGGCGGGTTCGTACATGCGGCCGTTGCCACTGACACCATAAACTTTATTCAACCCCGGAATACCACTTTGTGCACGAATGGCCAAGTAGCCCATTTCTTTGTGGCGCAAAACTTCGTCAACTGTTTCGGCTGTGTCGCGTCCAGTGGCGTGCGCATAAGACATGATGGCCGTGCGACTGCGCCCACCAAGTACTTGGTACAAGGGTAGCCCTGCAATTTTGGCTTTGATGTCCCACAGCGCTGTATCGACTGCGGCAATGGCGGTCATGGTGACAGGGCCACGGCGCCAATAGGCGCCCTTGTACAGATACTGCCAAATGTCTTCGATTTGCTGTGGATCGCGGCCTATCAAACACGGAATGACATGTTCTTCTAAATAACTGACGACCGACAATTCACGGCCATTGAGTGTGGCATCACCAACGCCCGTCAGTCCTTCATCGGTTTCAATTTTGAGCGTGACAAAATTTCGGCCAGGGCAGCAAACAATGACGCGGGCAGCAGTAATTTTCATGACGTAGATTGGTAATGGGTGAAAGGCTCAGGTGTCTAAAGTGATGGCAAACTTCACAGTGGCATCAACACCTTGATGTACCACCTGATCGTGCCAATAGGCCACGCGTTCGGCCCATTGTGTGTTGAGTGGCAACTCAGAGCCCCAGAGGTCTTGTTGCCCAAGCAGTGCCTTTAAACAGCCGGCAGCATCGGCCACTTGGTTTTGACCCATGGCCAACAAACGATCTGCTTGAGGGTCGTTCAATGTGTACGCGTGTCCTTGTTCATCGACTGCCAGGGTATAGCGCATCAAAATTGCTGCGGCCAAAGCATGGTGCTCAAACGATTGACCCTTGGCCATCTGGCCCAAGATCGATGGCGGCCAACGCTGTGGAATTTTTTGTGAGCTGTCGGTGGCAATCTGATGCACACTGTGTTTCAGATACGGATTGCCAAAGCGCTGAATGAGCGCATCGCGATACTCGGCCCAATCGGTTCGGCTTAAATGAGGCGCCACTTCTCGGCTCATTAAGCGATACACAAACTCACGAATATGGTCTGCACCGATGCAATCGGCGATGTGCGCACGACCTGTGATGGCGCCCATCAAGGCCATGGCGGAATGGCTGCCATTGAGCATGCGCAATTTGGCTTCTTCGTAACTGTGCACCTGAGAAGTGACGCGCACACCGCACTTCGCTAACAAGGCCGCATCGGCGGGGTCAACAAAATGGTCTTCGATGACCCATTCCCAAAATGTTTCAGTGCTGAGAGCGCAATCGTCTTCGAGTCCCAGTGCAGTTTTGGCGGCCTCGGCAATTTCGGCAGTTGCCGCTGGCACGATGCGATCGACCATGCTGCAGGGAAACGCACAACGGGCATCCATCCATTGCATGAGGGCCATATCTTCCTTGGTGGCCGTGGCGTGAATCAAGGCTTTGAGTTTGTGGCCATTGCCTTGCAGGTTGTCACAAGAGGCAATGGTCAGACCAGCATGACCTGCCGCATGACGCAAACGCAGACCATCGATCAGCAATTGCGCCAGAGCAGGGGTGTAGCCTTTTTCTGTCACGGTCAGCGTGATCCAACGTGTACTTGGCGCGGCGATGGCGTTTAAAACGCTGGGTCTTTCTGTGGTTGCCACACTGGTTTGCCACAATGCCCCAGGCACTTGCCATTCCACGCCATTGGCACCCGCAATGCGTACCGCATACAAGCCATCTTGTGCGCGCAGTTTGTTGACCAAGCCGGGTTGTGTCATGCCCACACCATGGACGCCCCAGCGTCCGTCACCTTCGCGCAGCAGTTGATCAAACACCATGGCTTGATGGGCCCGATGAAATGCACCCAAGCCCAAATGCACAACGCCTGTTTCTGTGGGGTTGGGCGTGTATTTGGGTGTTTTGACAGAAGCAGAAACTTCAGAAAGTGTGGCCCGCGAGAGCTTATGTTGAGACATGTTGTTATTTCAATTTGGCTTCGGAGGCTTGAATTTCTGCCCATGTCGCGTCGTCAATCCAGATGCCATTTTTTTCTCGATCTGCGCGGGCTTTGCGTTCAGGTTCGCCAGCCATGAGCACGCCTTCAGTGCCCGGTGCATCGGGGCTTTGGCGCAGCCAATCTTCAAAGGCCAAAGCTTCTTTTTCGAAACTGGCCTGCGTGCCTAAGCGAACGGGGTCAATGATCATGGTGAGCATGCCATTGAGCACAGCACGTTTGTCGTCGGCCTGGCGATGCCATGTGCCGCTGCCGGTGAGTGCGCCACCCAAAAGTTCGCAGGCCATGGCCATGCCAAAGCCTTTGTGTTCGCCGAACGTCATGAGTGCACCAAACAAGCCATTGGATTGCGGCACGACGACCACCCCAGGATTGTTGGTGGGGTGACCCTTTTCATCGATCAAATAGCCGTCAGGGACTTGCTCCCCTTTGTTGTGAGCCACACGCATCTTGCCCTGCGCTACGCGGCTGGTGGCAAAGTCGAGCACAAATGGCTGGCGATGGCCCATGGGCACGCCAATGCAGCAAGGGTTGGTGCCAAAACGGCCGTCACCGCCACCGAAGGGCGCAACCACAGGGCGCGACAACACGTTGACAAAATGCACAGACACCAGACCTTGCGCTACAGCCATTTCGGCAAAGTGACCAATCCGTCCCAAGTGATGTGAACGACTTAGGGCTACCGTGCAAACACCATACTGCTTGGCGCGTTCAATGCCCATTTGCATGGCTTGGACGCCGGTGATCTGGCCATAGCCGCGTTGGCCGTCTAAATTCAGCAAGGGACCTGTATCTAGCAACACATTCACGCCCGTGTTGGGGCTGAGGCCGCCTTCTAAAACAGCATCGACATAGCGCGGCACCATGCCCACACCATGCGAGTCGTGACCACTCAAGTTGGCCATGACCAAGTTGGTGGCCACTTGATCGGCCTCAGCGATATCGCTGCCCGCCATTCGAATGATGTTGGAAATTTGTTGTCGCAGTTGTGCGGCAGGAATGCATTGGCTCATGATTTTTCTTCCAGTTACATCACCGCGCCAACTTGCCAAGGCACAAATTCATTTTGGCCATAACCATGTAATTCACTCTTGGTGGGCTCACCCGATGCGGCTTTCAAAATCATCTCAAATATACGTTGGCCCATGTCGGCAATGCTGACGCCGCCATCCACAATTTCGCCACAGTTGAGGTCCATGTCTTCTTCTTGTTTTTTCCACAAGGCCGAGTTGGTAGAGAACTTCAAGCTGGGTGAGGGCGCACAGCCATAGGCACTGCCACGACCGGTGGTGAAACAAATTAGATTGGCACCGCCAGCCACTTGGCCCGTGGCACTGACGGGGTCATAGCCCGGCGTGTCCATGTACACAAAGCCATGCGTGTTGACCGGTTCGGCATATTCGAAGACCGCTTGCAAGTTGCTGGTGCCACCTTTGGCCACCGCGCCCAGCGATTTTTCAAGGATGGTGGTGAGGCCGCCCGCTTTGTTGCCAGGTGAGGGGTTGTTGTTCATCTCGCCGCCATTGATCTCGGTGTATTTCTCCCACCAATGAATGCGATCAATGAGTTTTTGGGCCACTTCAGGTTTGACGGCGCGGCGAGTGAGTAAGTGTTCGGCGCCATAAATTTCAGGTGTTTCACTGAGGATGGCTGTGCCGCCGTGCTGCACCAACAAATCGACAGCCGCACCCAAAGCAGGGTTGGCGCTGATGCCTGAGTAACCATCTGAGCCGCCGCATTGCAAGCCCACGGTAATGTGCTCTGCGCTGCAAGGTTCGCGCTTGACTTGGTTGGCACGGGGTAGCATTTCTTGAATGAGCGCGATGCCTTTTTCTACCGTCAATCGGGTGCCGCCAGTGTCTTGGATGTTGAACACTTTGAGGGTGTCGCCTTCACGCAAACTGCTGTGCGCGAGCCATGTGTTGAGTTGATTGGTTTCACAACCCAAGCCCACCACCACCACGCCCCAAAAATTGGCGTGGGTGGCATACCCTGCCAAAGTGCGCTCTAGCAATTTCATGCCAAGACCTTCGGTGTCCATGCCGCAGCCTGTGCCGTGTGTGAGTGCAACGACGCCATCGACGTTGGGAAAGTTGGCCAAGGCGGCAGGGTTGTTGCGTTTGGAAAAATGATCGGCAATGGCGCGTGCTGCAGTGGCCGAACAATTGACGCTGGACAGCACCCCGATGTAGTTGCGCGTGGCCACACGTCCATCAGAGCGCTTGATACCCATGAAAGTGGCTTGTTTGCGCGGCGCTTCCGGTTTCACATCTTGGCCAATGGCATAGTCGCGCTCAAAGTTGCCTTTCTCGGGCCCCATGTTGAGGTTGTGCGTGTGCACATGTTCGCCGGGCTGGATGTTGGCGCTGGCAAACCCAATGATTTGGTTGTAGCGGCGCACGGGTTGGCCTACTGGAATGGCACGTGTGGCAACTTTATGACCCGGCGGTACCAAGCCGCGCACGGCCACGCCATCGACACTGCTGCCGCTCATGAGTTGCGCACGCGCAATGACCACGTCATCGGCGGGATGGAGACGAATGAATAGGCTCATAGACAGAACTCAATAAAACTGTTTTGGCAACCACAGCACAAGGCTGGGGAAATACGTAATGACCACCAAACTGCCCAGCAAGGGGAACAGCCAAGGCAAGATGGCGGCCGTGGTGCGTTCAACGCTGAGCTTGGCCACTCGGGCCAACACAAACAAGACCATGCCCATGGGGGGGTGTAGCAAACCAATCATGAGGTTCAAGACCATGACCAAGCCAAAGTGCACCAAGTCAATGCCCAACTTTTGGCAGATGGGAACCAAGATGGGAACCAAAATGGTGATGGCCGCTGTAGGCTCCAAGAAGCAACCTACAAACAGCATGAGCAAATTGGCCAAGAGCAAAAATTTCCAAGGCTCTTGCGTGACACCTAGCACCCAGTCGCTGATGGCCGCAGTCACGCCAGTGGCTGTGAGCATCCAACCGAAGATACTGGCGGCCGCCACAATGAACATGACCGTGGCTGTGGTTTCGACGGTATCAAGACAAATCTTCACAAACATCTTTAAGTTGAGTGTGCGATACCAGAAGAAGCCCAAAATGATGGCCCAGACACAAGCGGCAATGGCACCTTCAGTGGGTGTGAAAACGCCAGTGGTCATACCCCCAATGAGCAAGACGGGTGTCATGATGGGCAAAACAGCTTGGAACTTGAACAGCTTGTCGGCAATGAACAAAAATCCAAGCGCAATGAAAACCGTCAATTGGGGGGGCGTTTCAAACCAAGTGACCAAGCCCCAAACACCAATGGGCCAACCAATGACCACGCCCGTTTCTGCCAATGCTTTGAAAACGCGTGGCCATTCGAATTTGACGTCTGCACCCCAATTGTTTTTGTGCGCAAAGTAGGCCACGGTCACCATCATGAGCAGGGCCATCAAGACACCCGGCAAGATGCCCGCTAAAAACAGCGAGCCCACCGACACATTGGCCATCATGCCGTAAATCACAAAGGGCAAACTCGGCGGAATGATCGGGCCCAGTGTGGCTGATGCGGCTGTCACGCCCACAGCAAACTCGGTGCTGTAGCCATGGTCTTTCATGGCTTTAATTTCGATGGTGCCAAGGCCTGCAGCGTCGGCAATGGCGGTGCCGCTCATGCCTGCAAACACCACGGAGCCCACCACATTGACATGGCCCAAGCCACCTTTCATCCAACCCACCAAAGCCAAGGCGTAGTTGTAGATCCGGTTGGTGATGCCAGCATTGTTCATGAGGTTGCCGGCCAAAATGAAGAAGGGCACGGCCAACAACGGAAAACTGTCGATGCCAGACACCATGCGGTGAATGACCACGAAGGGGGGCGAGCTTTGTGTCCAGAATAAATAAATGAGCGAAGCGCCTGCCATGGCAATGGCCACGGGAATGCCACCACTCATGAGCAACAAGAACAAAATTTTTAACATCGAATTTCTTTCAGATCTTGAATGAGTGGCTTAGCGATCGGTCATTTCAGTACC
>JACCEB011223387.1_pt1 | contig 12138 bp, 3 predicted proteins | sample 7454761 | NCBI WGS metagenome assembly JACCEB01 (sample SAMN15323454, study PRJNA562643) | freshwater metagenome | isolation source: river surface water | place: USA:Blue River Watershed | collected 2017-08-18 | reverse complement strand
TGATAGTTATATATTAGAAATTGATTTTGGTTCTTTTAATTTCAATGAAAATGGAACCGTCTTAGTTAAAATTTCAAATAACAATTCTAGTCTCAAACTATATCCTAAACAAGAACAGTCTGAAGAAGTAAAAAGTTTGAATTTTCAATCTTTAGTTTCTCCATCCGGTTTACCTACTATAAGCTTTGGAGCTAGAGAGCCTGAATTTGCAATTGGTACATTCGATTATTTTAATCAAGACGGAGATTTAGACACACTACAAGATACTATGTTTAAATTTCCTAGGTTGATAAGAAACGGAGTGCCTATAATATCTACAGTACCAGCTGAATACAATACTACAGATTATTCTATAACAGACCAGAATAACTATCTTTCAGGTAAAGGTGATGTTTCAAGAACTATTTATTTCAAAATTGTCTGTAATTCAGTTATTGAAAATATAAATGTTGGGGTGATTTCTCAATGTCAACTTAAGGTATATTTACCTAGCGGCCTTGACACTGTAAGCTCTGCAGTTTATGTTCCAATGACAATGAGATATTACAGTTCAGTTAAAAATATTGCTATATATTCTGCTGAATACACATTTCATTCTTCAGGAATTCATAACAATATTGAATATGTTGATGGGTACATGTATTTTGATGTTTATGCACCTGTATCTGTACAAAGAGATATACCATTGCAGTTTAATTTTATAACCTAATTAAATTCAAGGGCTGGGACTTACATACTAAGAATATTTTATAAAAGTCCCCAAAAAATCAAATGGTGTAATAATGGCTTATCTTACAAAAATCATCCTGCCCAATAATTTAAGAAGCGAATCTCTTAGAGCTGAATTTTTAGAGCTTGGCCAAAACTATAACAACTTACATTCTTCAGAAGATCCAACTTATGATAAAAACTCAACAACTTTAAAATTTAAATTTGAAGTTAGAGATGCTGAAACAAGATCTACTGTTTATGAAATTACAAGCATTAAAGAGCTTTTAATTTCTAATGATCCAGAATTTACTGAATCTTCAACTTTTAAAATCACTGACTTTCCAGCAGGTACGTATAACCCAGATGTTGATTATACTCTTGAGTTAAATCATGAATATTTTTATGATTCATCTCTTAATCAATACGCTTCTACAGACAGCGCATCAGGGTCAGGATATTTTATAATCGAAAAATGGCCATTGAGTGGAAATGGTGGACTTTGTACCGTTTACCTCAAGGCAATTTTATATGTTAATGATGAAGAAGTAACATATCCTAATACTGGTGGAGTTTTTGACCAAATTTATTGGGCTGGAGAACCACCTGCAACTCCATCGTATAATGAATATTCTTCATTAAAAACAGGCTGGGTTGGAGAGGATTCTTTAATAACGTTCAAAGAAAGCAATGACCTTCAAACATCAAATAGTAACGCTATATCTTCATATTTAGGTACATTTGCTGAGGTATACAATTATAATAATTCATTAAACTATGTTGCAAAAATTGCATCAGGGGATGACAATTTTTTGAGTTTAGCTCATGGAAAAATCTCAACTATAGATAATTTAACCATTCAAGCTCATAGATTTTATCGTGATGATGTTACTTTAGTTCCTGGATTAGACGCTACATATTCTAATTATGATACTCCTACTAGTGCATCGGTTGGTACTGCTTATAATATAAAACACGATGGTACTCCGTTCACACAAGGTTTTACTCTTGACGGAACAACTGGGTTAACTTTAGATTCAACAAATAATTCTTATTATTTTCAGTCTCAAGTTAACATGGATGTTTTAAGCCTGGGTGACAATTACACAGTTTCGGTTTTTTTGTGCATAAGGACATCAACAGTACATAATCAAGACAGAATTATAACTAGAATTATTGTAAGTGATAATAGTGATGCTTTATCTTATATGTATTACACGGATTCTGTAGGAGATGAATCTACAGAATACCAGTTGAATTATTTACCAGCGTTTTTAATCCCTGAAATATTGACTGGTGGGATTTATGAAACCTATCTTCAAGTCACAGACGATGAAAGCAACTATATTGTTGAAAGTTATTTCACACCAAATGTTGACTCAACATTGCCAAACAACCTTAAACAAAAAAGTTATTTATTAGGAAGGGTTGTAATGCCTATTATGGATTCCGTTACTGGATACTATCCATCAATAGGAGTTTATTATGATGGTACTGATACTTCTGGTATAGATGTCACTGTATTGAGTATGTTAGCTGCTTGTGGTCCTGGAATTGTTGCAGCAGATTTAGGAGATTGCAGAAAGGAAGATTTTAATAGTCTAAACTTTCCTATAACAAAAATTGAAAGTGCATGGAATACATATTTTGATGAAGAAATGTCTGATGTTATATGGCAATCAGCGTCTGCAACTCAAAAAGATTCTTCTAAACTTACCTTCACAAAATTAAATAACTATATACTTTCACCAAATAATATTACAGGTAAGCAGTATCACGAAATTCAATTTTCTAAACCTAGTCTTTCAAATAGAGCAAGCTTGACTTTTGATTTTGTACATTCATGTGATGAAATGTATGTAGCTTTTGCTCCAAATCTTTTGACTAGTGGAAGCAGAATTTTACCATTAGGTTTGAATTGCGATCCTGACTATTCATATACGGACCAAGATTTAAATCACGAGTGTATTACAGTTAATTTTAGTGCAATTAGAAACGAAATCAGTGTCATTCAAAGAAATTCTGATGATACGCTTTCATATTATGTATTAAGAAGTTACAAACCAATCACACCTTCAAGAGATGTTTATACTATAGAGATTACAGATTTTCATCCAGAAGGATTAGTAGGCACTCAACAAAGAACGTCTGCAAATGGTACTTGGGTAAACATTAAGAGAAATAATAATGTAATTGGTTTTATTCAACTCTCAAGAAAATTGTCCCCAGGTGAAGATGGTCTAGGATATTATTGCGGGATTGGTTTTAGAACTGCTGATTATGGAACTTCTACAAGTTTGAACTATATCTATAAAGTAGATTTTAGATCATTGCCTGGAATTGAGTCTAATTATTTTTCATCCCCACAAAGTGTCAGGTCCTTTTTACTATCCGACAAAGGTTCTTCAAAAAACAAAACATATTTAGGACAAGGTGTTTTAAATTCAAGTACTGACTTTGTGGGTTTTAATTATGATGTACCATTACCTTATGATTCTACTCCGCTTGAAATAAAGTGTGCTACAACAGGTGGAAGTTTCTCAGGTTTTACAAGTAATGGAAATCTGCTTTATATACCTAATACAACTACAATAGATGGAGTATCTATCTCAAGTTTATCTATTGGAGATTACATTTTAATAAAAGATCAAGACACCGAAAGTCAAAATAAAGTTTATTCTATACAATCATTTAATTTTTCAACTAATACTATAACGTTAAATACATATACAGCTTCAAGTTACGAAGAATTAAATGTTACTGGTGGAAATATAAATATTGGTACTAAATGGTATCCAATAAAAACTGGAAACACATATAACTTTTTTTCAACAATATGGTTTAAAGATTTTGATATAAAATATAATAAAGAATTCTATACTTTAACAAATCCAAGCCTTTTAGAAATCAAACTTAAATGGAATAAACCTGAAGTATCATTTCCACAAAATGATTTGAAAATAAGATTCTATAGCAATAATACAAACACTAATTTACCAGAAACCCCAGTTACAGATTGGATTGACATATCTTCTGTAGTAAATACAGAAACATTTACTGGAAAAAGTAACAGCGCTTTAGTTCAAATTGCATTAGATCAAGTTTTATTAACATCTGCAAATAAATATTGGTTTGCTATCTCAACTCCAATGGGGTGCACATTAGCTGAGGCAAATGGTATCAGATATAACAATCAAACCACTATAGCATCAGGGAGTTATAAAGGTTGGAATATAGCCAGCAACCTTTGGTATAAGATTTTTCGCTTCCATTCAAAATCAAGAAAAAATACATCTCACAATAACATACAACAATTTAGAATAAGTGCGCTTACACATTCAAATCTATCAAGCCATGCAACAAACTTGTCTTTACCTGTTGCTATTGATATCAACGCACCTGCATACACTGATTCAACAAGACCTTTACTTACGTTATTTGATAAATCAACTGTAAGAACTGCGACTTTTAAAATTGAAGCAAATGATGATGACTCTGGAATTTTAGCATTTAGATTTGGAAAAGAAACAGATTATGGTTTAGTGTATTTTGAACCATGGCAAAGTTGGAACTTATTCAAAAATTATAATGATGATAACTTATATACTGTTTATCTTCATGGTTCTCAAAGATATGATTATAGAGGTGCGGAACTTGGCTATCTATTTTCGAATATGAATATAGGTTTTTCTGGTGCAAGAAAAGTCTGGGTTCAATTAATGGATTTTGCTGGAAACATTAGTGAATCATATCCTCAAGCATTTGTTGCTCAGTCTATCGCTGCAGTAGACACAGAGGCCCCATTTGGAGATGTTTCTTTTTATAGTCTAGAATTAAATTCTGAAATTCAACTTACAAATAAAAAAGATTCATGGCTTAAATTAAATGCTTCAGATGATGTATCTGGAATAAAAGATTTTAGATATAGAAAAGTTACAAATGAAGGTCCAGGAGAATGGTCAAATTGGATAATGTACAACTCATACACTCCGATTAAATTTACTGGAGAGGAAGATGGAGTTAAAAGAGTCGAAGTTGCTTTCAGAGATTATGGAAATAATATAACTCAGCCAGAATATAAATGGCATAAGGTTCTTAAAGTTAAAAAGTAATGAGTGAAAAATGAGTAGTACAATTTTTAATAAAAGTATTGTTTGGAAAAGCAAATTTGATACAGAAGACATGCTGTATTTGATTGGCATCACTCAAACAAGATACAATTTAGCTTACCTTCAAAACAGTAATGATCCTGATTATGCAGCTAATACTGCATATTATTTAGTTTCACAAGATGCTGGTTCTAAAAATAGAATTATAAACCTGAAGCAAACTGATATTGTCTCTTTGACTGGAGTCTCTGGAGGAATTACTTTTGGGATTGATGATTCCAAAGGTTTATTAATATTTGATCCTTCTACTCCAATATCGAATCCATCTTCGATATCAGCTTCTGTAGTCAAAAATGTAGCGTCAATCTGGAAAAGAAATCAAGAATCTCCTCAGTTTTTAATAGATTTTACTTATCAAAATGAAAGAACTATTTTGAGTGTAGAGTCAAACAGTGACGGATTGTTCTTGGGTGGAGCATCTGGCAAGATTTGGTTTTATGATGGAATAAAAATAAAAGAAGTATTTGAACTAGAGTATAGTGGCAACTTATTACCTGCAACAGCTATGACTATAGGTCAATTTGCTCATGAAACTGAACCATATATTTTTGTTGGTTCAGATGAAACACCTTGTTTATTTAAAGCAAAACTTTCAGAAGCTAGATATGGCAACACTTGGGAACGGTCTGCAACAATTGGTGAGTTCCCTCCTGGTGGAATTCTCTCAATGGTGTTTGCATATAACAAAGTATTTATGGGATTGAGGAACAATCAATTTGCTACTTTTGAAATTGTTCCAATTGTTCAAGTTATAGCACCTCAATCTTTTGAATCTGATGAAAATACTCAAATTATTGATGAAGATTATGTTGTAAATGTATATCCTTTAGTCACAGATAATATCTCCGATTTTGCAAATGATTCTATAGATATTCAGTGTTTAGAAAAAGGAAATAATCAAGTATTCGCTGGTATTTCCGATAGACCCGAAGTTTGGTCATATTCAGAAGTACCTATAAATAATCCTTTGAATGATGAAGAATGGGCTACCCAATTATTTGACAGAAATTTTGCAGATGATCCAGCACCAGCTCAATTTTACTCTAAAGGTTCTGTGACAAACTCAAGATTAAATTCAAATGTTAGTCATATTTACGTTAATGATTATGCAACACCTAGTAGTTTAAAATCTGCAATTCTATTGACAGGACAAACCAACTCAGAAACTGCATTTGAATTTTCCGTAGGAAGTGATTGGGAGCAAAGTTTAGATAAGACTCAAACACAACTTCCATATAATGAAGTTGATTGTGCTACAACTGCAAATATTTCATTCAGTTTTCCAGATCCTCCAATTATTGATGGGTTTCAAATGATAGAAGGTTCATCAATACTTATTAAGGATCAAGAAACAATTTCACAAAATGGAATATATACTTTGTTCTTTTCAAACGGAAGCTATAGTTTTGTAAGATCAAATTTCAATACTGCTTCATCTGTCAGGGTGGGTTTTATTGTCACTAATGGATATGTAAATACAAACTCAAGATTTCTTTTAGATGTCGCTGATATAGAACTCAATCAGTTTAATTTCTACAAACCAGCTCATACCATTGAGTTAGAATTATTTAATGCTGGATATGAAAAATATTCTAATGAAGATAATGAACCTTTCTGGATAGGTAATGACCAAGATTTTTCAGGCTCAAATTATATAGAAATACCAGATGCAAATTTAGGATACCAAGGCATAGAAGTTTCTGATGGTTATAGACAATATAAACTCGAATTTAGTGCTACAAATATTAGATTAACAAGTGGAAATAATGTAGTAACTAAATCTTTACCATCATATGGATTCATTAAAAATTGGAGTTTTTATGACAAAAGAACAACTTCTGGATGGACAAATTCAGGGTATTTTACAAATTTATCAGTAGAGTCTTTATCTGAAACTTTGCCAGACGGAACAGCCAAAGTTTCTAACTCACTATACTTGGATGAATTGGGAAAAACTGGAAGTCCTAGAATAACTAATTCTAATGTAAATGTGAGTGTAGATATAAATACAAAAGTTCTTATAAAAATGAAAATAAATGCCCCAACTGGATACACTGTATACTCGGGGAAAATTAAATTCAGTTGGTTGTATGGAAATGGAACTTTTGAGAATTGGGTTTCAGTTGACATTAAAAACAATAGCGACTTTGTTTTGTATGAATTATCTCCTAGCTGGTATGGTTCAGTCAAACAAGTAGCTATTGAATTAGAAGGGCTACCAGAACAAGATAAAAGACCATTAAATGCATATATAGATTTTATTCAGTTTGTCAATACAGATAGCTGTTTTAATATTAACTTAAAACCATCAAATGTCAGAATAACAACTCAAGACAAAGATATTCAAGTTTGGTTAGGCAATCAGACATATCCTTCAATAAACATGAAAAATTTTGTCATTGCTGACACTTACAAAACTTCTGTAACAGACTATGATGCTCCAAAAATTAAAATTGGTAAGTTGAGTGCTGAAAATGATGAATCAGTATTTGGATACACAAGACTAAGATTTATTGCAGGTGAGACTTACAACCCCACAAGTAAAAAAATACTAGAATTACGTAATACAACAAGATTTCCATCTTCTGGAGGAGTAAGAGTATTAACTTTCCATGATGGCGCTTTATATGCTGTTTGCGATGGAATTAATACAAATAAAGTCTCTGACAACCCTGATGATAGACAAATTAAGATTTTTAAATATGATGCTTCTAATGAAACTTGGAAAAAAGAAGAAGCACAGTTTATAAGAAAAATAGATTCAAACACTGGAGATATTTTAGGCATTATTAGAGCCTTGACTGCTAAGAGTTACAATCAATCTCTTTATTTAAGTGGTCAATATGGTTCGATTAAATATAACCCTAATAGATAAAAATAATGGAAGAAAACTTGTTTAATGCCTTGACAGTTACCTTTAGCTCAAGTTCATTTGTAGCATCTGATGGATATACAGTTCATGCAATATTGTCTGGAGTTTCATCTCTTCCTTTGCTTCCATCAACTGGTATATTAGGGTTTTATGTTTTTTTAAATGATATTCCAATATCTGTTAGGACTGCGTATGTTGAAAACCCTTCTGGTTCAGCAACACAAAAATCCACTGTCATACTCAAAACATACGTCAAAATAAAATCAACAGACACTGTTAAAATTAAACATGTTTATGATAATTTAACAGACAATTCAACAACTCCAATTACTGATTTGTCATTATTTACAATTACAATCAATAATAGTTTAGAAAATAAATATTTTGACCCTAATAGTTGGAATACCAATCTTGATGATGGAAATGTTGTAATTGGAACGGAATCAGGTTTTTTTACCGATTCTACTGACCTTTTCAAAAAAGAGCTTACATATCCATTTTCAGAAGTAATTTTAGATACAAAACCGCCAGAAGGAGTAGTTATAATAAATGAGTCTACGACTACTGGTGGTATTGATGTAAGAACATTTGCTGCATATGCTCCTTTTGATTCTTCAGATTCTGGATACACTAGTAGAAATTTATCTTTATCATCTTCTGCTATTGAAGGATGGCAATTCATTTCAAGCACAGAGCAAATTATAAGTTCTTTTGTCATTCAACTTAAATTTACTCAGTTAGCTTCTCCATCTCCAGCAATAGGAAATCAAACAGGAAGAGTCGTTGCATCTTTGTATTCCAATACAACAGGGGATATTCCAAACACTCAAATAGTTGAACTTGGTGTGATTCAATATGACACTTTAACAAATGCATACCAAGAATTCACTTTGACTCCATTGTCTCCAATCACTTTATCTTCCCAAACAACTTATTGGATTGTTTTGTCTTTTGAAACAATAGTTAAGTCAGGTGTGACTTCTTCTGGAACTATTGATATTTTAGTCAAAACAAATGACACATTAAATTATGCAGTATATGAATCAAATTCTTGGAGAAGATTAGCTCAAAAACAATTTGGATATTTAAAATTAGTTGGTTCTAAAACTGATGGTGAAGCTATACCTTCAGATATTATGGCTCAAGATATTATTGGCAAAAATTTATATCAAGCAACTAATTTTGGAGGCACAACCAACACATCTCAGTATGAAAAAATAGGAGCTGGTGATGCGTATTTTTTAAATATGTACTTAACTCCAGACTCTACAACTGGTTTGTATCCATTAGTACAATCAATAGATGTTGGTGCAACATCCTCAAGATCTAAAAGCTATGTAGTTGAAACAAAACTTACTCCTAAATCAAATTGGGAAACCTTATATTACAACTCTTCAAGTGCTACAACAACTGATTTTGTTAGATATAAATTCAATACACCAACAAGATTTTCCAATATTAGAATTGGATATCGTGGAGATTTATTTTCAAATATCGAAGCTGGGACACTGACTATAGCTGGTAGTGATGAGTGGTCAGATGTTGTTGAAGTTCAAGCTTCACATTTTTCTGATTTTAGAGATGCTGATGAATTTGAAAATGTTAATACAAGAGCTTGGGCACCTTTTACTGAAGGAGCGTCAGTCTATGATTGGAATATAACAAACCAATCTAAGTTATGGGAAAAGCTTGATAATTATTCAGATACAGGATTTTTACGCTCAGCTCCAATATCAAATCAAATGGTTTTAGCTTCATATCAAAAGGCTTCTGTTGCTCAAGGAACAGCGCAAAGAGCTGCATTGAATTTGAGTTTAATTGGTACTGGAGATGTAATTAATGCAGTTGCTGTTCATAACTCTGTAGTCTATGTTGGAACTGAATTAGGTTATATTTATCAGTCTTCTCAAGGTGACTATTGGACAATTATAAATCAAAAAAACCCTTTAGATTTAACTGAGTATAAAACTTTACCACCAATCACTGCGTTAACTTCTCACGCTGGAGCTTTGTATATTGGAACCAAGAAAACAACAACTAAAAATGCAAGTGTTTACAAATATTTTGACAAAAAATTTACTGCGATAAAAACTGATTTCACAGAAAATAAAATTTCAGCATTAGCAAGTGATAAAGGATTTTTGTTCGTTGGAACTGCTGGTAAATTTAACACACTTGAAGCAAGCGTACGTTTTTATGATGGTACTACATTTACTAAACTGGCTTCTGCAGCATTCGATCAAGTCCAATCAATGATTTATTCAACAACTTTAAATACTATAGTCGTTGGATTTAACGGGGGTCAGGTTTGGAAGCTTGTTTACAATTCAAGTAATAACCCAGCTTCTTTGACTAGAATTCAAGACTCTGGGGCTAGTAACATATATAATTTAAATGATGACAGCTCAGGAAAGTTTTTATTTGTATCAACAGACAGAGCATTATATAGTTACGTGAAATCATTAGACACTTTTAAAACATTATCATATCCAAAATATAGTAACCCTGGTTTGCAACTTACATGGAAGCAATTTGCCTCAGCAGGTTCAACTGACTATAAAAATGACAGAGATTTCTCATTTGTTACTTTTTCAAGTCAAGAATCTGCAATTAATGAGTTCAACTTATCAACTTCAAAACCTACAGGCATAGGGGTTTCATACTATACAGCAGTTTTTGAAGGTGCAATAAAAGCGCCAGCAACTGCAAGTTATCAGTTTTTAATTAAAACCAATACGAATATCAGACTTACAGTTGATGGAAATATTTTAACTTCTTCTTCTTTGTGGACTACTGAAAGCAATGTAACAACAAATACTTTAACTGAAAATTATGCTACACAAACAGTAAGTATGGTTGAAGACAGCTATTATCCTGTTAAATTGGAAGTTGCAGTTCAAGAAACTGGAATATATGTCCCAAAAGTTTCCTTATTTTGGCAAGATACTTCTTCAATTTTTAATAATTCTTCTGCTGTCGGAGCAACTTATTTTTATAAACCAAATGCAATTACGTCTGTTAATAATTTAGTCAATTCATACTTAGGAAGTGGGCTTGATGGAAGTTCATATACTTTTGATCCATCTTTTTATGAAACAACAAAAAGATATGCATATGTAAGATTGAAAGATGAAGCTGGAAATTATCACAGTTACAGGTTGCCAGATGGGACTATTCCTTATGAAGCATTAAATGATTTCATTTATCAGGGTGAGGCACAAGGCATACCAGACCCTCCTCCTCCAGGCACAGGAGCCATTAAATTTTCACCGACTAGTGTTTCACCTGGAAATACTGCAGTCGCTACCTTATTCATACCAAATAGCGTGAATACCACTTCTATTTACACAATTACTACTGATGGCAATTCAACATCAGCAGTTGCTAGTGTGACTGTACCTGCAAATAGTTTATCGGCAACATTTAATGTAACAGTCAACTCTGATGTAGCTTCAACAGTTACTGGTTCAGTTATTACAGCAACACTAGGGTCTGTTTCATATTCGGGTACTCTGTTAGTTAGTAACACTCAACCACCTTCTGAAACAACAAAAGGAATTATTTACCAAGTTAAGGCTGAAATGAACCCAGCAGTAGCTCCTATAACTTATATTCCAAGTGTGACAGATGAAGTTTATTCTCCAAAGAGAAAAGTCAGATCAACTGGAAGTTATGTAAATCAACCTTTCTATGTTCCTACATTGTCTCAATGGACATCAATGACAGTTCTTGTCTTAAATGAATATAATTTAAACACAGCTACTGGGCTAGATGCAGGTACTGAAGTTAACGTGTATATAAGAACATCAGATACATCAGCAGGATGTTTTACAACTCCATGGAGTGCTGCTTATTCGAAGTCATATATAAATAACAGTTCAGCACCATTAACTGCGGAAACCTTAACAATCGACCTGCAAGCTTATAGCGGAAAATTTATTCAATATTATATTGAACTTGTCTCTGCAACACAAGGTGATAGTCCAGAGGTCAAAGCTGTAACTATAACTTACAAAGCTGCAACAGGTTCATACTTCTTTACAAAGACATTTAATACTGAAGATTACAGTACAACAATTCCTACACCTACATTTAGAAGAGGCTTGCTTACTTCTAATCAAGACAAAAAGGATGGCGAGATTGTTTATGGGTATACAACAGATGATAGAGATGGATATAAATATGACTTTGGTCGATATACCATCATCGAGCCAAATAAAACTTTTGAACTCGAAACTCCATCATCAACCATAAAATTTGCGATCTTGTTAACCTCTATTGATGGCGATCCTTCCATTGTTTATGATTTTGCTGTTCAACTAGATGCTGGTGATGAAGATATGAAGTTTATGCCTGAATTGTAAAATGTCTCAAAGAACAAATACATAT
>JACCEB010266016.1_pt1 | contig 12140 bp, 15 predicted proteins | sample 7454761 | NCBI WGS metagenome assembly JACCEB01 (sample SAMN15323454, study PRJNA562643) | freshwater metagenome | isolation source: river surface water | place: USA:Blue River Watershed | collected 2017-08-18 | reverse complement strand
TTGACCTCAAGATTTGGTAAATTAATCGGAGAATATACTATCATTTTTTGATTGATTCCCAGTTAAAGTCACGATCACCTAGCTTCTCATAAATTATCCATTGCTCAGTGTTTTTTATAATTACAGGATAATCTAACACATTCAAGTTATTATAGAACAAGTGTTTCTCTTGTCTAGAAGTTATTCTATCTTTATTCTCTCCTAGTCTTAGTCTTTGGAATGTTTTAATCAGATTCTTATTATAAACATTGAAAGTTAGTGTAAGTATGTCACAATCATGTTGAATAGCCCATTGTTTGTGAACGGGAAGTAAGTGTTCTCTAATTAGTATACGGTGACGATAATTCTCATGCACCCATGTCCTACACCCTAATATAGCAACTTTACTGTCAAAATCACTACGATAAACTCCGGCACATGCTATTATTACTTGATTGACTGTGAGGATATGAAAGCTACCAACATCACCTTTAAATCTGTCTGTTTTCTCTAAAATATAAGGAAGAGTATGCGGCTTATTATCCCAATCTTCATCGTACATATTCTCTGCGGCGGGATGGAACGGTTCAAATGTCCGTGCGTCCTGACAGAATAAAAAGAAGTTTTCTTTCATTGATTCGGAAAGAGAACTGTACTCAAATATTTCAAATTTTTCTTCAATCATGTTGAATATTTAGTTTCTGACCCTCTCGTTGATAAATATAGGATGAAATTGTTCTCATCATCTCCCGAATCATTAAAGATAATCCAAATATTCACATTAGTATTGAGTTTGTCTGCTGTTTATATATGTGAATTTAATTGGTATTATCTTGCTTTATCTGTAGTCATGTTCTATGGATATAGTATTTTTGGGATTAGTATGATGTTGCATAGATATTACACCCATAAAAGTTTCAAACTATCATCTTTTAGTAAATGGTTCTTTACGATATTTGCTGTATTAGCTGGAAGAGGTAGCCCGTTGGGTTGGGTGTATATACACAGGATTCATCATGCTACATCTGACACAGAGAAAGATCCCCATAGCCCTCACAACAAGTCTTTTAGGTTCTTTGGGTTTATGCCAGTTAAAACATCCGGAAAGATTAATCATTTCATCATCAAAGACTTGTTAAGCCCAATTCAAATTAATATCGACAAATACTATCTATTGATAATTCTATCTTTTTTAATGGTGCTTTCTATCATTGATTTCAACTTAGTTTTCTATGCATGGGCTATCCCTGTTTTCATTGTAAGTATAACTCAGACAATGTTCAACTATCTTGCACATACATATGGTTATAGGAACTTTGAAACAAGAGACCGTAGTACAAACAACGTCTATCTATGGCCCTTTATTCTGGGTGACGCTTGGCACAATAATCATCATACCAATGCTGAGAAACTATCTACTAAAGTGAAACAATACGAATTCGACCCAATATCCAAACTAATTGATTTAATTAAACAATGAAATACTTTCTAATATTATTAATGATATTAAGTTCGGCCCATGCTACTGAGTTTACAGTTCATCATGCACCCGGAGGCCCTAGCGATAAAGTAACTAGACTAATACACAAGTTTCTTCCCGGTGATTATATTGTAGTTAATCGTCCGGGCGCACAGGGTAAGATTGCTGTAAAACACATTATGTCACATGACAGCTTAATGTTAGCGACTATGGGTCAAATATACGTGACCAACCAATTAATTGGCTCTGATTATAATCCAGAAACTGATTTAAGAGTAATAGGGACGATTGGAGTAATGCCCTCAGTTCTAGTATGTAGAAGTGATTTGAATATCAAATCAGTCCCTGATATTATTAAAGGTAAAGAACTATCCTTCGCAGTAGCGGGTTACGGTAGCTCAGAGCATTTAGCTACAGAAGTATTGTTTAATAAAATGAACAGAAAGCATTTAATTGTTCCATATAGTATAGGTGGCTCTAAGAGTATTATGGACTTGTTGGGTGGACATATTGACTGTATGTTTGCGAACTACCCAACAGTAAAAGAATGGACAAACGATAAAAGATTGACAGTTATCATGTCTAGTCACGAATTGGGATTGAATGTGAACACGTGGGAAGACTTATATACTGAATCTTTTCCAATGCAGGCAACATTAGCTATTGTTGTGAGTAAGACAAATAAGAATAGTTCTATTATCAAGGACTTGACAGTTGCTATAAAGAATAGTGAACTAGAACAAGATTTAAAGAATGTGGGCATCTTCCCTACATTAAGCACGAAACAACGTGATATTAATAATGTATTAAAGAACAATGACCAGATAAAGTCATTAATTATTAAGAACAATATTAGATTAAAGTAGGCTTCATATCGCCTATATAATATCTCTTTGTGAATATTTGAAAACCATCAACCTTACCCGTATTACTTTTACGGGTAAAATTATCTAAAGAATCTACTACAAAATCAATTCCAGCTTGCCAAATACGGAATGCGTTTGAGTCTTTGTATCCATCAAAGAACCATTGGTCAAACTCACTATGCCAGTCACCTAAGGCTTTATCTGCTTGATACCATTGATTGTTCCAAGTAGAATATAGTAAAGGTCTTAACAGTCTCTCATGTGTAAGTTTGATTGTATTGATAGCTTTTTCCCCAGACAATTCTTTCTCGGCATCCCATAAGTGTTGAAGATTTGGATTAGCTTCTAGCCATCGTTTAATCGTATGAATTTGCTTACACTGCATATCTAATGTGTCAGGACTCCAATAAAAGAACTCAATAGTACTGTTCGGATACTGTTTAAAATGCTCTGAGATTGTAGTTAAATTAGTCGCCCTATCAGTGAAATTCACATATAATTTGTTTTTGTATATAAAGCATCTTGGTTTTTCAAGACCAATTATTACTCCGAATGTTTTATCTTTGTCAAATTGCTTGCGAACATCTGTAAAATGTAGATAATTAAAGCGTATTAAACTAGCAGGGTGTAGACTTTCACGCTTGTCAAACACCCATGACTCGTCTCCCTTTTCTTCAAGATATTCAAACAAATATTCAGTTAAGTCGCAGATAGTAATCTTAGTGTTGGGTATTAAATTACAAACTTCTTTAAGTCTGGGCATTGTTTGTAAGTCATGCTCTGCCCCTGCGTTTGATGCACTTAGATTGTTTGTAGAGTTAGTAACAAATTTACCATACCCCTTTTCCATAGTGTTAACAACGATTTCGTCAATGTGTAATCCTTGACGGATAAAACTCATTAATATATTATGACTGTCAGCGCCACCTGAATAACTCAATACCAAATAGTCATATTTGTCTCTTAATAGTCTAGCATGTTGGTCGTATAACTGGTCTAGGGACTGTGTTGGTTCAACAGTCCAATCATATGATTTATATGCTAAATCGTTGAAATGCCATGATAAAGTCTTATTGTTTGACTTAGCATAATACATGGCTTGTATCTTGCTATCAAACTCGATACCGTCAACGTCATAATATCCTAACTTTTTGTTAATCATAACAATTTAGACTTCATTTCACCTATTAAATAACGTTTGGAAAATGGGATTAATCCGTCAATTTTTCCATCCTCGCCCTCTCTGATAAACTCACCCAGTGAGCTAACAACATAATCAATACCAGCTTTCCAAATATGTCCAGCTTTAGAATTATAATGGTCGTCAAAGAACCATTGGTCGAACTCACTGTACCAATCATTTAATGCTTTATCAGCTTGGTACCACTGATTATCCCATGTTGTATATAATATAGGTCTTAATAGTCTTTCATGGTGAAGTCTAATAGTAATAAAGGCTTTATCACTAGCTAGTTCTTTTTCTGCATCCCAAAGATATTGATATTCAGGGAAGGCCTCAAGCCATTTCTTTATAGTATGTATTTGCTTACATTGAATGTCTAGTGCATCCGGACTCCAATAAAAGAACTCAACAGTACTGTTTGGGTATTCTTTAAAGTGTTCTGCAACTGTAGTAATATTGGTCGCTCTGTCAGCGTAGCTAACAAATAGTTTATTCTTTAGTATGTAACATCTTGGCTTTTCAATACCCATGATAATGCCAAAACTCTTGTCTTTGTCAAACTGTTTGCGAATGTCACTAAAGTGTAGATAGTTGAATCTAGTCATTCCTGCAGGATTTAAACCCTCACGTTTATCGAATACCCAAGATTCGTCCCCTTTATCTTCTAAATATTCAAACAAATAATCAGTTAAATCACAGATTGTAATCTTTGTATTTGGAATTAATTTAGCCGCTTCTTTAAGTCTAGGGACTGTTTGTAAATCATGCTCAGCCGCAGCATTGGTCGCAGCCACATTATTAGTAGATATTGTTGTTGATTTTTTATTGCCTCTTTCCATTGTATTCACTACGATTTCATCCAAGTGAATACCCTGACGGATAAAGCTACTAAGTATATTGTGACTATCAGCACCGCCGGAATAGCTAAGAATCAGATAATCATACTTTTCACGCAAGTCTCTGACTCTTTGGTCATATAGTGCATCTAATGATAATTCAGGCTCTTTGGACCAATCATAACTTTGATACTCTTTATCGTTGAATATCCACTGTGGGTAAGAGTTGGTTTGGGTACTATAGGTTAATGCTTTAATTTTTGAATCAAATTCTATACCATTAACTAGATAATATCCTAACTTTTTGTTAATCATTCAATGTGTGCCTATAAATATTAGTCTTATATTTAATACCGGACACATCAAATGATTTTTAACGAGGCTAGATTTACTGACAAGGGCATGGAATTCCAAGGGGTAACTCGCACAGTTGGCACGTTAAAAGAAGAAAGTCTATTAAGAGCCAGATATCTACATGAAAAGAACCCAAACATAACTTTAGGGTTCAGTAGTGGGTTAGATAGTCAAATTACATTTCTCAGCTTCTATGAGCAAAATCTACCCATTAAATGTATATTCATGCACTATCCGGGATATAACGATGAAGAACACAATAATGTTCAACAGTTCAGAGAACGTTATCCAATGGACTTGCGTATAGTCGAAATTGACCCGTATAGTTTAAAGGATCATTTAATATCTGAGGGCGAGAAACATAAGATTCATCCTAATCAGATATTACATCAACACATGGTAAAAATGATTGACCCTGAAAGTTTATATGTACAAGGGCCTGACGTTCCATTCTTCTTACCCATTGACGATGAATGCTATTATTGGGAAAGTCCTCAATGGCATGAGTGGGGTAAGAAACGTGCGTTTAGTATGTTGAATCGTCCGGGCAAAGAAATCATGTGGGATAAGAATAGTGAAATGACGCTTTCGTTTGCTAAGGATCCGTTGTACCAAGCCTTTATGTATGCTAGAGACTATTTTAGAAACAATGGTATTCTATTACACGGAAAGAAACCAAGTCTACTAGATTATTGGGACATATATGTTAAGCCAGTATTATTCCATCAACATTATCAGAATCAATTAATCTATTTCCCAAAGATTCAAGGCCCTGAAAACATTGATTTTATTATGAAAGTAAAGACCCCTGACGTATTAAAGAAATACATTAAAGTCAAAGTATCAGATTTAATACAAAACTTAGAAACCCCGGGGACTCATCTTTTCCCCTTTAAGGAATCAACAGAATGAAATACGGGTTTGACAACGATAGGTTCTATGTTGAAATAGATTCGATTAAACGTCCTTACGGGAATATGCGTGAGGAAACTGATTACAGGATGCGTGAGATAGCAGACACATCCAATAAACTAATGATAAGTCTTAGCGGTGGATTAGACAGTCAAAGTATGTTGCATTCGTGTAAAGAGCAAGGTATTCCAGTAGAATGTGCATTTATGTATCTTCCAGGGTACAACGACAACGAATACAACTATATGGAAATAGTTGCTAAAAAATACGGGGTCAAGCCATTAATCATTGATATTGATCCTATTAAAATAAAAGACGAATTATTAGAAGAAGCCAATAGAGAAGAAATATATGTTTATTCTTGTTTGTGGAAACGTTTCTTAGAGTTATTACCGGACGATGCTGATTTAGTACAAATGACCCACGATCCGTATATTCATCACGTTGGGGAAGTCGATTCAAATGACATGAGATATATGATGGGTAGACATTTCCCCGAGATTCATAGAGACAGGGCAATGAAATTAGTAAAACGTTCAGGAAAGTATATCCATGCATGTGATACTAGTGAATTTCTTCTCAGTATATTAGATGATGATATATTCAAGACCGGAGTCGATGCTTATATGTTCTATGCGTTGAATGGTGCATCTAAGCCGGGTACTGATTTATTAAAGTTTGACCGTTGGGATTATTATATCAAACCCTTCTTTTACGGGAAATATTGGAAAGATGAACTAATTTACTTTCCAAAGTTTGTTGGATACGAGAATGTTGACTTCTTGTTGAACGGGCCCAAGATTAACATCTTCTCACAGTCTATAATGGTTGATTTCTATAAGTTTATTGAGATGTTAAAAGTACCCAATCAAACATATAGATTTCACGAAGTACCGTTAAGAAAACTTCTATAATGTGTCTTAGCATCACATAAGTTTGAATAAGTGAATTCAGTGATAATCTCTGCTTGAGACTTATCCTGATGCCAAGCAGTCTCCCAAACATCTTCGTTCATTTTATATGATTCATCAGTATATCTAGTATCTTTGTATTTGTAGACCAATACTTTCTTATTTCCCAGTGTCACTGTAATAAACAATGAACCGGGCTGCCATTCTATCATAGTGTTTGGATATAAGGCTAGCCAAAACGCTCCCCGAATACGTTCACTATCTATTAAGTGACTATTAAAACTGTCACTGTTTCTATCTACAATCTGTAAACTGCCGTTATCAAAATACTTCCAATTAACGTTTCTGATATTAGGTAATCCTATTTTATCGTAGACGCCTTTGTGTACTAATGGAATGTGGTCAACATCTAAGAACAGATCCATGACGTTTCTTTCATCTGCATTGACTATATCTATCCTAGATTCTATTAATTTCATATGTGACAAATCAACATCAAAGTCTAGATTAATTGGTTCTGAGAACAATAATCCGTTCCAATTATACACATTAGTTTGTTCTAATGGTTGTGTATTCTTGCAGGATGTTGTTCCGGAACCTAAACTATTTCCGTTAATGTCAAAAGACCACCCATGATAAGAACAGATTCTATTGCCCGATCCGGACTTAATACTAATTAAACTCTGTTGATGTGGGCAGATATTAGAGATTAATTTGTAATCATTATTGTATGCTAGAACCTTTCTTTTATCGAATTGTTCTAACACTAGATATGAGTTTGGTTGAATATCGTTTACATGTCCTAGAAACATTATAGGCCCTCAGTTAGTTCAGAGACAATCTCTCTGACTGGCTTAATCTTTGTTATATAATCAATACCAGTACCTATAAAAACATGCCCGTTAGTTCCGGTCTTGATACCCTCAACTAACCCAAGAGTATTATTTTCATCGTTTTCTTTGACTTTATTGAACACAAGTGCCTTCTGTGTAGCTCCTGTGTCTAACCTAGACACTTCATTGTATGAACTGTTAATAATCTTATTCTTGGTAATTTCTGACAAATTAGATTCAGTGCTGGTAGAAAACATTGTACCCATAGAAACCATATATGCTCCTAAGTTTAACATACGTTTAATATCTTCATTAGTGTTAATGCCACCGGATACTATTATCTTTACGTTAGGATACTGTTCTTTTACTTTGACAATTTCTTCTTCAAGTATAATTGAGTCTGTGCTTCTTCCGGCACCGTTAGGACCCTTTAATAATACATAGTCAAAATGTCCAATATTGTCGAATAAACGTTTAACTGCTGACGCCCCTGTAAGTAACTTTGGATATATATGTATATTATGTTCTTTGGCTATCAAACTTATATTATAAATCTCTTTAGCATTGTGTTTATCACAATCTAATATTTCAACAAATCTAACCTTGTACTTTAACAGTATATCAAAAATCTTATGAAAATAATGGTAATCACAGGCTACTAGAATAGTACCGAAATTGGTCTCGTCCGTAAATTCTTTCAAGTTTTCTTCCAAGAATTCTATGTCAATAATTCCATTTTTGTACGGGAGAAGACTTGGAATGATGCCTGAATTGTGACAGGCAATAGCCAATCTAGCATCGCTTACTCCGTTCATGGGAGCGCAGATAATTGGATATTTAGTACTTCCATTGGATTTGAACATAAATATTATTTAGTTATCAAGGGTTTGGCATGAGATTAAAACAATTAAGAAAATACACAACTAGCAACAATTTCGGGGTACAAGTTCTATTGTTAGCCTCTATAGTACTCTCAATATTTGGAATTGTCTCGTACGGTTTCAGTTTTAGTACACTATTATTGGTTATCCTTGGCTACTTTATATACGGTTGCTTGGGCATTGTAGTCACGTTCCATAGACTACTAACACACAACAGCTACACGACACATCCATTATTAGTGAGAATTTTCTCATTCTTTGGTTGTTTTGCTATGACGGGTAGCCCACTCGCATGGGCGAATATTCATATCAATCATCATTTATATTCAGATAAACCCCAAGATCCACATAGCCCATTGAATGATGGATTACGTATATTTGTGTTAAACTACAAAGTCGCAGACAAAACTAGTCATTTGAGATATCTAGTGAAAGATAGTTTCCAACAGTTTTTACATCGTTATTATTTCTTATTGTTGTTGTCATATGGATTGTTGATGTATCTTTTGGGTGGCTTGTATCTTTTAGTATTTTTCTACTTGATGCCTGCTATTATTACTGCTATAATGAGCAACGTTGTAAACTATGTAGGACATAAACCTGAATGGTTCGGTGGATATAGAACATACAATCTACGTGACCAAAGCACTAATAATTGGTTGTGGGCTATTCCTAGTTGGGGCGAATCGTGGCATAACAATCATCATAGATTTCCCAAGAGATATACGTTCGGTGAACACTGGTATCAGTTAGACATTTCAGGATTGGTCATACGTTTAATTAAAACATGACATATATAATTTATTTTTTTCTATGGACTTTGATGTTATATTGGATCCATAGAATAGGTCACCTGACTCCCATAGTCCGTGAATTTCATCTGGATCACCATAGATTTATTCTGTCACACAATACTAAGTGGCATTGGAATAACTTGTTCTTGTTTAATGACACATGGAAAAGTACGATAGACTTGTGGATTACAGAAGTTATCCCTACAATTATCTTTAGCATTATTACCGGAGAATACTGGATAATGTTGTTCTACTATGTTTGGGCAGCATTTATACAAGAAACTATAGAACATAATCAGAATTTTAACATCCCGTTACTAACTAGTGGGAAGTGGCACTTGATTCATCATCGTTCAAGTTATAATTATGGTTTGTTTTTCCCTGTTTGGGATATCATATTCAGAACTAACAAACATGTACACGAGTGAAAACAATTGGTATAAATGGACATACGGCGATCTACCTGAGTTTAGCCGTCAACCAAATAATTTAGAGTTTAAGACTATATTCTCTAGCACACCTAATACAATAGGATCATTCAAAAGAGAATTAATTAATGCTGCATTTAGTTCTATGGAACATTGTAATAGTAGACCTACAATACTATTCAGCGGGGGATTAGATAGTGAGATTATGTTACGTTCCTTTCTAGCAGTTAGAAGTAATCCAGAAGTCATCATAGTTAGATACGAAAATGACTATAATTTGTATGATGTTAGCCATGCTATTGTTATCTGTGAAACGATGCAGGTAAAGTACAAAATAATTGACTTCTCTCTAAAGAAATTTTACGAAACCGAAGCATTAAAGTATGCAGAACTTTCACAGATAGATAGACCAAGAGCATTACCGTATTGTAAGATATTAGAAATGGTCGATGGATTCCCTATAATGGGTGCAAGTGACTTGACACCCTACCGCACAGACACAGACTATAGTAAGAAGGGAACATGGATGATTCGTTGTTGGGAGCATGATATTGGATGGTCAAAGTTTCTAAGACAAATTAATAAGCCGGGTATAGCTGAATGGTTTAAGTGGACGCCCGGGTTAGTTGTATCATATATGCAAACCCAATGGTTCCAAGACCTAATCAATGATAAGTTTACAGGCAAAATGGGCGCTAATTCTACTAAGATTTATGGATATCGTGAAGCCTATCCCATGTTAATCAACAGACAAAAGAAGACTGGGTTCGAAGATATAGATATACTAGCTAATGAAGTAGAGAAAGAAATACAAGTTAGATTTAATGGATTACCGTATAGAAATCATTGTGACAGGTCAGTTCAGGATCTAATGACACAAATTGTTAATTAAAGGTATGTGTCACTAAATATAACACTATGATTAGAGTTAACCGTACTTATACTAGGAAAAGTGTAGCAGTTCCATGGCACACAGAACAACCCTATGTGAACTACATATATGACGAAGAATTTAAAGAAAATGTCCGTACCAAGTACGGAAATACATTACATTACTTGTCAAATATTGAGAGTGATGACGGTTTAACCTTGCACTTTGAAAGTCTTTGGGAATCAATGGAAGACTTCCAACGATACTTAAATGATCCAATCTGTTGTAAGGCATGGGAACGAAGGGATGAGCATAATAATCTATATCTTATCAACTCTGAACCATCAGTCATAACTACCGTAACACATGGAACTATCTGACAAATCTACTACCGGTTATTGGTTAGTTTCGGATAATGGATTTAAAAACCAAAAGTTTTTTAAAACGAAACATCTGGCATTAGAACATGCTACAAAACTAAAACACAATGTAAGTTTCTATTTTCACAACAATATTTGGGAAAGTTTTGATAGAACCAAATTAGGTAAACAGAACTTGACAGCTTTGTATAGTGAACGTGCTAGACAGTTGAGAGACAAATATGATTATCTAGTGTTACATTATTCCGGTGGTTCGGATAGTCATAACATACTACATACATTCTTAACCAATAATATTAAACTTGACGAGATTTCAATACGTTGGCCTAAGCATTGGCTTGATGGTAAATTCTACGATGTTAATAATGTCGATACCTCTGCTAAAAATGCGCCCAGTGAATTCAACTATACTATCAAGCCAACATTAGAATATCTGAGTAAACATCATCCTAACATAAAAATCAATATAGTAGATTTTACCGAGAACCTACATGTATTGACCAATCAAGACTACATAGAAAAAAGAATACTGACCATTAATTCAAGTCGTAGTGCAATGAGTTCTATTGTACAAAGATTGGATTCCAACACAGATAGAAAAATGGCTTCTGTTAGTAAAGACAATGTTGGTCATATCTTTGGTATAGAGAAACCATCATTACAGTATCAGGACAATAACCTTTATTTCTACTTTAGTGACGTTTCATTTGATACTATATCAATGGAAAGGGGCATGAATGCAGAGCCATTCTATTGGACAGCTGACCTGCCCGAACTAGCTATGGAACAGATATATCAAGCTGGCTTGTTCTTCAAAAATAACAGACAATATTTGAATCTACTCAACTCCCCTAATAAGAGCACAGTACAAGTCACCAGAGACTACAACTTACAGCAGAATATATTGAAAAATATATTATATAAACAATCTTGGGATTTCAGTAAGTTCCAAGTAGACAAACCCAATATCGACCGTAGTGACTGGCACTCATGGATACATGATACTCCGGAACTCACTGAGTTGAATAAGATTTACGACAATGCTATGAGTAATATCACTAGTGGAATAGATAATAGATTCTTAATCAATACTGACAAAACACCGTTATTTGCAACATTCAGAACTAAATTGTTCCAATTAATATCATTGGATGACTAATCGCAAATAAATACTCGATGCAAGAATTTAAACCATTACAATGGAAATCGACAGTTATTGCACCCGTAGATGCTAAAAGACCACAATGTCGTGTGATATATTCTTATGATGGAATAAAAGGACACGAGACCATTGACGATACAGATTCAGTCGATTGGTTAATAACTATCGGTTACGAAACACAAGAGGAAAAACAATGAACCCAGAAAAATATGCTGAACGTGCTAAGTTCAAGACACTACCATTAGACTTTCAATACCAAGATGCTTCACA
>JACCEB010723567.1_pt1 | contig 12141 bp, 8 predicted proteins | sample 7454761 | NCBI WGS metagenome assembly JACCEB01 (sample SAMN15323454, study PRJNA562643) | freshwater metagenome | isolation source: river surface water | place: USA:Blue River Watershed | collected 2017-08-18 | reverse complement strand
CCGGTGAGGAATCCGCGCGCAGCTGAGGAGCAAAAGAAAAAGAGCGCTCAGCCAGACTGGACGCGCTCTTTTGAAGAATCGGTACATGGGTTGGTACCGGGGGAATGGCGGAAAACCTATTTTTTGTCTGATTCCGCGGGCGTCGGCGCAGGTGCTGGTGCCGGAGCGGGCTTGGCTTCAGCTGCGGGGGCTGGGGTTGGTTTCGTTGGTTCTGCAGGCTTTGCATCGGCCTTTGGCGCAGGAGCCGGAGCGGGCTTGGCCTCGGTTGCGGGGGCTGGGCTCGAGTCAGCTGGTTTGTTATCCTGTTTTTCAGAATCCTTCTTTTTTGCCTCGTCCTCTTTTGCCTTAGCTTCGTCAGCCGCCTTTTTGGCATCGGCTTCCTTCTTTTTTTCTTCTGACTGCTGCTTGCCGATTTCCTCCATCTTTTTCTGGATGTCGGTGGTTTGCTTGCCCTGACGTGCGTATAGAACAGAGATTCCGAAGGTTAGGACAAAGAACGCCGTGGCGAGCCATCGGGTGATGTTTCCGAGGACGTTTGTTGTTTGAGCGCCAAAGAGAGAATCTGTCATGCCGCCACCAAAAGAGGCTCCGAGGCCTTCATTTTTAGGACGCTGCATGAGAACAATCACGATGAGCAGGAGGCTGACGATGACCTGCACGAAGAGAAGAACCTTGATGAGAATGGACATACGTGGGGCTGTTTGGCCGTGAATCGTTTAGCATTTCTGTTTTTAGGCATCGATGCAAGCTGCATCGGGGCGTGATGGGTGTACGCGTTGTTGCTAACATGCAGAGACGGGCTTAACTTTCTGTCATGAAAAGGGCTGCACAATCTTCTGTGACGGTAAACGCAGCTCTTTTTGGAGCTCTTGCGATTCTGGGGTCGGACGGACTCTGGGCGCAGGGGCTTGCGGAGCAGCTTTTAGGGGGAGGGGCTGTCTCTCGACCCGACAGTGTTTCGGCGAGCACAGATTTTGATGCTGCCGAGACAGAAGACGCTGATGGTGATTTTTTCACGGAGAACCTCGACCCCTACGGAAGCTGGGTCGAGGTTGCCGGTTACGGAAGGTGCTGGCGCCCCTTGGGCCTCAGCGAGGGCTGGCGCCCTTACTCAGAGGGATACTGGGCGTACACTGATGCTGGTTGGACTTGGGTGAGTTACGAGCCGTTTGGATCGGTGGTTTATCATTACGGCCGTTGGCTTCGATTAACTGAGGTGGGATGGGTCTGGGTGCCAGGGAGGGAGTGGGGGCCGGCGTGGGTTTCGTGGCGGTATGGTGATGAATACGTTGGGTGGGCTCCGCTACCGCCAGCCGCGAGGTGGAGGTCGGAGACTGGGATTAGCACTTGGGTCGATGTGAGTGCGGGCATTGGGCCAGGGCACTACCAGTTCTGTGCTGTCCGCGATTTTGGAACCCCCTTGCTCTCTCGCGTGATTGTCTCGTCGGCGAATAACTCGCTTTTCGTGCAAATCACACAGAACGTGACGAACATCACTTTCTATAACCGGAGGCCGTTTTGCGGCGGTCCTCGGTATGACTGGTTAGCTGCAAGGTGCCAGCGACCTGTCCCTCGTCTGCGTTTAGTGTGTGAGGAGCGCGTGGACCGCATTCGGGAACGAGCCTACTTGGAGGGGAACCGGGATGGTTTTAACGCTGGGTTATTTGCGGGCCGCGAAGCCGATGTATTGGTGATGCCCGCGCCACGCGCGGTCAATGTTGAGTCCGCCGTTTCTAAGGGAGATCGTCCCGTGCGACGAGTGGATGCGGCTGGCGTTGATTCGGGATGGCGCGGAGTCCCAGAGAGAGATCGTCGGCAAGTTGAGTCTGCAATGGTTCGGGACGCTGCGGGGTTGACTCCGGCGGTTGCTCCGGCTCGGAAGCCGGGAATCGAGGAACTCAAAAGCGCACCTAAGCCGGTTGGAGTTCTTGAGAAGCGAGAGGTTTTGAGCAAAGGGGGAGTGAGACCGGTTTCGGAGCCTCGGCTTGGGGTTGTTCAGGAAGGGAAAGCTCCGCCAGTAGCCGTTGTCGGTCGTGAAGAGGCTCGTCCAGCGAACGGCGACTCCGTCCTTCGAGAACCCAATCCGAAAACGGGACGGAATGAAGGGGTCAACATGATTCGTCGTGATTCTGGAGCCTCCATAGAGCCAAGACGGATGTCTACCACGATGGATGGAGTCGCACGCGTCGACGGAGCCGCCTTTCAAGGCCGAGCGGTTTCGGGGGAGAGAGTGGTGTTGGATTCTGCGGGTAGGAATTTGGGTGGGGGGGAGGCTAGTTCGATTCGCTCCGGGGTATCGGCGACGGGTGGCGTTCCGCCGGTGGGGGTAGCGCCAACAAAAGGTGCGTTGAGCGGTTTGAAGGATCAGGACCGTCGAGCGCTGGATATGAATCGACAGGCGGACCAGTTTGCTCGGGAGCGGTCGGCAGCGCAGCAGGGGGCGAAGTCAACTCTTCAAGCCGGAGGTTCTCCGCGGATTTTGTCAGATTCCGCGAGGAGTGTCGGCCAAAGTGAGACAGTTAGACCGTCACAGGCTTTGTTTGATCGGCAGCGGTTGGAGCAGCAGAGAATGGCAAACGAACAAGCGAATCGTGAGCGGCTTGTTCGGATGCAGAGCGGGGGGGCGGTTAATCAGATGCAGCGCGTAGGGCAACCGTCTCAACCGTTGCAACCGCTTCCTGCGAATGTTCGTCCGCCTCAACCTCAGGGACCGCAACCTATGGCAGGGGCCGGAACCCCTAAATCAGCCCCGAATGCTCCGACTGGCGGTTCGAGCGCGAAGAAGAAAGAAGATGAAGTGAAGCGGTAGCTTTTACGGAGCGTTTCTGCTCGAGATGAGATGTTTATAAAAGAACTCTAGGCGTTTTCTAGAGGCGTAGGGCGTTTCTGCCGCGCCGTGTCCGGTGGAGGGCATCACGAGCATCTCGAAGTCTTTGTCTGCCTTCACTAAGGCATTTGCAACCTGCATGGTGCTCGCTGGATCAACATTGGTATCTACTTCGCCGACAATCAGCAGAAGGTTTCCCTGAAGACGATGGGCGTGGGTAACATTCGAGTTTTCTTGGTACCAAGGGCCGAGTGTTCCCATCCATGCCTCGTTCCACCAAATCTTATCCATCCGGTTGTCATGGCATCCGCAATCGGCCACAGCAGCTTTGTAGAAATCGCCATGATGAAGAAGGGCTGCTAGCGCGTTTTGCCCTCCGGCGCTTCCTCCGTAGATGCCAACACGGGATAGGTCCATCCATGGTCGCGATTTAGCGGCAGATTGCATCCAGATGATTCGGTCCGGAAACCCAGCGTCTTTCAGGTTCCGCCAAGCGACATCGTGGAAGGCGCGAGATCGCCAGTTTGTCCCCATCCCATCGATTTGAACGACAATCGCTCCCATTTCTGCGATGGCGTGTTGTCGGGGGAGGGGGCCCCAGGCCTTCGGAACGAAGTGCCCGTGGGGTCCAGCATAGATTTCCTCGATGACTGGGTACTTCTTGGAAGGATCGAAGTTTGAGGGACGAACAATGATTCCGTGAATCGGGGTTGTTCCGTCGCGGCCGAGTGCCGTGAATCGTTCGGGAATCGGCCACGCGGCTGGTGTTTGCGCGGAGAGATGGTTTTCTTTCAACGTGAGAAGCAGTTCTCCCGAGGAAGCGTCACGAACTTCGGTGCTGGGTGCATGATCAATGCGCGACCAACGGGCCACCAACCATCGCTTGTTTGGGGAAAGGAGGAGACTGTCATCATCCGGAGCAGGGTGATTGGATCGGCAGTGAGTGCCGTCGGAAGTGGTCAATGGGGTGACATTGACTTGGTCGAGGTGCGCACGAACGAGATGGATGTGATACGGATCCTGTTGCGGATGAATGCCGGAGACGAGAATCCACACGCTTCGGGAGGCGGGGTCGATGTGGTGGATCCTGCGAACGTTCCAATCACCTTCGGTGACGCGATTAAGTAGAGTCCCGGTTTTGCCATCAAATCGGTAAAGGTGATTCCACCCCGAGCGCTCGCTGGCCCAGAGGAAGGATTCGTCCTCGAGCCAATCTAGAAGCGTTTTTTGGGAGTAATCGATGAACGTTTGGCTGGTTTCGTGGACCAACGTTCTAACGGTTGCGTCACGGTGGATGGATACGACTTTTTGCTCTTGATGACCCCGACGATTGTAGAGCGCGGTGAACGCATCGATTTTGTCGTTCCAGCGGAGGTGATCGATGCTCCATGCGTCAACGAACGGGGACTTATCGATTCGCGTGACGGTTTTGTTCGGTACATTGATGAGAATGGGAGTGAGTTCCGCGATTCTGTCGCCCGGCTTCAGGTACTGCTGGTGGTGCAGCTTCGGCTGGAGTTGTTCTTTTGGAGACGCCTCAACGAAGGAAACGGTGTGCTTTTGTTCTGGCTTCCGTTGAATGCAGAAAATTTGCGTGCGGTCGCCTGATAAAACGAGTGGCGCGACGTAGGCATCGTCTTGCGTTCCGTCGAAGGTGAGCTGTGTCGGTTGATCACGAGGCGCGGCTTGCCAGAAGACGTTGTGGTCTCTGATGAACGCCTTTGGAGTGTCTTCTCGAGGAGGCGGAGCGGGACTTGGGCGAGAGGAGTCTATGAACACTACTGCGTGCTTCTCGGATGCGCGGACGGCCGTGAGAAACTCTCCTGCGGGATTCAGAGTGTGCCAGATGTGTCCGGAAAAGGTGTGTTGACGGTGCTGGCCGCGTGGAGCGATTTGGGAATATGGCCGCTTTCTCCCGAGTTCATCGACCCATTCGAGGCGAATCGGAGTGTCAGTGCGATTGACAAATGTGAGGTTCATTTCGTGACCTCCGGAGCGACTGCGCTCGTCTTGGTGAGCTGAAGGCGAGTGCGTGTTTTCTGGAATCGGTTTTGCCTCCCAACCGGCTTGCGTTTGGGTCCAGAGACTTCCGTTCATTTCGAAGGAGATGAGGCTCAAATCATCTCTGAACTGGAGGTTTTGCAGTGGGAGGTTTTTGGGGTTGATCGGGTTTCTCTGCGTGGCCGAAACGGAGGCTGCTAGTTGCTGATGATCAAAGGCTGGGCTTTGGGTTTTGTTCACGCAATCGATGAGAACAAACTCGTGGAAGCCACCTGACTGCACCTGTTTAAACCAAAAGGCATTTCCTGCTCCAATCCATTGAGGCTGTGGTCGTGGAGCTCGGAACACTTCGGGAATACGTGCTGCGTGTTCGATGGCTCGTTGCACTTCAGGAATCTTGGAGGCTGCGAGGGAACTCGAGTTGGGGAGGGTCCCGAAAAGTGCGCAGCAGGCGAGGGTGTGAAGAAGGGGATTCCGAGTCAGCATGATGATGGTCGAATATGTGTAACCTCTCCTGAATGTAGGATTCGCTCCGATCCGTCAGCACTCTGAAGGATGAGATGCCCCTCAGGGTTCAGTCCGATTGCTCGCCCTGAGACTCTATCACCATTGAGGCTCAGTTCTATGGTGTGATTAAGAACACAGGACAGATTTCGAGACTGCTCCAGAATGCGCGCAAACTCTTCATCAGAGAGGGCGTAGTCAATCTGAGACAGCGAGTTAAGCAAGCTTGCGGCTACTGCGTTTCTGCAGGGTTCGGATGCCAGTTGGAGCTTGATTGAAGTCGCCGATGAGCGGATTTCGGGTGGAAAATCGGAGATGACATGCAGGACATTGATTCCGATGCCGACGACCGCGTAGGCGCCGGCGGGGGAGGTCCCCGTCTCTGCGATGATGCCTCCCAGTTTGGCTCCCCCAATCCAGAGGTCGTTTGGCCATTTAACTTGGACTGGCAGACTTAGCGTGGATCGGAGAGCGTTAGCGATGAGGGTTGCCGTGGCGGTTGTGAGGCGGGGCCAAACGTGCTGCGGGTGAGTGGGTCTGAGGAGTATCGACATCCAGATTCCGAGCCCTTGAGTGGAGGACCATGTTCTGCCATTTCTGCCACGTCCTGCGGTTTGTTGCTCGGCGATGAATACTGCAGGACAGGGGACGCCGTTGAGCCCAGCTTGATGCGCGAGATCATTGGTGCTGCGGGTCGATTGGTAGACCGTGATTGACTGCGGGGTTCGTTGCTCGGGGATTGCCGACAGAATGAGGTCGCCGATTAGCCTGTCTGGGGTACGGGAGAGGGTGATGCCGAGTGCGGGATGCACGGCGAAGGAAAACCCAGATTTTTCTAGGTGGTGCAGTCGATGGCGGACGGCTTCCTCGGACGTCTGGCACAGCTCTGCAACTTCACGGATAGTCGCGGATTGTGTCTTGAGAATCCTCAGAATGTGGGCGTCCATCCCAACTTAGATTAAAACCTCCATCGAGATATCAACGGCGGGTGCGGAATGGGTGAGCGCGCCGACGGAGATAAAGTCCACCCCAGTCTCGGCGATTGCAGCGACGGTTGAAAGGTTGACGCCACCGCTTGCTTCGAGCTTTACGCGTCCTGACGTTATTCGGACAGCATTTCGAAGGGATTCTAAGTCCATGTTATCTAGGAGGATAACATCGATTTTAGGTAGCGTTAGAAAAAGCTCAACCTGCTCCAATGTGTCGGCCTCTAGCTCAATTTTGATGTCTGGATGGTCGCGCTTGAAGCGGAGAATACGCTCGTGGAGATGGCTTATGCTGTTGGCTGCAATGTGGTTATCTTTAACCATCACCATATCATATAAGCCGATACGGTGGTTCGTTCCGCCCCCTGCGAGTACGGCCTCTTTTTCGAGGAGGCGGAGTCCGGGAGTCGTTTTTCGCGTGTCCAGAATGCGGGTATTTGTGTGCGCAACGGCTTTGACGAAACGATTGGTTAGCGTTGCGATGCCGGATAATCGCTGGAGAAAGTTGAGTGCGGTGCGTTCGGCAGAGAGGAGCATATCTGCGGGCGCCGTCACCTCGAGAATGGAGGTATTTGACTCCACCTGAGAGCCATCGGGAGAACAGATTGAGATGACGGGGTTTTGGCACACGCGTCGGAAGACTTCCGCAGCGGTTTTTGTCCCAGCAATGACCATCGGCTGCTTTGCAAAGAGGCGAGCGGTTGTGAGGGCTGAGTCAGAGAAATACTGAGCGGTGAGATCTCCCTGGCCGATATCTTCGAGGAGCGCCAGCGCGACGGGATCGTGAGCGGGTGAGGATCTAGGATGCATGGAGAATAAAAAAGACCAGGCTCAACGAGAGTCGAGGCCTGGCCTTTGAAAAGTTTTCAGAGGTTCATCCAAAGGATTACTTCTTGAATCCTTTAACGCTTTTTGCCGGTGCGGCAGGCTTGGTGTCCTTGGCGCATGCGCCGAGGCCGAAAGCGACTGCGACGAGCGCTACGAGTGCGGTGTACTTCATGGTATGTTTTCCCCTCCTTTCTAAGCCAGTAGGCGTCGTGAGGATTGCGGAACGGAGTCGGTCGCACAAACTTTTTCATGGAACGGCACAACCGCTTGCGATTTGAGTGCTGGGTCATAACAACCTGTAGTGGTGATTGACAGGTTAACCCTCGAAGACTCGATTTCAGGGGGGCGACGTTTTTGATGTTCGCGAATCACGCGGGGCGGGGATGTAAGAAAGGATTCTTCTGGCTTGTTTAGCGGTCGCGAATCGGGCAGGGAGGAGGCTCACATTATGAGCAATCAATCCCAGAACCCCCTTCCCAAGCTGCACAATGCGATGTGGCCTGGTCTTGTTGGAAAAGAACCCGGAACCGACCATCCGCCAATCAGCTTGGAGCGGATGCTGGAAATGACAGCGGCGGCTTCGGTGGACGGACAGAAGTTCGATGGAGTGGATTTGTTTCTGTTCCAGCCGCACACCGATCCAGATGCGAGTGCGGACGAAATTAGAAGGATGGCGGATTTGATTGCGTCAAAGGGGCTTGCGGTTGGATCTTTGGTGGCTCCGGTTTGGCCTGGAACGGTCGGTGATTCGGCGATGGGATCGCCTGATCAGCGCGCGAAGTTTGTTTTGGCGGTTAAGAAGGCCTGTCGGATTGCGCGGATTTTGAATGACCACGGGGTTCGTCGTTATGGTGTGATTCGGATCGATTCGGCGACGGGGCCGAGTCATTGGGTGGGGAATGCTGCTGCTGGCACGAAGTTGATTGCGGAGACGTTCCGCGAAGCGGGAGTGGTAGCGGCTGCCAACGGCGAGCGCTTGGCGGCGGAGGGGGAGATTTGTTGGGCGGGAATGCACTCTTGGAAGAACATGGTTGAGTTGTTGGAGACGGTTGGGATGCCGGGAACGGTTGGATTCCAAGCTGACTTAGCGCACACCTATCTTTACCTGATGGGCTACAATGCGCCTGAGCATGCACTTTTGCATGACGGATACTCGAAGGAAGATTTCAAGGCAGCATACACGAAGATGACGGACGCCTTGCGGCCTTGGACGATTGATTTCCATGTGGCCCAGAACGATGGAACGGTTCACGGCACGGGTTCGCACGACAAGACTGGGCGGCATTGTGCGGCGGATGATCCGAATGGGAAGTTGGACATTGCGGAGTGCTCAGCCTACTGGCTCAAGGATGCATCTGCTCGCGGCATGCAGCACGTGTGTTGGGATGGGTGTATGTTCCCGAACGCCGTTTTGGAAGACCAGCGGACATGGAACACCATTCTTGGGGCGATGCTGAAGGTTCGTGCATCTGCCGGGTGGTAAGTGATTTAATGCTTTGAGAGTGAATTGATTATGTCGAAGAAAACACTGAATATCGGGATAGTTGGGTACGGATTCATGGGGCGCACTCATGCGAACGGATTCCGGAAGGCCTCGAACTTTTTTAATCTGCCGATGCAGCCGGTTTTGAAGGCTGCTTGCGGGAGGGATGAGAAAAAGTTGAAGGAATACTGCGACAAGTGGGGGTGGGAATCACATGAAACGGATTGGCGTAAGCTGATTGAGCGCAAGGACATTGACGTGATTGACATCTGCACTCCGAATGATTCCCATGCGGAGATTGCCATCGCAGCGGCGCGTGCGGGAAAGATGGTGATGTGCGAAAAGCCTTTGGCGATGAACGGGCCGCAGGGCGAGGAGATGGTTCGTGAGATTGAGAAGGCCGGCGTGCCGAACATGGTTTGGTACAACTACCGTCGGGTGCCGGCGGTGACGTACGCGAAGCAGTTGATCGATGAGGGCCGTTTGGGACGCATTTTCCACTATCGCGCGAAGTTCCTTCAGGATTGGACGATCAGTGCGGATTTGCCGCAGGGCGGGGCTGGGTTATGGCGTTTGGACGCTGCGGCTGCAGGCTCGGGTGTGACCGGCGACTTGCTCGCTCACTGTATTGACACGGCGTTGTGGTTGAACGGGAACATTGAAAGCGTGAGCGCGATGACGGAGACGTTCATCAAGGAACGCGTCCACACTGGGACTGGTCAGAAACAAGAGGTGAAGATTGATGACGCCTGCGCGTTTCTGGCTCGGTTTAATAACGGTTCGCTTGCGACGTTTGAGTCAACGCGGTACGCGCGTGGCCACAAGGCGTTGTACACCTTGGAGATTAACGGTGAGAAGGCGTCGATTTTCTGGGATCTGCATGATTTGCACCGGTTGCAGTACTTTGATCATCGTGATGAAGGTCCTTTGCGCGGATGGCGTTCGATCCATGTGACGGATGGCGATCATCCGTACATGGGGAACTGGTGGGTGCCGGGCTTGCAAATTGGCTACGAGCACACGTTTGTGCACCAAGTGGCCGACTTTATCACGGCGGCGGCGGAGGGGCGGTCCGCATCACCGACGTTCCGCGATGCGTTGGAGACGCAGTATGTTTGTGACGCCGTTTTGGCGTCAGCGGCGAGCGGCGCTTGGACCCAGGTCAAGCACGCTTAATCGTGTGAACAATTCGGCCGGCTCCGAGGGAAAACTCGGAGCCGGTTTTTTTGTGTGCGCTGACGAAGTCAACGCGAGGTGACGGTTTTTCCTACGCTTGGAATCCGCGCTGCTCTAGTGCACGGGTATGACGCATTCTGTATCCCGACTGGTGTTGGCGCGCGCAATCGCAGGGCTGACGTTTATTGCAGGTTCTGAAGGGTTTAGCGGAGAAGCTTGGACTCAGTTTCTTGGGCCTAGTCGGAATAATGTTGTAACGGATGCGCCGGGATTGCCGACGGGTTGGGACGCTGGCCGAGTCAAGTGGAAGGCTGCGATTCCCGGCGAAGGGTGGTCTTCACCGTTGGTGGCGGATGGGATGATTTGGATGACGACGGCGACGGATGAGGGGCGTTCACTGAGGGCAGTGGCGGTTGACTACGCGACGGGCGCGATTTTGAAGGATATCGAGGTTTTCCGTTTGGAAGCGGCCCTGACGAAGCACAAGCGGAACTCGCATGCGTCCCCAACGGGGATTTTGAGTGGAGGCCGATTTTATGTGCACTTTGGTACGAACGGAACGGCGGCTCTTGACGCGAAGACAGGGTCGGTGATTTGGAAGCAAACGGATTTGAAGGTGGATCATCAGAACGGACCTGGCGGTTCGCTGACGGAGTACGGCGAGTTGTTGCTGGTGCCTGTGGATGGCATGGACGTCCAGTATGAGGTGGCGTTGGAAAAGGCGACGGGAAAGGTTGCGTGGAAGTCGGAGCGGTCGGCTCAGCCGTTTTTGAAGACACTGGCACCGGATCGACGCAAGGCGTACGGGACACCGGTTTTGATGAAGACAAGCGAAGGCGTGGTGAGTCTAACGACAGCATCGACGCGTTTATACGCGTTGGATCCGGCAACGGGGGTTGAGAAGTGGCACCTGAACTACGGCACGGGATTCTCGAATGTTCCGTTGCCGGTGAGCGACGGGAAGACGTTAGTGATTTGCACGGGCTTCATGAAGCCGGAGGTTTGGGGAGTGAGGTTGGAGGGGGCAAAGGGTGACGTGACGGAATCGCATGTGATTTGGAAACAAAAGGGACAGGCGCCGGATCAGACAACTCCGGTCATTTCAAATGGGATGGTGTTCATGGTTTCCTCGGGCGGGATTGCTTCGTGTTTGGATTTGGAAACGGGCGATTTGAAGTGGCGCGAGCGGATTGGGAGCGACTTCGCGGCTTCGCCTCTCGTGGCGAATGGATTGGTATATTTTTGGGATGCTCAGGGTAATGCCACGGTGGTGAAGGCGTCGCCGAACTACGAGGTGGTATCCAAGAGCACGTTGGGTGATGGCTTCATGGCGTCGCCCGCGGTGGTTGGAAACTCGCTGATATTGCGTACCAAGACAGAGCTGTACCGCGTGGAGTAATCGGGTTCATGCGCTTTTGCGCTGCGGACTGGATTGCTTGAACGTCGGCCGTGGTGCGGATTATCGTCCGCGCCATGTCTTCTGATTCCGTAACCCTCTTTTCGCGCAAGAACCCATTCCCAGCTCCACACCAAATAAATCGTGTGTTGTCCGGTTTGGGTTCAGGGAAGGAGACTCGCCACCACGAAATCTTTTTGGCGGGATCAGGATTAGCGTACGAGGTGGGAGATTCGCTCGGCGTCTTCCCTAGTAACAATCCGGCGTTGGTGGACGAGATTCTGTGTGTAGCGGGGTTGTCAGGATTGGCGGAGGTGACGAGTGCGGATGGGCAGACGAAATCGCTCCGGGATTTTTTGATTCGGGATGTGGTGATTACGACTCCGGGAAAAGAGTTTTTGGCGGCAATTGTAGCAAAGGCTGGGGATTCGGCATCTGAGTTGGCAGTGCTTACACAGGATGCGTCAAAGAAGAAGGAACTGGATGCTTACTTGTGGGGCCGGGAGGTGATTGATTTTCTTTTGAAGTTCAAGAGTTTGCATTGGGAGGCGGCGGAGTTCGCGAAGGTATTGAGAAAGCTTCAGCCGCGGCTGTATTCGATCGCGTCGAGTCGGAAAGCGGTTGGAGAGGCGGTGCATTTGACGATTGCGACGGTGAGATACGAATCATTCGGGCGTCGTCGTGAGGGTGTTGCATCCTCGTATCTTGCGGATCGGTCGGTCGGGGGCGCGGTTCCGGTGTTTGTTCATACCGCGAAGCATTTCAGGCTTCCGGAGGATGGTTCGACGGATGTGGTGATGGTTGGACCGGGGACGGGGGTTGCGCCTTTTCGCGCATTTCTGCAGGAGCGTGCGGCTACGGGGGCCTCGGGTCGGAACTGGTTGTTTTTTGGCGAGCAACGTCGGGCGTCAGATTTTCTTTACGAGGAGGAGGTAGCGGG
>JACCEB011765950.1_pt1 | contig 12143 bp, 19 predicted proteins | sample 7454761 | NCBI WGS metagenome assembly JACCEB01 (sample SAMN15323454, study PRJNA562643) | freshwater metagenome | isolation source: river surface water | place: USA:Blue River Watershed | collected 2017-08-18 | reverse complement strand
GGCTAACGCAAAAGCCTAAATTGTAACAAGGGGTCTAGACAACCCCTTGTTTTTATTGTACAATATACACATATCAACAACACTACACAGTTTTCAAAATGACTTACTTTCTGAAATCCGGTACTCGTTTTAATGTCTCTACTAAAGAGAGCATGGATCTCCATGAGAATCTGCCTGTTGGCAACTATACAGTCAAATTTGACAAAATGGCTGGAGCCTTCTATCTTGAAGCAATTGACAGTTTTGAAATTAAGGGCAAGGTCTACGGCGATACTCGCAAGCGAGCAGAGCGTATTCTCAATACCTTTAATGACCGTACTGCCAGCACCGGTGTTCTGCTAACTGGTGAAAAAGGCAGTGGTAAGACACTGCTGGCCAAGATGCTGAGCACAGAAGGTGCAAAACTTGGAGTGCCTACCATTGTGATCAATGCACCTTGGTGTGGGGATGAGTTCAATGCCTTCCTGCAGATGATCGAACAGCCTACTATCATCCTCTTTGACGAGTTTGAGAAAGTCTACGACAAAGAAGATCAGGAAAAGATGCTGACTCTGCTAGATGGTGTTTACCCTAGCAAGAAACTGTTCGTTCTGACCTGTAACGACAAGTGGCGTGTTAACGAACACATGCGTAACCGTCCGGGTCGTATCTTCTACATGATGGACTACAAGGGTCTGGAGCAGGATTTCATTATTGAGTACTGTAACGACAATCTGGATGCTACTGAACACATCAACAGTATCTGCCGCATTGCTACCCTGTTTGATCAGTTCAACTTCGACATGCTCAAAGCACTGATCGAAGAAATGAACCGTTACGACGAGACTCCGCAAGAGGCTATGCGTATGCTGAACACTCGTCCAGAATTCGGCGGAGAAACCCGTTACAAGGTTAACCTGCAGATCAAAGGCATTGACATCCCTGAAAAGGATGCCGATACTGAGTGGCAAGGCAACCCGCTGACTCAAAACGTCAGCATTGACTACAAGGTCTGGGACATGGCGGATAGTCTGGAAACTCCGGATGGTGCTGTAGTTTCTCGAGACTTTGATTGGGAGTGTGCCCGATTCGTTGGGCAGGATCTCAAGCAAGTTGATGCCCAAAGTGGTAAGTTTGTGTTTATGAACGAGGAAGGAGACCGACTGTCTCTAACCAAAGTCAAAGCACGTACATACCACTGGGATGCGTTTTAATCCAAATCTCGGATAAACCGATAAAACCGGTTCTTGACAGGACCGGTTTTTTCTTGTATAATATATACATGGTTGAAACAAAGTAGACCTAAGTTTTTAAACTAACCGCTGAAATCTTAAGTAGGCAAAGGAAATTGAAAATGGCTAAGGCTAAACCTTACAACAAAAAAGAAGCAATCAACGCTTTTGTAAAATCTTACAAAGTGCCGTTTGATATGAAGGATGATGCTATCGACCTTCGTGAGATGTGTAAGAATTATCCTAATGATATTATTCCATTGGAAGATATCCAAAAAGCAATTACTACAGTAATTGGTCCAAAATACAACGTTCTCAAAACTCCGTACGATCCTAGTGGCGGAGCAACTATCCACTATCCTAATCCAGCAACTAGTCCACGTTTCGGTTATGTTGATTGGGCAGATCTTTATTTGTGGCCCATCTTTCAACGTGACGTTGCTCCTAACCACGTTGAAAAGATCTACAAAGACTTTGATCACACCGCGGTAATTGTTCCCTGTGCCATTAAACTTACTCTAAAAACTGGCAAGACCATTTACTGTATCTGGGACGGCCATCACACTACTCAAGTCTGCCGCATGGAAGGATACACTAAATTCCCAGTATGGTATATTGATATCGATCACGTTACAGACGAAACACTCACAGAAGCAGGTTTTGGAACTACAGACGACGAGAGAATCAAGTACGGTGCATTTATTGCAGGTACTAACATGCGTCGAATTAACGGCAAGAACAAACGCACTCTAGGAGCATATGACGACTTCATGATCGGGTATGACACTCGAGATATCCAGTATGTAAGTATGATGAATATCCTTAAGAAACACTCATGTGTACCTAAACGTCATGCTACTTGTGCCGGCGCATTTACACAGATCAAATCTGGTATTGAATGTTATGAGCTTGCAGACGACAACGGAGTTAAAGGTCAATTCTGGGATCGCGCATTGAAGTTCCACCGCACCAACTGGCCGGCAGCACCACTGACCTTAGAGGTATTCCGTCCTATGAGTTACCTGTATCATCGTGCGGCCCTTGAAGGCTTCACTTTAGATGCAAAGTTTGACGCAGAGCTTGCCGCAATGTTGATTAAGAAATGGGGAGATGCTGAAAGCATTCAAGAGGGTATCAAGGAAAGTTTTTGGAAAGCCTATACTAACGGTAAGATCAAAGGTGATATCCCTGAGCACGATAAGGATCGTGTGCTCAATGGTTTGATTAACTTTTATACCCAAAGTGGCGGCAAAGTTATGTTACCTTCGCCCGCCTGCCAGTGGAAGGTTTAATTATGAATGGACAGAAACTATTCTATGTATTCAAAGATCCTATGGGATCTATTGATAGTAAGGTCGGAATTACTGGAAGCCCTGCTGTTCGGTTAGGTGTTTATCAAAACAGTTATAGCCGAAAAAGTCATGTAGCCTGTTTCGATGTAGTCTATATTGGGCCAGCCCGTGCTATTGCAAATTTGGAAAAAGCAGTTAAACAGGTTTTTGATTGGGATATCCAAATGGACGGGCGAGGCCACTCTGAATGGGTTAGCCAAACTTATTCTACCATTGAATCCAAAATTGATGAATTGATTGCCGGTTACAAATTCAAAATCAAAAAAGTTTCCAAAAAATATCTGCCACTGACTACGGATAATTTGGACAAATTTCTGAATGATATAGTTGACAAATAGGTAAAACCTTGCTATAATTAATACATACAGACAAACACAGAAAGGTTTAAAATGATTCTCAACAACGCTCCTGCTAACGAAGCGATTGTTTCCAACGTTGGAGAAATCGGCGAGTTCCGTATTCGCAACTCTGCCAAAGCATTTAACATCTTGTCCAGCGGCCTGTATGCCAACAAAGTTCGTGCTATTATCCGCGAACTGAGCTGTAACGCTGTGGACAGCCACGCCGCCGCAGGTAAGAAGGATACTCCGTTCGATATCCATTTGCCTAATGCTATTGAACCGCATTTCAGCATCCGTGACTATGGTACTGGTCTGAGCCACGAACAGGTCACTAACATCTACACTACCTATTTCGAATCTACTAAGACTGCAAGCAACGAGTTCATTGGTGCGCTGGGTCTGGGTTCTAAGTCGCCGTTCTCCTATACTGATAACTTCACTGTTACTGCTATCAAAGATGGCAAGAAGGGTATCTACACTGCTTTCATCAACGAAGCCGGCGTGCCTAGTATTGCACTGATGATGACCGAGGACACTGACGAGCCTAGCGGTGTTGAAGTTAAGTTCTCTGTCAACGACCGTTATGACTTTGACAAGTTCCGTCAAGAGGCTCGTAACGTCTACAAGCATTTCAGTCTCAAGCCTGTTATCAGCGGCAACGACAGTTTCACGTTTGAACTGGTTGACTACGAAAGCCGCGACATCATTCCGGGTGTGAATACCTACAAGAGCGCCGGCTACCACAGTGTTGCCATCATGGGTAATATTGCTTACCCTATCGAGATTCCCAAGTCTGACGACAGCCTAGGCGATCTGCGTAACCTGTTGAGCTGTGGTTTGGAAATGCACTTTGGCATCGGCGAACTGGACTTCCAAGCAAGTCGTGAAGGCCTGAGCTACATTCCGCAGACCATTGCGGCTATTAAGAGTAAACTTGAAGCTCTTAACACGGCTCTGGCTACTGTCATTGCTCGAGAAGCAGATGCTATCGCTAACCTGTGGGATCGTGCTGTATTCTTGGCTAAGAAAAAAGAACACCGCTTGTGGAGCTCGGCTGTTCTTGAATATGCTACCAACAACCCTGTGCCTACGTTCGATCTCAAACATGGTTACGGCCCCCGTACTGCAACCTTCAAGTTTAAAGTTGAAGACCTGTCACAGAAGTACAACATCTTGATCAAGAGCCTGGAACAGAGTCGTGGTACTAAGAGTCTCAAGACTGGCAAGACCCGCACTGAATACGGTGACAAGCAGGCCAACGGTCATTACATCACTTGGCAGGAATGGCATATTCCTGTTGACGAAGGTAGTGTGTTTGTGATCAACGACATTAAAACTGGTGCCGGTGGTCGCGCTGGATATCACTATCGTGAAGAAGGTTGTAAGTTTTACAGTCGCCATATCTGGATTCTGGAGAAGGCTGACAAGAGCAAGGAAATGGACACTGCTGGCTTCTTTGCCGCTATCAGCGAACCTCCGCTGGAACGTCGAATTGCCGCAAGTCTGCTGAACAAACCCGAACGTGAAAAGTTAGGTCGTAACGTTACGATTCTCAAACTGGAACGTCGTGGTGGTAGTGGATATCGTCGTAGCGACGATGACATGGTCTGGCGTGATGCTGGCGACACCAGCAGGTTCCCTGACACAGAAACTCACTACTATGTTCCTTTGAGCGGCTTCTACATGGAGAGTGCCAAAGGTTACAGTTCTGGTAAGGAATTGTACGATGATGTTAAGAGCCTTGAAGGTCTTTTCAGCGGTGAGATCTACGGTGTTCGTAAAAAGGACATCGAGGATATTAAGAAGAAGCCAAACTGGAAGAACTTTGAAGAACACATTGCCGAGAAATTGGCTCTGCGTGATATGAGCAAAATGCTGATGAGCCTGGTTCGTAGCAATTTGGATCATAGCGATATCCTGCAATTCAATAACCAAAGTATTGCTATGTTTATTGAAAACAAGGCGAGTCCATATTTGAAGTTTGTTGAGGCATTTAAAGGTGTTGACAACTTCAAAGGAAACCGTTATAATATTGAAAGACTGTTCAGGAACTTTGCTCCTAACAAAACTTTGGATCCGACTGCTCTCCAAACTAAGTTCAACAATGAACTTCGTGCAGTGAACATGCGTTATCCATTGCTGTTGAAGTTGAGTACCTATCGAGTTGATGCAGGTGATGTTGCTCAATACATTAACTTGATCGATGATAAACTTGGAGTCGTGAATGAAAGTGTTTGATACGTTTGAGCAAGTAGATGGCATGGACCCTTGCGTAAAACGTCCCATTGTGGTCCACGCTAAACGTATTGATTCCGAATTTCGTGTCAATACTCTCGAGGGCAATTACAAGCAGGGCAAGCCCGGTGACTACCTTATGCGTGGCATCGATGGCGAACTCTATATTTGTGATGGTCCAATTTTTGAAAAAACTTATGATTTTGTAAAAGGCGAATAAAATGTCCTATCCGTTTGTAATCCAAGGTAACAACGTTACCGTCGTTATTGGCAATAAGCCGCACACGATCTCCAAAACCCATATTACCTATCAAAAGGTAGTTGACGCTATTAAGGCAGGTGATTGGGATCAGGTCAAAGAGATCATCGATCCTAAGAAGGTCGTGCTCAACTATGGGCAAGGTAATGTGTCTATCCAGGGTGACAAACTGTTCTGGAAAGGTGAAGAACTCAACAGCGAGTTGGCTCGCCGCATGGTTGCCATGCTCCAAGAAGGGTTCGATGTTACTCCGTTTGTTCTGTTTATGGAGAACCTGTTCCGTAATCCTAGCAAGCGAGCAGTAGACGAACTCTACGGCTTCCTGGAAAAGAACAACCTGCCACTGACTCCAGATGGTTGCTTCTTGGCCTACAAGAAGGTTCGTGATAACTTCATGGACGTCCACTCCGGTACTATGCTGAACGCACCCGGCCAAGTTGTTGAAATGGAACGCAACAAGGTTGACGATAACAAGGACAATACTTGTTCTACCGGTCTGCACTTCTGTGGTATGAGCTATCTGAACCACTTTGGCGGTGAGCGTACTGTTATCGTTAAGGTCAACCCTGCCGATGTTGTCTCTATTCCTAGCGACTACAACGGTGCCAAGGGCCGTGCTTGCCGTTACGAAGTTGTGGGCGAATTGGGCGTTGAACCCGAAGAAGCATTTACTGCACCTGTGCAGGAAAATGCCAACAGCCAGTCCTACGATATGGGCGGTAGCCAAACTTGGCCCAACCCTAGTTTTGGTACTCCTAACGGAGCATAATCATGATTAGAGTCATCCTACTGTTTTTGGTATTGACGGCTCTTGAAATGTGCGAGGAGGCCGCTCGCCAACTTGGAATTAATTCCAATCGATATCGCTGTGTGAGGTCAAAATGATTAGACTATGGGAGTTCCTAATTCACGGCTGCTGGCATCGTTGGCGTGCTATGGAAAAGGTTCGTCTTGTAAAAAATGCAAAAGACGATATTGGCTACGGCATGCGCTACTCCTACCAATGCGAAAAATGCCATCGCATTAAAAAACTGGATGTAAAATAATGACTGATAATATATACTTAAACATTTTCTGTGCTATAATTGCTGGAGCACCTATGTTCTACATGGCATGGTGGTTCCTTCAACTCACAAAGAAAGATTAATATGTTTGATTGGTTTGATAAAACTTTCCGCCGTCGTGGATATCTTAAAGACGATCGTACTGACGTGGAAAAAATCGGCGACGATATCAAGAAAGTAATTCCCTTTCCTGAACTCAAAACTGTACCACCTATGCCAGAAGTAAAGCCACCGAAAGAAGAATCCGGTAAAGTGTTTTATCGATTTGGTGTAACAGATAATAACCGTGTTGCCTTTAGTATGGGCCATATGGAAATTACAATGAATAAAGAAGGGTGTCGAGCCCTTATCGATCAACTTACTTTCTTCATGAATCAAATTCCTGAAGACGACAACGAGTAAATAATATTATGTTCGCATAGATCGTTTTATTTACACCCCTAAGCCCGGCACTACCTGGACCTAGTCCTTGCGGCCGGGCTTTCTTATGACTTTAACAAAGGAGAAAATTATGTCATAGATTGAGTACGCATGTAAAGACGTTGTCTTTCATTTTAACAAAAAGCATTTAGAGGATCCTAGCATCCCAATGTGGGTTCTAAAAACACACGGAGAGACTTTTTACGTCGATCACGTAGAGTGCCAAATTCCGTGGTCAACTAAAGAAACTCCCGACAATCCGCACACTAAAGGCAGCATTAAAGTAAAAGATGCCCTGCTACAGATTGACGCTGACAACTGTGCAACACTAACTAAACTTACCTTTGTAGATAAGATCCGCCTGCGTAATCAGAAGTTAGGCATCACTCGCGTCATTGTTCGAGAAGGTGAAGATCATTGGAAGTTCAAAGAAGCAGTGAAACAGTATAGGATCAAACACGGTCCTATCAAGGGCATAGGTGGTGCCTGCACTAGCACATTCTACATTACTGATATTTTAGATAAAGCACAGTTCTCTATGTTGGCTTTGGCTTTGAGCAACCAACGCAGTTTCCGTGTGCTCATGCCCAACGAGGGCTACTACAAATACTACGATGATCCCAAGTACAAGGATGTGCCTTTTATCGACGAAGATGCTATTGATTGGGAGGATGAAGAAGATTAAAATACGGCTAAACTGATCATTGAGATATATTGGTTTGACCAGTATAATAGTCTATTCTACACACAGACACACTAACTAACACTATCAGCCATAACTGCTCGCGTCGGCAAATTTCGGACGCCTATGATAACTGGACCACGGGTCGCAGGGACGGAACTTCTGTGTGGCAACAGTACTCAACCACTACCCGCAAGGATGAGGATCGGATACGCCTTCGTAAAACCGATTTGGTTGTTTGAATATATTTGAAAAGGCTAAAGGAGAGAGTAATACTCTCACGGCTGTGGTTTACGTTGGCATGTAGATTAGAGCCTGCCGTCAGGATAAAAACGTAGCTCGAGGTACCGGCTGACCGCCTCTGTAATGCTATAATGCCATCTGGTGAAAGGAACTCGGATAATGTCCACCTTCATTATTTTTTTGCCCTTTCTGGGCAAAATCTGGCTCCGGAATCTGGATAATCTTAAAAACTTTGTTGTAAAAAGTGATGAGCTGATAAGCGAAATCACAAGTGAGCGCAAGCTCACTATTTGACAGTTTACCTTTATGACTGTATAATAAGGTATGAAACTAAAAAAACTAGATGCTCGAATGAACGGGTATGGCGACTTTAAGTATGTTGCCAAATTTCGTAAGAGGGCAGATAAAAGTAAATTTATCGATATCCGAAATTGGTGTTGGGAGACTTGGGGTCCGAGTTGTGAATTAGAATTTTGGAACGAGTCTACAAACCCTGCATGGGCATGGGCAGTTACAGAATTTGAAATGAAAATTTATGTAGACAGCGATAAAGAAGCAAGTTGGTTTGCACTTAAATGGAGTTGAAATGATTATAAGTTTGGTCAGTGACCTACACCTTGACATTAGCAAGCACCTTGAGCTGCCGGGTGGAGATGTGCTAATTATTGCAGGAGATGCCTGTGAAGCCAGACAACTGGTCAAAGAGCATCACAGTACTAAGCCGCTACCTTACACAGGTGGCAGTTTTCCCTGCTACGACTTTTTTGAGTTCGAATGTGCCAAGTACAAGAAAGTTTTCTATGTAATGGGTAATCACGAACACTACGGTGGTAAGTTTTGGAAGACCAAACCTGAGCTAGAGCGTGTGCTTCCTAAGAACGTTACAGTCCTTGAGAACCAGTGCGAAGAATACGAGGGTGTGGTGTTCATTGGCGCTACGCTTTGGACTGACATGAACAAGGGCGATCCTCTTACCCTGCACATGATTCAGAACTACATGAACGACTACCGTGCTATCACTTATCATTACCCGCAGTACAACTCTTATCATAAGATGCGTCCTATGGATACCGTTAAGATGCACATTGAAAGTAAACGTTACATTGAAGAAAAGGCTAAGGAACATGCCGACAAGCCTGTTGTGGTTATCACTCACATGGGCCCAACCTGGGAAAGTGTGAACGAAAAGTACAAAGGCGAACTTAGCAACGGCGCCTATGTTTCAGACCTTAGTGACCTAATCCTTGATAATCCAAACATCAAGGCATGGGTACATGGACATGTCCATGATCCGGTTACTTACGATGTTGGTACATGCCAAGTTCACTGTAACCCCCGTGGTTATATTCCGTGGGAAGAAGACAACGGTTTTATTCCCGGTTACTATTTTGAGGTTTAATATGCCCGACCTTACTTTTGATCCTATGCGTTTGCCCTGTGGGGGTGTTGCTTACTTTGATGAAAGTAGCGGCATTAGTTATCGATGCGAAACCTGTATGGCTGTTGTTGGCAGTATCGGACAGCCACAGAGTTGCAAAGATGAAGCAAAGAAGTGGGAAGTATGGGAAGCCCTAGGAGGGCAAGGTTGGGATTATTATGCGGAGGCTGAATAATGGCATCTACTGTGCGTATCTATTGGCGTAGAGAGTATGACAATAAACAGATGTGGAACGAAGTCTGTGCCTGGGCGATCGAATACTTTGGTCTCCCGGGCGACCGCTTTGAAACTAGTGCTAATGTAAACTACATGGACTTTACTTTCCGTAGTAACAAAGATGCACTACTCATGGCCCTTAAATGGAATGCTCAGATTGTGCCCGAAGAACAACTCACTATAGATTTTCTAGGTGGCAAACTGCAATGAAAGTCGTCGATCAACTCGAAGAACTCATGCAGAATGTTATTGAGAGTCTAAAAGATCGTTGGGACTTTTACAGGCACACGGCCTATCTTAAAAAGCGCGGATGGACTGAAGAACAGTATCAAACCTATAACGATCCTCGTCGCAATATTAGGGCTACGAGAATCAAGGACTACTATCATGGTTACTCCTACTTTCATTTATTCCAAACAAGCCGCACTGATCCGTTCACTCGCTACCCGACGTGGATAGAAGCATATGATGCTATTAAAGAGTGGTGTAAGAATAACTGCCGAGGTGCATGGCGTCATGATATCCTTAGAGTAGAAAAAGACTATTGGGAAGAATGGGAAGTAAACGAAATGGGCAGAGATGTTTTATTCTTTGCCTTTGAAGATGAAAGAGACTTTACTATGTTTGTATTGAGGTGGGTATGAAAGTAGAACGCACAAGTTATCCCGGCTGGGCCGGACATCCTACTTACCTTGTTCGCAACTTTAAAGACTACGAGGAAGTATGTCTTTGGATGTATAAGAACAAGGTAGAACATTTTTTACTGAGTTCCGGATCTAACGGATACACATTTCAAGTTAGAGATAAAAAAGAATGGTTTATGCTGAGGTGGGAATGAGAGTAATGAATAAATCAATTTGGCCTTTCCAAACTCGTGTTAAAGGAAACTCTGACGATGTCTATCGTTGGTGCCAAGAAAAGTTGTACCACGGAGGTTACTATGAACCTAATTGGTATTACAATGCAGAAACTAACACTTGGTGTTTTAAAGACGGTAAAGAGTTTACAATGTTTTGTTTGAGGTGGTCATGAGTACTTTGGGAAATTTTAACGTGTTCAATGGGATCCAGATGGAACCGGAACTAGAACCTATGCACACGGGCAAGGCTGGTGGATGGGGTATGACCTATCATTGGGTCAGCCTTCCAGTTACAGATAAAAACAAATACGACGATACTACTACACCTGCTATCGAATGGTGTCATGAGAACTTTGGTAAGAGCGGTTATAGATGGTTTGAGAAGAAAAAGAAGTTCTATTTCAAAGATGAAAAGGATATGACTCTGTTTATCCTAAGATGGTCATGATTGGATCAGTAGGAACTGCAATGATAGGTGCAATAGTAAAAGCAATGACTCCACCGGACACACAACGGGAAATTGCTGATAAGATGGCCCGTGAAATTCAGGAAGAAATTGACTGGGAAATCTTGTGCGACATGTTTAAAAGTGCAGGCTGGACTGAAATAAAGTTAACCTGGTCCGACATGACTGAAAGACGAGCTCACGAAATTAAAGAGTGGTCTAGACAGCATCTAAAAGGACACTACAAGGCCAGGGGTCGTACATGGATCTTTGAACTAGAAAAAGATGCTACTCTGTTTATTTTAAAATGGCAATGATACTAGTAAACCACGACTACCATATTGTGGAATTCAATCGTAGGCCACCAGAAGATGTAATGGCTTGGCTACAGGTTAAGTTCGGCCCTGGGGATGGTAGTCGTTGGTTTCTTCGACATAACAAACTCTACTTCAAAGATTCCAAAGATCATTTAGTTTTTGTACTAACTTGGGGAGATAAGTAAGTTTATGAAAAAACTTTTCACACTGTTATTGCTATCCTTTTTATCAATTAGCGCCATGGCCAGTGCTCATGTCTTTTACGACTTTGCATCGTCTAGTTACATTGTAGAAAATAACAGACGTGAAGTAAGATCTATCGCTAGCATTACAAAAGTGATCACTGCCATTACTGTAATTGAAAGCGGTGTTGATCTTGAGCAGACTGTAAAGGTCAACGGATACAGTAAAGGACATGTTCCACAAGGCTCTTACATGAGTAGGATGGACCTCATGCGGGCCATGCTGATCAGCAGTGACAATAGAGCGGCCGAAACTCTAGCAAATCATCACCCCGGCGGCTTCCTAATGTTTGTGCTGGCCGCAAACAAGTATCTAGAATCAAAAGCTCTCTACGAAACCAAGGTAGTAGACAGTTCTGGACTGCTTCCCGGTAATGTAAGTACGGCACAAGAACTTATTGAGTTACTGTCACTGATTAAAGATAACAAAATAATTAGAAGCATTGCCAGTGAGCGCCAGACCAGCGTTAATGCTCCTAGAGGTAAGAAAACAGTTACTATAAATTTGCGTAACACAAATCCTGAAATTTTTACCTACGATAATATTCTTATCAGCAAGACTGGCTATACTAACCCTGCTGGCCGATGTGTGCTATTGCTAGTAGAGAAAAAGCAAGAACTGTTTGGTATTGTGGTGCTAGGACAAAAGAATGTTCAAGAGCGTAGTAAATTAGTTAAAGAACTATTATCCGTAGATTACGAACTCCCTGCACGTCCAAACTTTAAAACAATTATAACAAACTTTGACACCCTTAAATTAGATGAGACCTTTGCCAAATGAAACTTACGAGCAATGGGCAGAGCGTGTAAACCTATTTG
>JACCEB010564934.1_pt1 | contig 12146 bp, 7 predicted proteins | sample 7454761 | NCBI WGS metagenome assembly JACCEB01 (sample SAMN15323454, study PRJNA562643) | freshwater metagenome | isolation source: river surface water | place: USA:Blue River Watershed | collected 2017-08-18 | reverse complement strand
GCTGAGGTCAATTTTCCTTTACCCGTGCGGTCGGGCGTGTCGTAATCTTTGCGTTCGGCAGGCCAGATAGCTCAATGGTAGAGCAGTTGACTTTTAATCAATTGGTTCCGGGTTCGAGTCCCGGTCTGGCCACTCCGAACCACCCCTTTCTCTGCCGTTCACCGGCTCCGCCGATTAATGTGCATTTGCTCTTGAAATCCGGCCCGCGTCTTGCACTCATTCCCATCTCGCTGTCTGGCTGGATAGCTCAATGGTAGAGCAGTTGACTCTTAATCAATTGGTTCGGGGTTCAAGTCCCCGTCCAGCCACCAGCGGGAAACCTTTCCCTCACTTCCGGCGCCCGACCTGCAGGCGACGGTAGCGTTCGGCCATGTAGGCGGCGTGGCAAGGGCGGCAATAGCTGTGGAAGCTGCCCGATGCCCGGAGCCAGTGGAACATCTGCACAGGGAGATCCTGCCCGCACTGGGCGCAGCAGCGCGTCTTGTGCGTCCGTTGGTCGGCCCGGCGGGCCGAACGGCGCCGTGCCGCGGTCACCAGGCACGGCCTGCAGAAAGGATGGATGGCCGCGGTCCCTTCGAGACGATGGAACTGACCCATCGGCAGGGTCTTCCGGCAGCACCGACACTTCTTCTTGGAGCGTTCGTTCATAGGGCTCCGAGCAAGACGTCGTGCCCCAGGTCGGCAACGGCAAGGCCCTGAGGTGTATCGCTGAGGCGAAGTCCTTACTCGACGGTCACCGACTTCGCCAAGTTCCGAGGCTGATCAATGGGGCAACCACGCAGGCGCGCCACGTGATAAGCGAGCAGCTGGAGCGCCACGGCCGCCGGGATGGTGGCGACCAAGGGATCGCAGTCCGGGATGCGGATGACTTCATCGGCGATCGCCGCTTCGGGGCCGCCTTCGGTCACGAGGGCGATGATGTGGGCGCCCCGCGCCTTGCACTCCTCGGCGTTGCCCAAGGTCTTGTCCACGACGGGCGACCGGTTGGCGAGGACGACGACCGGCATGCCGGGCGTCAGCAAGGCGATGGGGCCATGCTTGAGCTCGGCGGCATGATAACCCTCCGCGTGGACATAGGAGATCTCCTTGAGCTTCAGGGCGCCCTCGAGGGCGACGGGATGCATGGGGCCGCGTCCGAGGAAGAAGGCGTGCTCGTGCTTCGCCATGGACTTCGCGACCTTCGCGATGGCGGCGTCCTGCCGAAGCACGGCTTCGATGAGTTCAGGCAGGCGGCTGATTTCGGCGGCCAAAGCGAGGCCGCGTTCGCGGGACAACCGGCGTCCGCGACCGAGCTTGAGCGCCATGAGCAACAGGACGGCGACCTGGCCGGTGAAGGCTTTGGTGGAAGCGACGGAGATCTCGGGTCCGGCGTGCAGGTAGACGCCCCGCCCCGTCTCCCGGGCGATGGTCGAGCCGACTACGTTGACGAGCCCCATGATCATCGCGCCTTTATCCTTCGCCTCCCGGACGGCGGCCAGCGTGTCGGCGGTCTCCCCGGACTGGGAGATGGCGACGACGAGGTCACGGCCGTCCACCAAAGGATTGCGGTAACGGAATTCGGCCGCGGGTTGGACCTCCGCCTGGAGCGCGGCGAGCTCTTCGAACGCGAAATCGCCGACCATGCCGGCGTGCAACGAGGTGCCGCAACCGACCATGACGATGCGCTGCAGGTCGAGGAGTTCGCGGGCGCTGGCGCCCATGCCAGACAGGACCGCGGTGCCGTTGAGGAGGTCCAGACGGCCACGGAGGGCGTTCCGGACCGACTCGGGCTGCTCGTGGATCTCCTTGAGCATGAAATGGTCGTAGCCGCCCTTCTCGACGGCCCCCGGTTCGAACTCCAGTTCGGCTACGTCCCGATCCATGGGCGCGTGGTTGAGGTCCGTGATGTCCACTGAGTCTGCGGTGACCAGGGCGACGTCGCCGTCGTCCAGGTAGATGACCCGCCGCGTATGTGAGATGAGGGCCGAAGGATCGGAAGCGATCAGGCACTCCCCTTCGCCGACGCCGATGACGAGCGGGCTGCCTTTCCGCGCGACGACGATGCGGCCAGGTTCGTCGGCGGAGATGACGGCGATGCCGTACGCACCCTCGACTTGACGCAGGGCGCTGGTGACAGCCTTTCGAAGGTCGCCTTTGTAATATTCTCCGACGAGCCGGGCGACGGCCTCGGTGTCGGTCTCAGAAGCGAAGACGTGTCCCTTGGCCTCGAGCTTGGAGCGGATGACCCGATAATTCTCGATGATGCCATTGTGGACGAGGCGGATGCGCCCGCTGGCATCGGCGTGCGGATGGGCGTTGGCTTCGGTCGGCGCCCCGTGGGTGGCCCAGCGGGTGTGGGCGATGCCGACGACGCAACGGGTCTGCAGTTCCTCGGTCCACTCGGCCCTCACCTTGTCGCCCAGGCGAGAGACTTTGCCCACCGACCTCAAGGTCAGTAGGTCGGCGCCGTCCTGTAAGGACAGCCCCGCCGAATCGTAGCCTCGGTATTCGAGTCGGCGAAGGCCGCCTAGGAGGACTGGCGTGGCCGCATGGCGACCGACATAGCCGACGATGCCGCACATGGTCAGGAAAGGATGTCCTTGTCGACGATGGCGCCGGGAAAGGTCGAGGTCTTGGGCCAGAGCTTACGCCCCGGATAGATCGAGGTGTGGATTCCGGTATGGGCGCCGTCTCCGACGATGGCGCCGAGCTTGCGTCGGCCGGTGTCGACCATGCGTCCGGCGACCGGACTGCGGTGCGCCCCGCCGTCGTGACGTAGGTTGGAAGTGATCGTGCCTGCGCCGAAGTTCACCTTCTCACCGAGGATGGAATCACCCAGATAAGAAAGATGGCCGACGTTCGTGCCCGGCAGGAGGATGGAGTTCTTTATCTCGACGGCCTGACCGACGTGGCACTTGTCGCCGATGGACGTGGATCCGCGGATATAGCAGTTCGGGCCGACCTTGCAGTGGTCGCCGATGATGACATCGCCTTCGATGACGACGCCCGGCAGGATCTTGGTGCCTTTGCCGACCTGCAGGCGGCCGTCGACATACAGCGACTCGTGCGCGCCGGATTCCTGGACGTAAGCCCTGCGGGCCGTCATGGCCTCGACGTTCGCCCGCAAGAGATCCCAGGCATAGGTGATCGCGAAAGACTGGCTGGCGCGGAGTTCACGTCCGGCGCTATTGCGGGCGAGCAAGACGACCCCGTCGGCGGTGGTCATGGATGCATAGGAGGCATCGGCGACGAAGGTCGCCAGTTCCGCCGACGAGAACCAGGCCGAGGCATGGACGGACAGGTCGGCTTCAGCTCCGGCGGCTTCCGTCAGGCCGATCGCCATTAGCGCGGCCATCTGATGGCGCCGCAAACTAATGTTCGCCAAGGGGAAGTCGCCAAGCGACCGAGTGAGGGTCAGCGGGTGGCAGCCAGGGGTCTCTCCGGCTTCCGTAAGGAAGAACGTGGCCATCTCAGAGGGAGGCGAAATCAGCCTCCACGGCGGATTTGAAGGCCATGGACCAGCGGTCGACCTCCCCTTGGTCCTGGTGTTCGACGAGGATGCGCAGCTTGTTCTCCGTGCCGGAGTAGCGGATGAGATGGCGTCCGGCTTTGCCGAAAGCCGCGTCCGCCTTGCTGATCTCTTCCTGCAACGAGTGCAGCTGGCTCAGCGGCACCCGGGATCGTACCTTCATGTTCACCAAGGCCTGCGGATATTCCCGCATGCCTGCGGCGAGATCCGCCAGGGTGGCCCCCTTCTTCCGCATGAACCGCAGGACCTGCAAGGCGCTGAGGATGCCGTCGCCCGTTGACGCGTAATCGGCGAAGATGAGGTGACCGGAGTTTTCGCCCCCGAACGAATACCCGCCCTTACGCAGGGCCTCGATGACGTGCCGATCGCTGACCGCCGTGGTGACCACGCCGACGCCGGCCTTGCGCATGGCTTCATGCAGCCCGAGGTTCGACATGACGGTGCAGACCATCGTGTTGCCACTGAGCTTGCCCTCTTCCTTCAACGCCAGGGCGCACAGCGAAAGGATTCGGTCACCGGAGACGCTGGCGCCGGTCGCGTCGCTGAAGATCACCCGGTCGGCGTCGCCGTCGAGCGAGATGCCGACGTCGGCTCCCTGCTCCTTCACGACCTTGCCGGCGTACTCGGGATAAAGGGCGCCGACACCGGCGTTGATGTTGATGCCGTCTGGCTCGACGCCGAGCTTCACGACTTTGGCGCCGAGTTCCTTGAAGATGAGCGGGGCGAGCAGGTACCCGGCGCCATGTCCGCAATCCACGACGATCTTCATCCCGTCGAGGCTGGCGTTGCCCAGGCTGTGCTTCACGAATTCGATGTAGCGACCACGGGCATCGTCGATACGGTATGCCTTGCCGATCTTGTCGCCGGTCACGCCGTTGGCCTTGACGTCGTAAAGGACTTCCTGTTCGACGAGTGTTTCCAGGTCGTCGGAAAGTTTGAAGCCATCCGGCCCGAAGATCTTCAGCCCATTGTCTTCGTAAGGATTATGCGAAGCCGTCAGCATGATGCCGGCGCCGCAACCCATGGACTTGGTGAGATGCGCCACCGCCGGCGTCGGCATCGGCCCGACGAGGAAGACATCCATGCCGCTGGAGACCAATCCGCTGGTCAATGCGGTCTCGAGCATGTAGCCGGAAATGCGGGTGTCCTTGCCGATGATGACGCGATTATGGTTGGCCCCGCTAGAGCGCAGCACCCTCGAGATCGCCTGGCCGATACGGAGGGCAATTTCCGGGGTGATCGGATATTCGTTAGCTCGCCCGCGAATGCCGTCCGTTCCGAAGAGTTTGGTCGCCATGGCCCTTATTCGGGAGAATCCCATCGGTTTGGCAAGATTAAATGAGCGAAAAGCATCCTATATGACAGATATGAGCGTTTCGTTCGTTAATCTTAAATGAGTGTTAAACAATGGTCCGGTTCGGACGAATTAGGGTGGTTCGATAAGACCGAAAGAAATCGAGCGAGCAAATGCGATGGTCGGGCACGTGGCCAGGCAGTGACCTCGATCATCGGGATGGCTTGGAGTTATTCGAGGGATAATGAGATGAGGAGGCGTCCCTATCCCTCATTCGTCGTTCGACAGGAACTAACTCTCGGCGTTGAGTGTCATTTTCAACGATGCGCGCCACGCACGCCAAACCCCTGCTCTCCTTACTGTTCGTTGCCGCTGTTTTCGCGGACGACGTACCGGTGGACTTCAATCGTGAGGTGCGTCCGATCCTTTCCGACCGGTGCTACGGTTGTCATGGACCTGATGCCGACAAGGGTCGCAAGGCCGGCCTGCGTCTCGATGAATTCGCAGGTGCGACGAAAGAATTGAAGAGCGGGGATGTCGCAGTAGTGCCAGGTGACGTCAAGAAGAGCGCGCTGGTGCAGCGCATCCTGAGCGAGGACGAGGAAGACGTGATGCCGCCGCCGGAACTGCATCGCCCGCTCTCCAAGGCGGAGAAAGACATTCTGATCCGCTGGGTGAAACAAGGCGCGAAATACGACCCGCACTGGGCCTTCGTCTCTCCGCAGGCTCATCCGGCCCCACGGGTCGCCAATCCTTCCTGGCCGAAGGACCCGTTGGATGCTTTCATCGCCCACGCCGCGGCCAAGAAAGGTCTCCGTCCGTCGGCGCCCGCCGACCGCGCGACGTTGCTGCGTCGCGCCTCCTTCGCCCTGACCGGCCTGCCGCCGACGATCGCCGAGGTCGACGCCTTTTTGGCGGATGCTTCACCCGACGCCTACGAGAAGCGCGTCGACGCCCTGCTGGCCTCGCCGCGTTACGCCGAACACCTCGCGGTCGCCTGGCTCGACCTGTCCCGCTACGCCGACACCTGGGGGTATACCGGCGATAAGGCGATGTTCGCCTGGCCTTGGCGCGACTGGGTGCTCAAGGCCTTCAACGAGAACAAGCCTTACGACCAGTTCCTGACCGAGCAGCTCGCCGGCGACCTCCTCCCGAATCCGACCCAGGACCAACGCGTCGCGACGGCTTACAATCGCATCCACCGCATGACCTTCGAAGGCGGCTCGATCGCCGAGGAGTTCCGCCAGGATGGCATCAATGACCGGGTGATGACCGCGGGCTACGGCTTCATGGGACTGACGATGGAGTGCGCCCGCTGCCACGATCACAAATATGACCCTATCTCCCAGAAGGATTACTTCTCGATGGCGGCCATGTTCGGCGACCAGAACGAGAACGGACTGCTTTCGTACCATGGTGAAGTGCCGCCTCCCTTCGTCCGTCTCTATAAGTCTGACGAGGAGCGTCGCAAGGAAGCCGAGCTGCGGGCCGCCGTCAGCGCGGCCGAACAAGGACTCGTCACCACGCACACCGCCACGGCCAAGGCCGAAGTGAAGGTGCCCGCACCGGTCGCCCACTTCCCGCTCGAATCATTCACGAAGATGGGCGTCGATGATGCGCTCGCCGGCGGCAAGCCCGCCAAGTTCGAGCGCCGCGGATCCCCGGAAGACCTGCAACTGGTGCCCGGCGTCAGAGGCCAGGCGGTGAAGTTCGATGGGGACGCCGGTTTCATCCTCCCGGAGTTCAAGCAGCTGGGACGCTTCGACGCCTTCACGTTCTCGGCCTTCCTCCGCCTCGGCGAAAAGAACTCCCGCGCGACGGTCCTGCATTCGACGGGTTTCTACACGGGCGACGGCGACGCGACCGGCATCGAGCTGCTGGTGACGCAAGGCAAGCTCCGCTGGAGCATGATCCACCTCTGGCCCAACAGCGCCGCCTCCGTCGAGACGGTCGACGTGCTGCCGGTCGGCCAATGGCGTCGCGTGACGGCGACTTACGATGGCTCGTCGAAAGCTTCCGGACTCCGCTTATTCATCGATGGCCTCGAAGTGAAGACGACGGTCGTACGAGACACCCTTCACGCCAAGCCTCGTGACAACGCCCTCGAGATCGGCTCGCGCTCGCGCGACGCCGGCTTTCGCAACGGGTCGCTCGATGAGATCCAGCTCTGGCGCACGGCCCTGACGCCCGCCGAAGTCGCCGTCCACCACGGACTCGCCGCCGACACCCTCCCCGCTTCGGTCCACGCTGAGCATGCCCTTCGCCGGGCTGATCCTGCCTTCGCCCAAGCATGGGAACGCGTCCAGCAAGCCCGCCGGGCTCTCGCCGCCCACGAGGAAACCGCGCCCGCCTTCTTCGCGATGGAGCACTCGCCGCTGGCGCCGAAATCCTACGTCCTCACCCGCGGCGAATACGACAAGCCCGACCTGACGAAGCCATGCGAACCAGGCACTCCCGCCCGCATCTTCCCTTGGAACGCCGAGCTGCCTAGGAATCGCCTTGGTCTGGCGAAGTGGCTGACGGATCCGAAGCATCCGCTGACTTCCCGCGTCATCATCAACCGTCTTTGGGCCCAGGTCTTCGGCGCGGGTCTGGTGGCCTCGAGCGAGAACCTCGGTATGCAAGGCGACCTGCCCACGCACCCGGAGCTGCTCGACACTCTGTCCGTCGACTTCATCCGTAGCGGCTGGAACACCAAGGCGATGCTCCGCCGACTCGTGCTGAGCGCGACGTTCCGGCAGTCTTCCACCCCGACGGCGGAAGGCCGCGAGAAAGACCCGGCGAACCTTCTCCTCGCCCGTGGTCCGGTGCTCCGCCTGACCGCCGAGATGGTCCGCGACCAAGCCCTGCTGGCCTCCGGTAAGCTGGTCGAGAAGGTCGGCGGCGAGAGCGTTCAGGAGTCCGCCAACCGTCGCAGCATCTACACTTTCCGTAAGCGGACGGCTCCGCCGGATAACATGCTGATCTTCGACGCGGGATCTCGTGAGGTCTGTCAGCCGAAGCGACTGAACACCAACACCCCATTGCAAGCCTTGGTGCTGCTTAACAATCCTGGTTTCGTCGAAGCCGCCAAGCAGCTCGCCTCCCGCGTCAGCAAGTCGTCCGCCGAACCCGCCTCGCAGATCGTCGAAGCCTTCCGTCATGTCTGCACCCGTGCTCCCCGTCCCTCGGAACTGGCCGCCCTGACCGAACTCTACGCGACGCAGAAGGCCAATCCGCCTCAGTTCGCCCCGAAAGCTGAACCGATGAAGGCCGAGCCCAAGGTCTTGGCCAAGGAGGCGAACCCTAAGGCGAAGAAGTCTCCGGCGCCCGCGCCCGCGCCCGTCCTGCCGAAGCTGCCCGCCGACCCGGCCCTGGCCGCCCTCACCCTCGTCTGCTCCACCATCCTGGCGAGCGACGCCGCCGTCACCTCCCGCTGACCATGTCCGCCGAACTTCCCTCCTATGACGGCCTGATGCGACCCACGCGTCGGCACTTCCTCGGCACGTCCGCCCTCGGTCTCGGCGCCCTCGCGCTCCGCGGCATCGTCGGCGACGCCCACGCGGCTTCCTTGCCCAAAGGTACCCACTTCCCGGCGAAGGCCAAGCGGGTCATCTACCTCTTCCAAGCCGGCGGTCCTTCGCAGTTCGAGACCCTCGATCCGAAGCCGTTGCTCCGCGAGAAGCACACGCAACCCCTGCCCGATTCCGTCCGCCAGGGCCAGCGTCTCACCGGCATGAGCGGCTACCAGGCCACCTTGCCGTTGGCGGGCTCGTTCACGGATTTCAAGAAATACGGGAAGAGCGGCGTCGAATACAGCGACCTGATGAGTCACACCGGCGGGGTCGCCGACGACCTCTGCGTGGTCCGCTCGATGCACACGGAGGCCATCAATCACGATCCGGCCATCACGTTCTTCTGTTCGGGCAATCAGGTCGCCGGCCGTCCGTCGATGGGCGCCTGGGCTTCCTACGGCCTCGGCAGCATGAACGAGAACCTGCCCGCCTTCATCGTGCTGGTCTCGCAGGACGCCACGAAAGACCAGCCGCTCTACTCGCGTCTCTGGGGCGCGGGCTTCCTGCCGTCCGAACACCAGGGCGTGCAGTTCAAGGCCGGCAAGGAGCCGGTGCTCTTCCTGACGAATCCCGAAGGCGTCTCACCGCATGCCCGCCGAGGCATGCTCGACGCGCTCGGCAAGCTCAACGCCGACCAGCGCGCCGCGGAACTCGATCCGGAAGTCGACGCCCGCCTGGCCCAGGCCGAGATGGCCTACCGCATGCAGACGAGCGTGCCGGAGGTCGCCGATCTTTCGAAAGAGTCCCCCGCCACCCTCGCGATGTATGGTGAGAGCGTGAAGACGCCCGGTTCCTTCGCCGCGAATTGCCTGCAGGCGCGTCGGCTCATCGAGAAGGGCGTCCGCTTCGTCCAACTCTTCCATCAGGGCTGGGACCAGCACGGCGGCTTGCCCGGCGGCATCAAGCGCCAGTGCAAGCAGACCGACCAGGCTTCGGCGGCGCTCATCAAAGACCTCAAGCAGCGAGGACTGCTCGAAGATACGCTCGTGATCTGGGGCGGCGAATTCGGCCGGACGGCTTACAGCCAAGGCAAGATCACCAAGGACTCCTACGGTCGCGACCACCACCCTCGTTGCTTCAGCCTCTGGATGGCCGGCGGCGGCGTCAAAGGCGGCCATGTCCACGGCCAGACCGACGAGTTCGGCTACAACATCGTCAAGGACCCGGTCCACGTGCACGACCTGCACGCCACGATGCAACACCTCCTCGGCGTCGACCACGAGCGGCAGACCTTCAAATTCCAAGGGCGTTACTACCGTCTGACGGACGTCGCGGGGCACGTGGTCAAAGCCGTGATTGCCTAACGGTCCCGGCGACCCCACTAGTGTCGGGGTGTCCAACGCCTCGCCGGCTTCCGCTTCCGCCATCGCCTCCCGGTCCTTCCGGCTTTATCTGGCGTCGATCGTCCTCGGCACGCTGGCCATCCAGATCCAGAACGTCGCCGTCGCTTGGCAGGTGTTTCGTCTGACCAAGGACGAAGGTGCCAACGCGGCCTTGGCCCTCGGCGCGATCGGCTTGGCTGAGGTCATCCCATTCGTCAGCGCGGTACTCTTCGCCGGCCACGTGGCCGACACGAACAACCGCCGCCGCATCGCGATCGGCGCCTTGTCCGCGATGTTCTGCTTGGGGTTGCTTCTGTTCATCCCTGAATTACTGACCGCCCGTTGGACGCAGCTGACGGTCATCTACGGTGTCATCGTCCTCGGCGGACTCGCCCGTAGTTTCCTGACCACCGCCCGCCAGGCCCTCATCGCGGAGATCCTCCCGCGCGACCTCATCCCCGGTGGCGTCCGCTGGCGCAATACGCTCTTCGAACTGGCCTGCGTGCTCGGACCCGGTCTGGCGGGCCTGATGGTCTGGCTCGGCGAAAAGAACGGCCTGGCCCACGCCGAGAACGTGGCCTACGCCGCGATGTCTCTCTGTTTCGCGGCCTCGCTGGGCCTGACCATCGCCCTCCGGCCGACGCAGTCCCTGCAGTCCCGCCGCCCAGAGCCGATCCTCACGAGCCTGAGGCAAGGAATCGACTTCATGTTGAGCCAGCGCGTGATGCTCGGCGCGTTCACGATGGACCTGTTCGCGGTGCTGCTCGGCGGCGCGGTCGCCCTGCTCCCGATCTTCGCCGACATGCTGCAAGTCGGCGCCTTCGGCTTTGGGCTCCTGCGTGCGGCCTCGTCCATCGGGGCGGTGCTGATGTCGCTCTACCTGATCGTGCGGCCGCCCCTCCGGAACGCGGGTCCCGCGCTTTACGGCTCGTTCGGCGTCTTCGGCCTCAGCACCATCGGTTTCGCGCTCTCGATCGCGCTCGCGGACGCCCTCGGCCTCGGCCTGACCGCCGCCTTCGTCTTCTCGCTCCTCTTCCTGCTGATCGCCGGAGCCGCCGATGCCGTGAACGTGATCATCCGCCAGACGATCCTGCAGACTTCGGTGCCTCCCGAGATGATGGGACGGGTCTCCGCCGTGACCGCGGTCTTCATCGGTTGCTCCAACGAACTGGGCATGGCCGAGTCCGGCCTGGCCGCCCGCCTCGTGGGTACGGTCAATTCGGTGGTCTTCGGGGGCATGGCGACGTTCGGAGTGATGGGCCTGACCCACTGGGGCTTCCCGGAGCTTTGGCGGCTCCGTAAGGTCGGCCACGAGCCCGCCCGCTGACCCCGCTTGGGCTTGCGGCGCCCCCCTGAGGTGCTTCTTATCGGCACACCCCCATGAAGCTCCTCCGCCTGCTCCCCTGCCTGCTGGCCGTCAGCCTGTTCGCCGCCGACCCCAAGAAGCCCGACTACGACGCCCAATACGTCCTCGGCCCCGACTCCCAGGAGAAGGCCGGCGTGCCCAAAGGCATCGTGACTGAATACGAGATGGCCGATTCGAAGACGTTCCCGGGTTACGGTCGCAAGTGGGCGCTCTACGTGCCGGCGCAGTATCAGCCCGGCCAGGAGGCCGCTCTGATGGTGTTCCAGGATGGCCCCGGCTATGCCACGCGTAACGGCGCCTGGCGCGTGCCCGTGGTCTTCGACAACCTGATCGCCCAGAAGAAGATGCCGGTGACGATCGCCCTGTTCATCGCCCCGGGCTTCGTGCCCGATCCGAAGAACCCCAAAGGCAAGGATAAGAAGGGCCGGCCTCTCGGCAAGTCGAACCGCTCGTTCGAATATGACAGCGTCACCGACCTCTACGTGAAGTTCCTGCTCGAGGAGATGATCCCGCTCGCCGAATCCAAAGGCGTGAAGTTCTCCAAGGACCCGGCCCGTCGCGCCATCGCGGGCTCCTCCTCCGGCGGCATCTGCGCCTTCAACGCCGCTTGGCACCGTCCCGACGCCTTCAGCAAGGTGTTCACGACGATCGGCAGTTTCACCAAGATCCGTGCCAATATCAGCGGCGGCAAGGAGACCGGCGGCGACGTCTACCCGGAATGGGTCCGTACGAACCCCCGCAAGAATATCCGCGTCTACCAGCAGGAAGGCGCCAACGACCTGCTCAACGAGCACGGCAGCTGGCCCGAGGCCAACCGTAAGATGGCCGCGGCCCTTAAGGAGAAAGGTTACGACCACGTCTATGTCGAAGGTCAAGGCACCCACAACAGCCGCCATGGCGCCATGCTCCTCCCGGAGGCGCTGACCTGGCTCTGGCGCGACGTCCGCTGAAGCGATGCGCTCCACCCTGCTTTCCCTGCTCTGCCTCGGCGCCCTCGCCGAGGCCGCCGAGCCGACCTTCCAGCCCTTGCTCGACCCGCAGCTCTCGCATTGGGAGAAATGGCTGGGGCCGGTCCATCGCGCTTATGATCTCCCTGGCTACG
>JACCEB010070307.1_pt1 | contig 12150 bp, 8 predicted proteins | sample 7454761 | NCBI WGS metagenome assembly JACCEB01 (sample SAMN15323454, study PRJNA562643) | freshwater metagenome | isolation source: river surface water | place: USA:Blue River Watershed | collected 2017-08-18 | reverse complement strand
GATGTTGTCGTTCTCGAAGTCGATGAAGAAAAGCGTCGTATTTCGCTGGGCCTCAAGCAGGCTGCCTCGAACCCGTGGGAAGCCTTTAGCGCGGCCCACCCGGTTGGCACCATTGTCGAAGGCGAAGTTAAGAACGCGACCGAATTCGGTCTGTTCGTTGGCCTTGATGGCGATGTGGACGGCATGGTCCATATGTCCGACATCGCATGGGGCGTGTCGGGCGAAGAAGCCCTGGCGCTGCACAATAAGGGCGATACGGTTAAGGCCGTTGTCCTTGACGTGGACGTCGAAAAGGAGCGTATCTCGCTGGGCATCAAGCAAGTCGAAAAGGGTGGCGCTGGCGCTGCCGCGTCGACTGGCGGTTCGGGCAGCATTGCCAAGAACACTGTCACCACAGTGACCGTGATTGCCATCAAGGATGGCGGCCTCGACGTGCAGGCTGGCGAAGATGGCCCGATTGGCTTCATCAAGCGCGCCGACCTTGGCCGCGACCGCGACGAACAGCGTCCGGACCGCTTCCAAGTTGGTCAGAAGTTCGATGCCATGGTCATTGGCTTTGACCGCTCGAAGAACCCGAACTTCTCGGTCAAGGCGATGCAGATTGCTGAAGAGAAGCAGGCTGTGGCGCAATATGGTTCGTCCGACTCGGGCGCATCACTCGGCGACATTCTTGGCGAAGCGCTGAAGGCGCGCGACACCAAGAAGTAAAACGAGCCTAATCAACAGCTTTTCGGCCCGCCTGCCCCGTGCATGGCGGGCCGATTTGTTTTGTGACACTGGAAATTCCAACAATTTCATGCATTTAGTGACGTGCGCTGAAATCATTGCGCGGTTTCGACAGAAATAGTTGCAAACCATGCCAATTTGGCATTATTTGACAGCGGATCTGTCGCCTGCCCGTGGTGTTGCCCTTTAGGCGATACCGGCGTTGGGCAGGGCCCGTCCGACACTGTCGGGCAGGCCCCAGTCGCTGCGGCAGCCATGGGAGTATGCATATGATACGGTCTGAGCTGGTCTCCAAACTGGCTGAAGAAAATCCTGAACTGTCCGCCCGTGAAGTGGACATGATTGTCACCATCTTTTTTGATGAAATTGTTGATCAGCTCATGTCAGGTGGCCGCGTTGAATTGCGCGGCTTTGGCGCATTTTCGACGCGCGGGCGCGAAGCTCGCGTAGGGCGAAACCCGCGCACGGGCCAATCTGTCAACATTCCATCCAAAAAGGTGCCCTATTTCAAACCGGGCAAGGAAATGCGGCAGCGGCTGAACGTCTCTTAAAACAAAGGTGTAGGATCAGCAGCTTTACGCTTGACGGGGGCGGCGGAGTCCACGATGCCGCACGCATGCGGACGTGGCGAAACCGGTAGACGCAGCAGACTTAAAATCTGCTTTCCTCTGGAAGTGCGGGTTCGAGTCCCGCCGTCCGCACCATTTTTTGTTGTGGAGCCCGGTACCGGGCCCCCGTGACGGCGGGCAATAAGCACGCTATCCATAAGCCATGCGTTACTCCGCCCTTGCTCTGATTGCGCTCTTAACTGGGCTTTCGGGTTGTTCCCGTGATCCGGGCGGTGCTGTAACGGTTAGCGTCATTGGTTCAGAGGCGCGCGTTGGCAACCCCAATGGCCGACCATTAGACGCGCCGGCCATGGTCATGACGGGGGCCTTGATGCAGGGCCTTGTCCAATTTGATGCCGCTGGCGAAATTGAACCCGCCTTGGCCGAGCGTTGGATGGTCACGGATGATGGGCTAAGCTACATCTTCCGCATCCGCCGCAGCCTTTGGTCTGACGGGCGGCCCGTGACCGCCGCACAAGTCGCCCAAAGCCTTCGGACCTCGCTTGCCCCCGGCAGCCGCAACCCGCTGCGGCCATTGTTAGGCCAAGTGGAGCAAATTCTGCCCATGACCGAGACGGTTCTGGAAATCCGCTTGAAAGAGCCGCAACCCGGGCTTTTGGCGTTGCTGGCAGATCCGCGCATGGCGATTACCCGCAAGGGCCGCGGCACAGGCCCCTATTTTCTGTACCGCAGCTATCCCAGTGCCAAAATCCTTCGTCCAGTCCCGAGTTTGGTTGCCGCAGACAGTGATGAAGAGACGCTGAAACAGGCCGAACGTCGTGTCCGTGGGGAAGCGGCGGCGCTGGCTGTTGCCCGCTATGCCGAACGGAATGCAGCCTTGGTTTTGGGGGGCGATTTTGCGAGCTACCCGCTTGTCACAGCAGCGGCGATTCCTGCACGCGATGTCCGCATAGATCCTGTGCCGGGCTTATTTGGGCTGGTGCCGGCGCGCGCTTCTGGCCCCGCACAAAACCGCGTCTTGCGCCAAGCCTTAGCCATGGCAGTGGACAGGGCAATGCTGGTGCAGCGTTTTGGCGTCCGCAATTGGGCGGCGAGCGAAACATTAATGCCCGGTCCAATTGATCAATATGTCGCTGCACAAGCAGACTGGGCCAACCTGACTTTACCTGACCGGAAGGCCCGGGCCCGCGCGCTCATCGCCCAGAATTTTGGTGATCGTGTCACGCTTCGGCTGGCTCTGCCCAAGGGCGCAGGCGCGCGGCTATTGGGGGCGCATCTGGCCAGTGACTGGCGCCCCATTGGTGTTGATCTTCAGCTTGTCGCGACCAGCGCCCAGGCAGATTTGCGGCTGATTGATAGCGTTGCACCCACGGCCAATGCGCTGTGGTATCTTCAGCCTTTTGCCTGTGGCGCGGCGCCGATATGCAGTGCCGCCACGCGCGATGCCCTCTCTATTGCCAAGCGCGCCAATAAGGCAGAGCGGGCCCGGCTCTATGCTGAAGCAGACCGAGCAATTATGGCCGAGCAACTCTATATTCCCCTCGCTCGCCCGCTGCGCTGGTCATTGGTGGCGCCACAATTAACTGGCTTTGCCACCAATGAGACCGGCCATCACCCCCTCAACACTTTGGCCAGCGCCCGCAATTAACGTCGCCAGATGCGCAAGAGCCGCTGGTCTGGCTTGCCCGGTTCTCCCATAGGGCAAGGCCGGGGGCGCACATCCCGGCCAAGGCACAGGCGCACCTCCTTCAGCCAGCCAGACTGATCAACCATCACGCGCAGCATATCGGGCTGCAACCCAGGATTGCCACGGGCAAATGCGGCGGCAAAACTGGCTGTACTGTGCGTCTGGCGCGAAAGGACGCGCATATTGGGAAAGCGCAGCCTGCGATATAACTGGGCGCCCGTTTCAAAATATGTGGCGGGATCATCTGTCATGCAGGTGCCATGCTTGGCCCATTCATGCTGGAGCAGCGCCGCCGAAGGCGTCATGCAAAAATGCTGGCGCATCAGCTGCGGCGGGAGAGGCTTGGCTGGGGCACACCAAGCCGGATCGTGTTGAGCCTCCCCTTCAGGCCAAAGGCCATGCAACACAAAGCCAAACCGCGCCTGAGGGCCACACTGCCCCGCATCCTGCGCCACGCCTTGCCGCCCCCGACAATATTGGGGAGACCAGCTCAATGCCAGCAAATAGCCTTGCACTGGCACATGCTTCACTTCTGCTGCTGGGGCAGTTTCAACCGGGAGTGGCGTCAAAACATCCGGCACAGCACAGGCCATTGGCTGCGCATAAGCCGTTGAGGACAAGAAGAAGACGGATAACAGGACAGGGCGGATCATTGGCCAAGATTAGGCACTGGCCCGACTAAACCCAAGCGAACAATTGAGACGCTGGATCAAGTCGCGTAATTTTATTACAATGCGTTGTTATGAATATCGACTCACGTCGCACGAACATTCCACCGCTGGCGCTCCATATTCCGGAGCCACCCACGCGTCCGGGCGAAGAGGCAGATTTTTCGGATATTCAAGTCACGCCAGCTGGGGAAACACGCCGACCCGATAGCTGGGCTGACGCGCATAGCCTGCAAGACATGGCTTATGGCTTGGTGCGCGTGCTGGATGATGAGGGCAATGCCATTGGCCCATGGGATCCGCGCCTCTTGCCCGACACACTGCGCACCATGCTGCGCGATATGGCGCTGACGCGTGCCTTTGATGATCGGATGTTTCGTGCTCAGCGGCAGGGCAAAACCAGCTTTTACATGAAGTGCACCGGCGAAGAAGCAGTGGCCGTGGCCCAAAGCCATGCGCTGGATTTTGAGGATATGTGCTTCCCCTCATATCGGCAGCAGGGCATCCTCATCACCCGCGGCTATCCGCTGGTTGAGATGATCAACCAGATTTATTCCAACACAGGCGATGCGCTGAAAGGTCGGCAATTGCCGATTATGTATTCCGCGCCCGACCACGGCTTTTTCACTGTTTCCGGCAACTTGGCCACTCAATTGCCGCAAGCTGTGGGCTGGGCCATGGCCAGCGCCTCGCGCGGGGACACGCGCATTGCGGCCGCCTGGTGTGGCGAAGGATCAACCGCAGAGGGCGATTTCCACGCCGCGATGACCTTTGCGACGGTGTATCGTGCGCCAGTCATCATCAACGTCGTCAACAACCAATGGGCCATTAGCTCCTTTGTCGGCTTTGCCGGCGGCGAAGCAACCACTTTTGCCGCACGCGCCATTGGCTATGGCGTGGCGGGGCTGCGTGTCGATGGCAATGATCCGCTGGCGGTTTATGCCGCCACGGCTTGGGCGGCCGAGCGCGCACGGACCAATAATGGCCCAACCCTAATTGAGCATTTCACCTATCGCGCAGAAGGGCACAGCACGTCTGACGACCCCAGTGCCTATCGCTCTGCCGATGAGCGGGCAAAATGGCCCTTGGGAGACCCAATTGCGCGGTTAAAGGCGCATCTCATCGCGCTTGGCGAATGGGATGAAGAGCGCCATACCGCTATGGATTTGGAGTGCGCCGAAGCCGTTAAGGCGGCGCAAAAAGAGGCCGAAAAAAACGGCATTCTGGGCCATGGCCTGCACCAACCGCTTGAGACAATGTTTGAGGATGTGTTTGAAACACTGCCGCCCCATCTGAAGGAACAGCAGGCGCAGATGCTGGCTGAACGGATGCGCAAATGGCCTGATCAAGGTGGCGGAGACGCCCAATGACCAGCCGCCGCATGAACATGATCGAAGCGATCAACAGCGCAATGGACGTGGCGATGGGCCGCGATGACCGCGTGGTCGTTTTTGGCGAAGATGTGGGCTATTTTGGCGGCGTGTTTCGCGCAACTGCTGGATTGCAGGCGAAATATGGCGCCACCCGCAGCTTTGACACGCCGATTACGGAATGTGGCATTGTGGGCGTTGCCGTGGGCATGGCCGCTTATGGCTTGCGGCCCGTGCCGGAAATTCAGTTTGCGGATTATATCTACCCAGCACTCGACCAATTGGTGTCCGAGGCGGCACGCATCCGTTATCGCTCTGCCGGGCAATGGGCGATGCCAATCACGGTGCGATCCCCCTTTGGCGGGGGCATTTTTGGCGGGCAGACGCACAGCCAATCCCCCGAAGGCATTTTCACTCATGTCGCCGGGCTGAAAACTGTTATCCCTTCCACGCCTTATGATGCCAAGGGGCTATTGCTGGCAGCCATTGAAGATAATGATCCCGTGATCTTCTTTGAGCCAAAGCGCATTTATAATGGCCCCTTTGACGGCCATTATGATCGCCCTGTGCAGCCTTGGTCTAAGCACCCGGCAAGCGATGTGCCAGAGGGGCATTACACCATCCCCTTGGGCAAAGCGGCAATGGTGCGCGAGGGCCAAGACCTGACGGTGCTGGCCTATGGCACAATGGTGCATGTCGCGCTGGCTGCGATTGAGGAATTGGGCGTGGATGCCGATGTCATTGATTTGCGCACATTGATACCGCTCGACATTGAGACAATTGAGGCCTCCGTCAAAAAGACGGGCCGGTGCCTGATTGTGCATGAAGCCACGCGCACTTCAGGCTTTGGTGCGGAACTCGCCGCCCAAGTGCAGGAACGCTGCTTCTACCATCTTGAAGCGCCAATTGAGCGCGTCACTGGCTTTGACACACCCTATCCCCACAGCCTCGAATGGGCCTATTTCCCCGGACCAATCCGGATTGGCATGGCCATCGAGAAAGTGATGGCCGAATGAACGGGAACAAGATCGTTCCTCCCGATCATAGCATGATGGGGAGGTGGCATCGCGCAGCGATGACGGAGGGGCATTGGGCATGCAGCCTACCCCTCCACCGTCCTGCGGACGGTCCCCCTCCCCATCGCCCCGCGATAGGGAGGAATTGGAAAGAGGAACTGACACATGGCGCGCTTTGAATTCCGCCTGCCTGATATTGGCGAAGGCATTGCCGAGGCCGAAGTGGTGGCATGGCATGTCCGCCCCGGTGACCACGTGGCCGAAGACCAGCCTGTTGCCGATATGATGACGGACAAGGCGACTGTAGAAATGGAATCCCCCGTCGCTGGCAAAGTCATCGAAATTGCAGGCGAAGTGGGCGATAAGATTGCCATTGGATCGACATTGTTGGTGATTGAGACAGAGGCAGCGCAAGCAAACGCATCTGCGCCCAGCGAGCCCCCAGTTGCGGCACCAGAGCCGCTAACAGCGCCAGCCCCCACGCCCACGCCATATGTCCCGGCTCCGCACCCCGAAGCGACCGAAATTGCGGTGCCGCACCCTTCAGCACAGGCACTGGCCTCGCCTGCTGTGCGGGCACGCGCGCGCGATTTGGGCATTGATCTGGCACAGGTGAAGGCGCGGGAGGGCGGCCGCATCCGCCATGCGGATCTGGATGCCTATCTCACCTATCACGGCCATCAGGGTTATGCCGCCACGGCACCGGTGCGCGCGGATGAAGAGGTGCGTGTGGTGGGCCTGCGCCGCCGCATTGCGGAAAATATGGCGGCATCAAAGCGCCACATTCCGCATTTCAGCTATGTCGAAGAAATTGACGTGACCGCGCTCGAAGCCATGCGGGCTGATTTGAACGCGCATCGCGGCAGCCGACCCAAGCTGACTCTGTTGCCGCTGCTGATTGTTGCTATTTGCAAGGCGCTACCCGAATTTCCAATGCTCAATGCGCGCTATGACGATGAGACAGGCGTGGTGACGCGGTTTGGCGCGGTGCATCTTGGCATGGCAACGCAAACGGACGCGGGGCTGATGGTGCCTGTTATTCGCAATGCGCAGGCGAAGAATATCTGGCAATTGGCAGATGAGATTACCCGGCTGGCAGAGGCGGCGCGCAGTGGCAAAGCCAGCTCTGCTGACTTGAGCGGATCAACGCTCACGCTCACTTCACTAGGCCCCTTGGGCGGGGTGGCCACCACCCCCGTCATCAACCGGCCCGAAGTCGCGATTATTGGCCCGAACCGGATTATCGAACGCCCAATGTTCCGCGGCGATGAGATTGTGCGTGCGAAGCTGATGAACTTGTCCATTAGCTGCGACCACCGCGTGGTCGATGGCTGGGATGCCGCCAGCTTTGTGCAAGCCGTGAAAAAGCTGCTGGAAACGCCGGTGCTATTGTTTGCGGATTAAGACACCAACGCCAAACGTGGGCTGTCCGCGGCGGAGAGGGTGACGGCTTCAATCCCCTCCATGGCTTCAATCCGCGCGGCCAATTCCGCATCCAGCGCGAAATTGCGGCCGAGGCGGATCGTGGCGGTCTGGCCGCCGTCCAACGGCGCGTCGAGGATGACTTCGCCGCGCCCGTTGCCTGCGGCTTCAAGCAATTGGGCAAGGTTCGTCAGCGCCTTTATATCTGATGTGCGGACCACCGCCTTCAACCGGGCATTGGCCTGCAAGCCTTCCATCGGCTGAATGCGTTTCACGGTAATGCGCGGGGTTTCCTCGCCAGGCTGACGATCCAGTTCCACCGTCAACAGGCCGCAGCTATTGTCCTTCGCCGCCTCTTCCAAGTCCTTGGCTGTCAGCTCATCAAAGCAACTGGCAATGAATTGGCCGGTCGCGTCCGACATGGCACAATTGGCATAACGGCGGCCGCGCGCCGAGGTGCGCCAACGGACATCTTCCACCAGCACGGCCATGACCGCACCTGTGCGCCCGCCATCCGCCGGGGCAGGCTGGGCACACAGGGCTGCATAGGTCCGCGCGCCGTGCGCGGCGGCGACATGGCGATAGCGATCAATGGGGTGGGCCGAGAAATAAAAGCCAAAGGCTTCGCGCTCTTGCGCCATCCGGTCAGCGAGGGACCAATGCGCATTGGCAGGCAGCTTAATGGCTTCCACCTTATGTTCTTCCCCACCGAACAGGCCGCCCTGCCCGCTGGTGCGTTGGGCATCTGCCGAGGCGGCAACGGCCAGCAACGTTTCTGCCATGGCATGCACACCCGCGCGATTGGGCTCAATGCTGTCAAACGCCCCTGCGGCGGCAAGGCTTTCAATCTGACGCCGATTGAGCAGGCGCGGGTTGATGCGATCGGCAAAATCATCCAGCGATTTGAACGGGCCCTTGGTCACCCGTTCGGCAACGACCTGTTCCATCGCGCCTTCACCAACGCCTTTGAGCGCACCCAAAGCATAGCGCACGGCAAGCGTGTCTTCCTCAACGGGCTCCACCTCAAAGTCGGCGCCACTATGGTTGATGCACGGCGCAAGACTGGGCACGCCCAAACGGCGCATATCATCCATGAAGATGGAGAGCTTTTCGGTGTTGGAAATATCAAAGCTCATCGACGCAGCAAAGAAATCTGCCGGATAATGCGCTTTCAGCCACGCTGTCTGATAGGCGAGCAAGGCATAAGCGGCGGCGTGCGATTTGTTGAAGCCATAGCCTGCAAATTTATCAATTAAGTCGAACAGCTCATTGGCCTTGGCAGCCTCAATTTTATTATGCTCGGCACAGCCGCTCACAAAAATGGCGCGCTGTTCGTCCATTTCTGATTTGATCTTTTTGCCCATGGCACGGCGGAGCATATCGGCGCCGCCCAAGGTGTAGCCCGCCAAAATCTGTGCGGCCTGCATCACCTGTTCTTGATCGACGAAAATGCCGTAAGTTTCGGACAAAATGCCTTCGAGCAGCGGGTGCGGATATTCAATTGGCACGCGGCCATTTTTACGATCGCCAAAGAGCGGGATGTTATCCATCGGGCCGGGCCGATAGAGCGAGACGAGCGCAATGATGTCGCCAAAATTGGATGGGCGGACAGCTGCAAGCGTGCGGCGCATCCCTTCCGATTCCAGCTGGAATACGCCCACCGTATCGCCCTTTTGGAGCAGCGCATACACAGCCGGATCATCCCAGCTGAGTGTATCCAGATCAGGCCGCGTGGCCGTACGGCGTTCAATCAATTCCAGCGCACGTTGAATGACCGAGAGCGTTTTGAGGCCAAGAAAGTCAAACTTCACCAGCCCGGCGCCTTCGACATATTTCATGTCAAATTGCGTGACCGGCATGTCCGAGCGCGGATCGCGATAGAGCGGCACCAGCTGATCCAGCGGGCGATCGCCAATGACCACACCTGCTGCGTGCGTCGAGCTGTGGCGCGGCAGGCCTTCCAGCTTCATTGCCAAGTCCAGCAACTGGCGGACCTGATATTCCCCCTTATACTCAGCTGCTAATTCAGGCACGCCATTCAGCGCACGATCCAGCGTCCACGGATCAGTGGGATGGTTGGGGATCAGCTTTGCCAGCCGGTCAACCTGCCCATAGCTCATTTGCAGCACACGGCCTGTGTCCTTGAGCACGGCCCGCGCCTTCATTGTCCCGAATGTGATGATCTGCGCCACATGGTCCGCGCCATATTTTTGCTGGACATAGCGGATGACTTCGCCGCGCCGCGTTTCGCAGAAATCGATATCAAAGTCGGGCATGGAGACGCGTTCGGGGTTCAAAAAACGTTCGAACAGCAAGCCAAGCTTAATCGGGTCGAGATCGGTAATTGTTAGCGCCCACGCAACAACTGAGCCTGCGCCTGAACCACGGCCCGGCCCAACTGCAATGCCCTGGTCCTTCGCCCATTTGATAAAGTCTGCAACGATGAGGAAATAGGCAGGAAAGCCCATTTGGATGATGACATCCAGCTCAAAGTCCAGCCGCGCGAAATAGGCCTCTCGATCTGCATCGGGAATTAAGTCCAGCCGCTTTTCCAATCCCGCACGGGCATCCATGCGCAGTTGGTCTGCCTCGCCTGCTTTATCCCCCACAGTTGGCAAAATTGGCGCGCGCTTGGGTGCCATGACGGCGCAGCGCTGCGCCACAACCAGCGTGTTTGCCAGCGCCTCCGGCAGATCCTCGAATAGGCGCTGCATTTCCTTTGCAGGCTTCATCCACGCATCAGGAGAGCTTTTGGTCCGGTCGGGGCTGTCAATATAGGCGCTTGCGGAAATGCACAGCATGGCATCATGCGCGGGATGGAAATCTGCCTCGGCATAGCAAGCCGGGTTGGTCGCCACGAGAGGCAAGTCTAGCTGATAGGCAAGATCCAACAGGGCTTCTTCTGATGCCCCTTCCACGGGGTCCAACCGGCGCGAAATTTCAACATAGAGCCGATTGGGAAAGAGCCCAGCCAAGGCCTGGGCATAGCTGTGTGCTGCTGCTGGCTGGTCTTCCGCCAAAAGGCGGCACAGGGCACCTTCGCCGCCCGCCGTCAGCGCAATCAGGCTGTCTTTATGTTGGGCCAACTTATCCCATGTCACATGGGGCGGCTCTTCCACGGGACGCGCCAGATGCGCGGCAGAAACGAGCGCACACAGATTATTATAGCCCGCTTCATCCTGAGCGTAGAGCGCCAGCCAATCATAAACAGGCGTTGTGCCTTCGGGCCGTCCGGGACGCAAAATGCACAATAATGTCCCAATAATCGGCTGCACACCCGCGCTTTTGCAGGCGTCAGAGATTTGCGGTGCCGCATATAATCCATTGCGATCGCACAAGGCGACGGCGGGAAAGCCCAATTCCTTCGCTCGCCTGGCAATGTCTTTAGGGCTAATCGCGCCCTCCAGCATCGTGAAAGCCGAAAAAACACGCAAAGGGACGAAGGGCGAAAAGGGCATGCGTCGACCTTAAGCACAGCCCATGAAGATGTTAACAGATTCGGCTTAAGGACTTGGGGATAACATCATCGCGGGCCTTGATAGACGCCCGCCACTGGCACTTTCCAACCTCTCCACAGTCAAAAACGATGCAAAATGGCAGCGTTTTTGGTTCTTATCATTCTGATTCGGTTGTAGTTTGTTCCACAAGCGGTCATGCCGCGTGGGCTCGGCCAAGCCCGATGGTCTGTTGGACATCGAGGATTGTGCCGACTTGGTGGGGTAGAATTGCGCATCATGTTGGAAGGAAACATACAGTCCGCCCAGCGCATGGCGCTATATGTCCTGCTGGTGGACAACGACCGCGCAGCCCTGATGGAGCAGGCCGAAGCGGTTCAATCCATGGGTCACTACTGCCTTTCAGCGACGTCTAGCGATGAGGCTGTCCAGCTGTTTTCAAGCCGCCCTGAGATTAACTTGGTCATTTGCGACGCCACATTATCCGGGGAAACAGGGCTGGATTTGGTTGGAAAGCTCGGAGAAAGCTGCCAAAATGGTCGTAGTTTTCTGTCCATCCTTTTGACGGCCAGCCCCTCAGTTGAATTGGCCGTTCAGGCCATGCAACATGGCGTTATCGATTTTCTCAGCAAACCAATTGCGCGCGATAAATTTAGCGCAGCAATTGAGCGGGCAGCACTACGCCTCGTTGCCAGCGGGCCAAGCGGGGCGACAGCACGGGTGGAAGAGTCCATCGCGCACATCCAAACCTCGCTGAGCGCATTGATGGAAAAGCTGGGCGTTAGCCAGCGGGATGAAACAGACTCAGATGAAGATGTGGCCGCTGCCATGGCCAATCCCAACGCCATCCACCCTTCCGTCCTAAAAGCCATTATTAAGGCGCGCCGCAACCGGCAGAAATATTTTGAGGGCGATCTCTTTTCTGACCCCTCATGGGATATTCTGCTGGAATTGACAGCCGCCCATATTGAGAACCGGCAAGAATCCGTGACGAGCGTGGCCATTGCCGCCTCTGTGCCGGCATCCACTGCCATCCGCAAAATCCGGGAACTGGCGGACCGGGGCTTAGTGCGTCGCTGGACAGACCCGGCAGACGCGCGCCGAATTTTCGTGGCGCTTACCGATGATGCCACCCGACGGATGCTGGCAATGCTTGGCAGCGTTGAGAACGCCCCAATCATTTAACGCCCTCGTTTTCATCCTCCCTTGCCGCGCACGCTGCGCAGTAAAGCCTCAT
>JACCEB011594495.1_pt1 | contig 12152 bp, 13 predicted proteins | sample 7454761 | NCBI WGS metagenome assembly JACCEB01 (sample SAMN15323454, study PRJNA562643) | freshwater metagenome | isolation source: river surface water | place: USA:Blue River Watershed | collected 2017-08-18 | reverse complement strand
TCAGATTCAGGCATTGCGCTTTACTGCGGCGGACTTTGTTAGCAAAGTGAATCCAACCGAAGCCCAACTGCAAGAGTATTACCAAGCAAATACCAAGTTGTTTGAAGCTCCCGAGACAATTGATGTGGAGTTCTTAGTTCTTAAGGCTGACCCCAAGGAAGATGCCAAAGCATTTAATGAGAAGGCGGATCAGTTTGCCAACATTACCTATGACCAAGCCGATAGTTTGAAGCCTGCAGCGGATAAATTAAAGCTCACTGTTCAGACAAGTAAAGGAGTGGGTCGTTCTGGTCAAGCAAGTCTGGGTAAAGATCACCCCATGAACGATCGTCGGGTCGTACAAGCTCTCTTTAATGATGATGCTTTGAAGAACAAACGTAATATTGAAGCAGTCCAAATTGCTCCTGGCACATTTGTATCTGCCCGTGTTACGAACTTCTATCCGGCTAAAGTTTTGCCATTCAAAGATGTGAGCAATGAGGTTAAACGTCAGTTCAGCCTTAAGGCTGCCCAGAAACTTGCAGCAGAAGCCGCAGGTACTCGCTTTGAATCATTACAAAAGAATCCGAATGACACCGCGGGCTTTGGTAAGGCAACTTGGGTATCGCGCAACAAACCGGCAGATCTACTAGGCCCCCAACTCGATGCGGTGATGGCGGTTGACCCTGCCAAATTACCGGTCGTAGTATCTGCGCAGGGCTCTGATGGCGGGATCACTCTTTATCGTATTGACCAAGTTCGCCAACCTCCGGCTGGAGACCCCAAAGTGAGGGCGGCTCAGGCGAGACAAATGGAAGCACTTGCCGCCCAGGCTGAGTTTGCAGCTTTCCTCAATCACATGCGCCTCTTGGCGGATGTCAAAGTAATTAATCCGCTCAAATAAACTCCCTATCAATAGATAGGTGTTTGTACTAATTTGCCCTTCGGCTGATAGACATTGGTCTGGGTAGGGCGTAGGATAAATATCCCTTATCCCAGTTCGTTCAAATGGCAAGTCTCTCGGATATTCGTAAAGCCAAAGAAATTGGCAAATCAATCAAGACCCTCAGAGAGTCTCGAGGCTTGAGCACTCGCGTATTTGCAAGCCGTGCCTCGTTGCCCATCAAACAAGTGATCAATCTTGAAGAGGGCAATTACTACGCATTTCACCAGAGCTTGGATGAGTTTATGAGTATTGCCAATTGCTGTATCGAAACGCTTGAATCACAATCATCAGGCAAAGTAGAAACAACCGGTGTTCTGAGTTCTCAAGAAACTAAAACCGTTCAGATCATCCCAGAATTTCTGAGACGAACCTAAAGCAGAAATGTTGCGAATGACGATAGGGAGATATCCCCATCGTCGAATCACTTGATTGGATTTACTGAATTCCCATAATCTTCTTAGCTTCCGCTAAGGATTGCATGGATTCTGTATGTTGACCAGCTTTGTGCTGCGCCTCACCCTTAGCACGTAAATCTTTGACCTTAGTCTGATCTGCAGCGCTCAGTTTGGTATTCGGTAGGGCAGCATCAATCTTCTTCATTTCTCCAGGGCAGCCATGGGCAAACGCTAGACCAGAAATAACGGTGAGGTAGGAAGCTAAAACGATTTTTTTCATAGGTATCTCCATAAGATTGTTGGAATACATATCCTAGCCTTACTCTCCAACTTTTGCAGGGTATGGATATTTGCCGAGATCTGAGACCTTTTTGTATAAAAGTCCGGATCAGCATTCATTAATGCACCATTTTTGTGATTTTTGCACCGTATTAATGAATATTGCTATTACCAAGCCCCTTATTGGTCAATAACTTAGTCATTGGCACATTTATTGCAGTAAATACTGTGAACCATTAACTAAGGAGCCTGAAATGAGTATCTACAAACCATTTGACCCTGATCGCCCTCTGTTTAGTAGCCGCTGCAGCTGCGGTATGCATGCCTCCGAAACTGAGCATCAGGCTGCTGTTGCAAGTAAGTTGGACGAAGAAGAAGTTAGTGCAAATTTTATTGAAGCCAGTTTAGTCAAAGCCCTCTTTCCACAAGAGGCCCGTCGTAGAGCCTTTTTGAAAGCGGTTGGTACCGGTGGTGCAATGAGTGCCTTGTCTGGTTTTTTACCAGTTGGGGCTTTGCAAGCGATGGCTCAAGACAAAGCGCCACTTGAGAAAAAAGAGCTCAAGATTGGTTTCATTGCGATTACCTGTGCAACACCACTCATCATGGCTGATCCCTTAGGTTTCTATAAGAAGCAAGGATTAAACGTGACACTAAATAAGACCGCTGGTTGGGCATTGATTCGTGACAAGATGCTCAGCAAAGAGCATGATGCCTCACATTTCTTGTCGCCAATGCCAATCGCCATGTCAATGGGCCTTGGGTCTGATCCAAGTCCAATGAGGGTGGCTACGATTCAGAACGTTAATGGCCAGGCAATTACTTTAGCGAATAAGCACAAAGACAAGCGTGATCCAAAGATGTGGAAGGGCATGAAGTTTGCTGTTCCATTTGAATACTCAATGCATAACTTCCTATTGCGTTACTACGTTGCTCAAGCCGGACTGGATCCGGATAAAGATATTCAGATTCGTGTAACGCCTCCACCAGAGATGGTGGCCAACTTGCGTGCCGGTAATATCGATGGCTTTTTAGGACCAGATCCATTTAATCAGCGCGCCGTATTTGATGAAGTCGGATTCATTCACATTCTGACCAAAGAGATTTGGGATGGTCATCCATGCTGCGCATTTGGAACTTCTGAAGAATTTATTCGTAAAAATCCAAATACCTTTGCCGCACTATATCGTGCTGTGATCAATGCTTCGACAATGGCTCGCAATCCTGAGAACCGTCCATTAATTGCCAAGGTAATCTCACCACAAAATTACCTCAACCAGCCAGAAACAGTCGTGATGCAAGTGTTGACGGGTAAGTTTGCAGATGGTTTGGGCAATGTACAGAACGTACCAGATCGCATCGACTTCAACCCAATTCCTTGGTATTCCATGGCAACTTGGATGTTGACCCAAATGCAACGTTGGGGATATGTCAAAGGTGATGTGAACTACAAAGATATTTCTGAGAAAGTTTTCTTGCTCACCGATGCACGCAAGTACATGCAAGAGACGAATGCCCCAATTACAGCTCAGGCTAAAGCGAGCACCGGGAACCCCAAGTTCAAGATCATGGGTAAGGAGTTTGATCCAGCCGGCGCTGCCGCCTACAGTAAATCCTTTGCGATCTCTAAGGGCTAGTCATGGATAAGGTCTCGCTCAAACTAAAAGGCGCTCTGCTATCTATCATTTTGTTTTTGATGATGTTACTGGTTTGGCATTTGGCGACAATGCCAAAAGGCGGAAGTGCAAAATCGGATGTTACGGCCGTAGCTGAGTCTTCAAAAGCACAGTCGGAATATGACCTTTTAATGGGCAAAGGTTCTAAAGACTCAGGCTCGGAAATGAAATCCGGCTTCCCGTCTTTAACACAGATGGGTGAGACCTTTTATAAACAGTTATCAAATCCGTTTTACGACAAAGGGCCTAACGATAAGGGAATCGGAATTCAGCTTGCTTATTCGCTGGCTCGAGTAAGCCTTGGTTTCTTCCTTGCTTTGTTGGTTGCCTTGCCAGTTGGATTTTTGATTGGGATGTCACCGTTACTATCAGCAGCGTTAAATCCATTTATCCAAATCCTAAAGCCGATTTCTCCGTTGGCATGGATGCCGATCGCACTCTATACCATTAAGGACTCCTCGGTATCAGGTGTGTTTGTCATCTTTATTTGCTCCATCTGGCCGATGTTAATTAACACAGCATTTGGTGTGGCAAGTGTTCGCAAGGAACTCTTGAATGTGGCAAAAACTCTTGAGGTTAGTCCAATTCGTAAGGCATTCAAAGTCATACTGCCAGCTGCGGCACCTACCATCCTTACCGGCATGCGCATTTCAATGGGTATTGCATGGTTAGTGATCGTTGCAGCTGAAATGTTAGTCGGCGGAACCGGAATCGGTTACTTTCTCTGGAATGAGTGGAATAACTTAGCGATCTCAAGCGTGATCTTTGCCATCGTGGTGATTGGCTTTGTTGGTATGTTGCTGGATATGTTGTTTGGCAAGTTACAAAAAATGGTGACTTATGCAGACTAAATCCATGCAGACCAACATTGATTTTTTAAAGGTCGAGAACCTTTCGAAGACCTATGTACCAGGTGCAGCACCCGTCTTTGAGAACGTCAACTTTGATATTCAGCAGGGAGAGTTTGTTTGCATCATCGGACACTCAGGATGCGGCAAAACTACCATTCTTAATGTATTGGCTGGTCTTGAGGAGGCTTCGTCTGGCTACGCTTATATGCTTGGTCGTGAAATTAAAGGACCTAGTCTAGAGCGTGGAGTGGTATTCCAAGGCCACGCACTCATGCCGTGGATGACGGTGTTGCAGAACATTAACTTTGCAGTCAAGTCAAAGTATCCCGATTGGTCCAAAGAGAAAATCACAAAACATTCTGAGAAATACCTTGATCTTGTTGGCTTAAGTGCTGCCAAACTCAAAAAACCTGCCGAGCTCTCGGGTGGTATGAAGCAGCGCGTCGGTATTGCTCGTGCTTTTGCGATTGAACCCAAAATGCTTCTGCTTGACGAGCCCTTTGGAGCCTTAGATGCATTGACAAGGGGCGTTATTCAGGATGAACTTCTCAAGATTTGTGCATCAACGAAACAAACCGTGTTCATGATCACCCACGACGTGGATGAGGCAATTTTGTTATCGGACAAGATTATGTTGATGAGTAATGGACCCAACGCTCGGATCGCTGAGATTGTGGAGAACACGCTTCCCAAAAATCGTGAGCGTGCGAGCATGCACCATGATCCTATGTATTACCCAATGCGTAATCATTTGGTTGATTTCTTAGTACATCGTTCTAAGTTGGTCCAGCAAGCCTCTGCAACACCTCAATCACAAAACAATGTGCGCGATATCACCCAGCTCTTAAAACCACGGGTGGTTAGACCCGGTAAAGAGCAAATTATTTCTAATCAATCTACCCAAGTTAACTAAGGAGTTTTTATGATGAATCGTGAAGTTGTAACCCAAAAAATTATTGAAGCCAAAGTAAAAAAGAAAATGAAATGGGCCGATATTGCCAAAGCAATTGGTGAGTCAAAAGAGTGGGTCACTGCTGGATGCTTGGGTCAAATGACCTTTACCAAAGCACAAGCAGAAGCTGCTGGTAAATTGTTTGATCTCACTGATGAGGAAATGGCTTGGCTACAAATTGTTCCTTATAAGGGATCACTGCCAACAGCAGTTCCAACCGACCCGTTGATCTATCGTTGGTATGAGATTGTTAGTGTCTACGGTACAACCATCAAAGAACTGATCCATGAAGAATTTGGTGATGGAATCATGAGTGCCATCGACTTCTCAATGGATATTCAGCGCGAGCCAGACCCAAAGGGCGACCGTGTGCAAGTTGTTCTATCCGGTAAGTACCTCGCATATAAAACGTATTAATCAATAAATAGTTAATTAGGTAAGGCTCTACATGATTTGTAGAGCCTTTTTTCTTTAAAAGCATATAGTAAAAGAACGTTTTAGGTCTTTGTTTAATCAAAAGGGCCCCTATCAGCAGCAGAAATACAATAGGCATAAAATCAATAATCATAAATTCAATGAAAACACTGATTTATGAAGCCTAATCTGCTTTTCAACCTAACTTTGCTAATTTTGCTGGCTGGCTGCGCAAGTAAGCTAGAGCCAAACCTTAGCTTCACTGGAAGCATGGCACCAGGAGAGGTGCGGGGTGAGTATTCAGACCGTGTTTTGGGAACTCTTGAGTCAAAATTAATACAGGTTTTTCCAAAATCAACGTGGATCCTTGATAAGAACAAACCTGCTGATGTCAAAATAGACTTGACGATATTCTCTGCCAGAACAACTGATAGTAGTTTTACTCAAGAATTAAAAAATTGCCGGAGATGGAGTGAGCCCAAAAAAGATGCGCAGGGTTGGATCGGTAAGGCGATGTCTAGGGAGTGTCTTGATTGGGAGATAAAGAGAGTTCCTTGTGTATCGCGGAAATACGAAATGGATGTCCAATTTAGAGCAAGGAGTATTGAAGGACGACTACTAGCAAGTGATCGCAAGGTAATTTCTGATACGGATCAGCAATGCGATCGTTCTACGCCATCCACAGCTGCTTTACAAGCCAGTGTTGAAAATGAAATTGCCATTTGGGCGGTTAACCAATTGCGTAACCCACTCACTCAGTTACAACAAACTCGTCCAGTAATACAAACCTTGGCTCCATCCGCTGTAGCCCCTGCAGTTAGCCAAGCTACTCAATCAATTAAACCTGTGTCACAGCCGCCTGTTGCTATGTCTGTTCCTGTAGAAGCCCATGCCTTAGTAATCGGTAATTCTAGCTATCCCGGGTCTGCCCGACTTACGAATCCTACGAATGATTCTCGAGCTATTTCTAAAAAATTATCATCACTTGGTTTTCAGGTGACCGTTATTGAAAATGGCGATCGAGATACCTTTGTGAAAGAGTTAACACAGTTTCAAAAAAGGGCGGCTAATAGTCAAGTCACTGTACTTTTCTATTCAGGGCATGGTATGCAGTTGGATGGAGTGAACTACCTCATCCCTGTGAATATTGATCCAGGTCAGCCAAACTCACTTAAACTTCAATCCATCTCAATGAATAGCATTATTGATAGCTATCTTCCCGGAAAAACACGCATTGTTTTCTTAGATGCTTGCAGAGATAACCCATTGGTTGGTTCGTCAACACGAGGATACAACCGTGGGCTCGCTCCAATGCAAGTACCTAGTGGTACTTTGATCGCGTATGCAACCAAGGATGGTGGGGTTGCCGAGGATGGAAAAGGTCAATATTCACCTTTTACGCAAGCTTTACTAGATTACATTGATGAGCCTGAAGATATTGCATTAGTACTTAGAAAAGTTCGTGAGCGAGTCATGCAAGAGACGGGCGGTCGGCAACAACCATGGGACTACGGGTCGTTGACTGGCGGATCATTAATTCTCTCCCGCTTAAAAACAACTTCCAGTAAATAAATTTCTATGGTGTTAATTAAAGGTATTTTGTCCAAAGCTAAGGCTTTTATTGGTTTTTTAGTTCTTGGATTATTTGTTAATGCATCCATAGCTGTAACCGAAAAGGACAATCGGATTGCATTAATTATTGGGATTGGTGAGTATGAATCGCCTGAGGCTAGCCCACTTCCAGGAGTTGGCGCAGATATTGAGAGTGCCAAGAAAATGGCAAGAGCGATGGGTATTACTGATAAAAATATCGTTATCTTGCGTGATCGAGAAGCCAATAAAAAAAATATTATGAGAGCGCTCACTCAGTTAAGTGACAAGGCTGTAGATGGGGGAAGGGCATTTATCTATTTCTCTGGCCACGGCACAAGAAGTTATGATGCTACTAGTAAACAATGTTATGAAGGTCTGCTCAGTTATGACCGCATTGAGATCACAAACCAAGAAATTGCTCAGGCAACAAAAAAATTAAACCAAAATGTTGATAAAACAATAGTCTTCTTTGATGCTTGTCACTCAGGTGGTGTTCTAAAGAAGGGTGCAGACACGCGATCGCTGACAGGCCAACCGCTCATACCAAAGTTTTATTCAAAGACTGGAATTGAGTCATCACAATGTGCGCAAGTTACTAATGTGAAGACACGTAATTTGTTTGATGCCTCCACCCGACTTGGGGCAATACAAGAAAACTTGGTTTTTATCTCAGCCGCCAAACCTGATGAAGTAAGCTACGACGAGGGTATTAATAAAGGCGGAATCGCCACACAGGCGGTTAGAGATTGCTTATTAGGGAAAGCAAAAGACATAAATAGTTCTGGCGCAATCTCCTTAGAAGAGATACGTGCGTGCTCACAAGAGCAAATTAATCAGAAATTAACAGGGCCGGTTTACCTACCTCATCATGTCACCGTACAAGGAAATCGCAATTTAATACCCGTACCAGTCCAATCAGTACCTCAGAAACCTGTTGAGGTCGCCAATGTTCAAGTTCCTGCCGCTCCAGCAAATAGTTCAATACCCCAAAAACCGGTCAGTCAACCGGTACCCAGTACTCAAACTCATACAAGTTCGGGCTCAACAGTTCAGCCACCTTCTCAAGTAGCAAATCAAAGTCAGTCTTTAGATCAATCCAAGCCAGTAGACAAACCGATTGCCTCCATAGATACATTAAAAGATATTGAAAATCAAAGAAATCCAAGTAGGGGTATTGAGGTAAAAATTGCAAAATCAACCCTTAAAATTAACCAGGATTATTTAAACCTTCAGGTTAAGTCAAATCAAGACGGATATCTTTACGTTGTTCTGCTTGGATCTGATCAAAAAAGTTTTTACCTTCTTTATCCAAATAAATTGGATAAAGATAATTTAATTAAAGCGGGGGTTACTCAACAGCTACCTGGTAAAAACTGGCAAATAAAAGCTGCTGGGCCACCGGGTAAAAATTACTTACTTCTTATGGTTTCAGAAACTCCTAGGGATCTCAGCAAGCTTGATAGCCTAATTAGCGATTCCAATTCACCTTTTTTATATAGCTTTGCAAATATAACTGGTCGAACGAATCTTATTTCTTATTTAACAAATAATGATGATAAAAAACAATCTGAGAAATTTGCTGCAAAATTGATATCAATTAATGAGGTTAGGTAATTTGCGAAGTGTTGCCCTCATCCTTTTGTTAACTTTTAGTACGTGTTTCGCTCACGGCCCACTTCAAACAGCTAGTCCCGAAGAGTTAATTGAAAAATTAAAACCGTCTAGTGAAAGTGCTGGGCAAACTCGGGGCTTACGCAACTTAGTCCCAATAGAAAATCAGGCACCAGCGGTTGACCTTAGTATTCAGTTTGAGTTTGACTCTGCCAAACTCATTCCTAGTAGTATTCCGATATTACTTAATTTAGTTAAAGCAATTAATAGCCAATCATTGATATCGTATGGATTTTTAATAGAAGGGCATGCTGATGCAACGGGTTCACCAGAGTACAACTTACGTTTATCGAGGCGGAGAGCTGAAACAGTTTTGATATTTTTGTCGCAAAACGGAGTAGATCGTAAACGGCTAAAAGCCACTGGAAAGGGCTCAACGGAGCCATTTTTACCGTCTCAACCAAATGCGGAAGTTAACCGCCGAGTACGAATACTCAATAATTTATGAAACAGCTAATAAAGCTTTTAGTATTTTCATTACTTTTTGTTACTACTCAGCTGAGATCTGAGCCTCTTGTTTTAGTTACTCATGATGAGTTTATTGCATCTAATTCAAATCCTATTCAGTTAATTCCAAAGAGTACGTCGGTGCCTGATGCCCCTTTGATTGATTTGATTATTCCAAAATTAGATACCCCAATTTCTTCACCAACGCCAATACAACTTAAGTTTTCCTCTAAATCTCCTGCTGTTATTAATATTGAGTCGTTTAGGGTGTTATATGGTACTTTTCAAATCGATATCACAAGCAGGATATTAAAAGTAGCTCAAATTAACCCATCAGGCATTGATGTAAAAGAGGCCTCATTGCCCAAGGGTAAGCACCGACTATCCCTTTTAATTCAAGATTCCTTAGGTAGAGCGGCATCCAAAAATGTGGAATTTGAAATCCGATAAGTTAGATCGATGTCTTTATCTAATTTTCTCTAAAAAGACTCCGATAGGGCTCCAACGCTTTCCAGACATTGTTAAACAGGATAGGTTGGGCTTGTTCATTCGGATGAATGCGGTCTGCTTGGAATAATTCAGGCCGAGTTGCTACGCCATCCAGAAAGAAGGGCAGTAATGGCACTTGCTCGCTTTGTGCAAGCGTTACAAATAAACGAGCAAATTGCTTGGTGTATTCCTGACCATAATTAGGCGGGATCTGCATACCAACAAGAAGAACTTCTGCACCACTCTTTTTACTCATCCCGATCATCTCTTTTAGGTTCTTCTGAGTGGCTGCCAGAGATAGCCCGCGCAGAGCATCATTTGCGCCCAACTCAATAATGACCAAACGGGGCTTAATGCGTTTTAAGAGATCCGGCAGACGACTCAGGCCCCCAGCGGTGGTCTCACCGCTAATACTGGCATTGGCAATTTGCCAACTACTACCATCTTTGCGTAATTGGTTATTGAGTAACTGAACCCATCCAGTACCACGTGGTATTCCATATTCAGCAGACAAGCTATCACCCAAAACCAGGAGTTGTGGAGTAGAGTTTGGGGTCTTAGGGGCCTGTGCCAGCACGGATGTGCTACCCACGAGTAAGATGGAGGCCAATCCAAATATAAATTGCTGAATCAAAGGTTTCACATTGACTATTGTGCATGAATCCCCCCAAGTCTTGCAGGCCAAGCATGTTGGCAAGACCGTGCAAACCAGCGATGGGCCTCTTGCAATCCTCCAAGACATTCATTTCTCAATTAATGCTGGTGAGTCGGTTGCAATTGTGGGAGCTTCGGGCTCAGGGAAGAGCACTCTCTTAGGCCTAATGGCAGGTCTTGATCTTCCCACCAGCGGCAGTATTGAACTGATGCATCAAGATCTCAGTCAATTGGATGAAGATGGTCGGGCAAAGATTCGCGGGCAATCGGTGGGGTTTGTATTCCAGTCATTTCAATTAGTGCCGCATCTGAATGCGCTCGAGAATGTGATGTTGCCATTGGAGATTAGGGGCACAGCACTGCAAGAAGCGCGAGAGCTTGCTACGGCATGTTTAGGTCGAGTCGGTCTAGGCGAGCGTTTGAAGCATTACCCCAAAACACTTTCTGGCGGAGAGCAGCAGCGGGTTGCTCTTGCCCGAGCTTTTGTTAGTCAGCCAGCAATTTTATTTGCCGACGAACCCACTGGAAGTTTGGATGAGGCAAGTGGTGCTAAGGTCATCGAACTCTTATTTCAGCTCAATCGTGAGAATGGTTCTACTCTGATACTGGTAACCCACGACCCCCAGCTAGCAAGCCGGTGTAGCCGACAACTGACCTTACAAGGCGGTCGCTTGGTCTAAGAGGGGTGCTCTGTACGGCACTCTTATAATTACAAAATGTCATTTTTCCGTTGTCTGCCTGGGGCTGATGCCCTCTCTGTATTCCGTCAACAACGGCTTCTTAGTCACCTCCACCAACACGGTATTGAGCTTCAAAGTATTCATGCGCAATACCTCCATTTTGTTTGGTCCGATCACGAACTTTCGAATGAACAAGTAAAGATCTTAGGGGCGTTACTGCAATACGGTGAACCCTATGCCCAACCCAAAGCCAATCAAGCAGTCATCGTCATTCCACGCTTTGGTACCGTCTCACCCTGGGCAAGTAAGGCAACCGATATCGCCCATCAGTGTGGTCTAAACGTATTACGCATTGAGCGCGGGGTGCGTTATGAATGGAACTCAAAAAGAACTCTGAGTGAAGCGCAACAAAATACTCTAAATAGTGTGTTATTCGATCGCATGACCGAGACCATTGTTCCAAATGAACAAGACGTTAAGGACCTGTATCAAACCCTAGTCGATAAACCATTCATACGTATTGATGTGATGGGTAAGGGGAAACAAGCCCTAATAGATGCAAACCAATCACTAGGTCTCGCACTCTCGGCTGATGAGATTACGTATCTCGAAGAGAACTTTCAACGTCTAGGCCGTAATCCAAGTGATGTTGAGTTGATTATGTTTGCTCAGGCGAACAGCGAGCACTGCCGCCACAAAATCTTTAATGCCAGTTGGACCATTGACGGTAAAGACCAAGAACATTCTTTGTTTGCCATGATCCGCAATACCCATCGTTTGCAACCGAAGGGTACGGTAGTGGCGTACTCGGATAACTCAGCCATCATGCAAGGATGTGAAGCCGATGTATGGACCTCAGCCGGACCTGCTGCGCCATATCGCACGCATCGCACTTTGGTTCATACCTTGATGAAGGTAGAGACCCATAATCATCCGACTGCCATTGCACCTTTTCAGGGGGCGGCTACGGGATCTGGTGGAGAGATCCGAGACGAGGGCGCAACCGGTATCGGTGGTAAACCCAAAGCAGGATTGACCGGATTCTCGGTCTCCAATTTGCATCTATCCGGAACTGCATTACCGTGGGAGCGCAACCCCTATGGCAAACCAGAGCGCATTGCAACTCCAT
>JACCEB010245586.1_pt1 | contig 12152 bp, 13 predicted proteins | sample 7454761 | NCBI WGS metagenome assembly JACCEB01 (sample SAMN15323454, study PRJNA562643) | freshwater metagenome | isolation source: river surface water | place: USA:Blue River Watershed | collected 2017-08-18 | reverse complement strand
GATGCCGCAGGTGGCAGTGGCTTTATGCAAGTCTCTCTGCCACGCGCAGCCTTATTGCTGGCCCAAGGCACGGGGCGATTAATCCGCAGCGTTGACGATCGCGGTGTGGTGGCGATTCTGGATTCGCGAATTGTGACCAAACGCTACGGAAGTGTCCTACTTAACTCGATGCCACCGCTCTGGCGCACCAGTGATCGGGCTGTAGTGATTGATTCACTGCGCAGGCTTTCGCAAACCATGAAATAATTTTTTTATGCCCAAGATTTCTACGCAAGATCTCGCCTCGCATCGCGATTGGCGCCGCAATCAACTGATTTCTGCAGCCACCCAGATCGCACTAGAGGAAAGCTCTGCCAGTATCTCTATTGCCGCGGTTGCTGCGCGCGCTGGGCTCTCGCGAACTTCGGTCTATGAATACTTTTCAAGCAGCCAAGATCTAGTCGCTGATCTTTTGATTGAAGAGTTAAAGAATTTTGGTGAACTCCTACGTTCTGCAATCGAAGATGAGAGCGATCCAATCGCTGCGTTAACGCTTTGGATCGAAACCTCCCTTAACTATGTTGGAGATGGACGTCATCTGCTCGCCAAGTCACTTCACGCTACAACCTTGCCGCGAGAGCGAAACGCTGAAATAGGCGCTGCCCACCGTCAGATGTTGGCACCACTTAGCAAAACTTTTGCCGCCCTTGGCATCACCGATACCGCGCGCGCTTTGGCGCAGTTGCAGGCGATCACAGATGTGGCAACTCGCCGCATCGAATCAGGTGTAGCCACGGCTCAAGAAGAGATCGCGGTTACCACCGACTTCTATATCTCCGGAATTACAGCTTTAGCTAACTCTAATTCGTAGCTCTTGCTTAAGCGCTAGCCACATACCTTCCTTGGCTGGGGCTGTTGCAACGATGGTGCAGATCCCGCGCTTTTGCGCTTCTACTAGATTTAACTCAACGCGGCAGTTCTTACTCAAACTCTTGTAAGAAATTGTTTCGCCGAAATTTGTTTCAGCAGGCATCGCTTTTGGCTTACCTTTTTTGAGTTCCTTGGTAGCGCGCTCAACTTTCTGGGTTCCAGGTTCCAGAATAAATGGATAGTTTGCAGAGCTTGCGGCAACTTTGTCGTTGCCTGCAGTTCGATGGGCCAACGCACATTGCCCCGCTCCCTTAAGCGCTGTTAAAACTCCATCAGCGTAAGAACATTCAGGGGTAAGTGAAGTCAAAGTAACTGGCAGACCTGATTGAGATGTCGCGACAATCTTTGCGTTCTGGCGATATGCCAAGTTCATAGGTACGTTACGAGTTAATTGCTTACCGTTTAAAGTAACGGTTACAACGTCAGCTGGAAGTACAGGCGCTGCTGCACCTGCGCGGAAGGTGATTGGTAAGAATAAATCTTCGCTGGTATCCGCTGTCGCCGTGCGGTCTAGCCGAAAGAAGAGTCCGCAAGAAGTCTTGGTGCAGTCGACGTTAACCCCGCGACCAGTGATGGTTGAAGCAACTTTAAAAGCGATTGGTCCAGTTGCACTTACTGAACCGACTTCACCTTTCGTGCTGATCCAGAGTTGTAATTCATCGCTGCAGGTGGCTGGACGAGCACCAGCAACAGGTGCGATGCATTGCTGCATATACATCCCGCCCTTATCGGTAAATTTTGTAAACCCACCATTGATGGTGGCACCCGCTGGGTCAAGGTTGGTCAGCGGCCCGCTTTGGAAGACAAATGTCTCAGCGTAGGCACTTGGCGCACTAAAGACAGGGATGGCCAGTGCTAAAACTGAGATGAGAGTGATAATTTTCTTCATATTTTTATCCTTTTCTTAAATGTGACCGGAATAAATAGATCACGTGATCTATCTCCTTCACGTAGATGATCTGATCTAACAGTTAGAGCACATTTACTTTTGCGGCAATCGATCTTGCCGATTCGATCTGAAACTTCAACTTTCTTACTAAATCTTCCACCGGCTCGAAATGGTTCAGCTAAATTTGCAGCATAAGGAGGAGCGTTTGATGAAATCCAATAAGAAGCTCCACCGATTCCTGATTTATTTACACCACCGCCGCAAGGTGTGGGAGCCAAGCCAGTTTTTGGCATGAGGCAATAGGCGAGATAAATCCCGACTGTCTCGTCGAAGCCCCGACCGGTTACCAAAATTTCAGCGAGGCCGTTCTTATCGACAGTTATATCTTTTGCGATTGCACTAATCGTTTCGCCAAATTGTCCCTTAACTATCTGCGGCTTTTGTGCAGCGTTACTTGGTGCGCTACTCATTGTTATCACAAGCAACGCACACGTGCCTATTGCAAGAAAAGGCTTTAAACGCATGAGAAAACCTTACTTTTACCCCAGCAATCACTTATCCGACAACCCACCTACATCTGTCAGGTAAAAGATTGAGATGATTTATGGGTGTTAATGAATGGTCGATACCGGCGCCTTGCAGTGGCCCTCGCCACAGCGAATTTATTAACTGGATGTAGTTCCGGTGAGATGCCTGTGCAAGAGATTAAAAGTGCAGCAGCGATCAGTATTGCCGATGGTGGCACTTCGTCTGCAAAGCGCGTGGTTGCGCTAGCCAATGGTTCTGCAGAGATTTTGGTTTCACTAGGTTTGAAAGAAATTCTTATTGGACGTGATATCGCCAGCACGGAAGAAGTTCTTCTAGATATTCCAATTGTTACCAATGGACATCAAGTTGTAGCCGAAAACATTTTAAAATTAAACCCAGATCTAGTTCTTGTCGATGATGCCACAGGGCCAAAGTCTGCGATAGATACTCTGCGTCAAAGTGGCATCGAAGTTGCGCAGGTGCGACAGGCTTGGACTTTCTCCGATATTGATTTAAAGATCGCAGATATTGCCGCTGCCGTTGGTGCGATTCCTTCAGGCGTAGCTCTAAGTGAAGAGATTGGTCAATCACTGGCTGCTGTTAAGGCTGCTGATCGCAGGGCGAAGATTCTCTTTCTCTACCTGCGGGGCGGAAATTCGATCTACCTACTTGGCGGAAAAGGATCAGGTGCCGACTCTTTAATTTCTGCTATCAACGGCGTAGATGTGGGCGCGCAATTTTCAGCAGATCCATTTACGCCAGTTAGCGCAGAGATCTTGGCAGGGCTAAACCCAGATGTAATTCTGGTGATGAGTAAAGGTCTGGCATCGGTTGGGGGAGTAACCGGTCTACTTGAACTACCTGGTGTGGCCCAGACCGAAGCGGGAAAGAAGGGGCGAATCCTGGCTGTCGATGATTCACTTTTGCTTTCCTTTGGTCCACGAACCCCAGATTTGATATTGCAAATGGCGGCAGCGGTGGAGGAGTTGATGAAATGAAATTACGATTTTCTTTAATTGTCATCGCCCTCAACTTAGCGACCGTCGTCGCACTTTTGCTGGGCGCCACAGAGGTTGAAAATATTTGGCGTTATCTTTTTAACCCAGGTTTTGATAGCGAAAGCACTAACCATTTAATTCTTTGGGAGATCAGAATCCCGCGCATCTTTGCAGCCCTTCTTATTGGCGCAGCACTTGGTTTAGCAGGTGCGATTGCGCAGTCTGCGGCAAATAACCCATTAGCTGATCCAGCGATCCTAGGCACATCGGCAGGTGCAAGTCTGGGTGTGGTTATCGCAGTTCTCTTAAACGTTGCCGAAGTTGGTTCGCTATTAGCGGTTCTCTTTGCAGTTGTTGGTGCTTTATTGGCAACGGCGTTAACTTTTACTTGGGCGCGAACCGCTGGTGCGCTAATCATTATCGGCATTGGTACATCCGCCCTCTTTTCAGCGATCGTGGGCCTGCTGATTACCTCAACAAATAACCCAGAGATACGTTCGATCTCGTTCTGGTCACTTGGTTCGTTGGCGTTGGCAACTCCAGAAAATCTATTAATCATCGCTCCGGTATTTGTTGTGTGCCTTGTGATCGCAATCAAAATCGCACCACAGTTAGATCTTCTTGCTCTTGGTGATATCTCAGTGCGCCACTTGGGAAGATCTCCAAAGAAGATCCGACTAAAAGCCTTTGTGATTATTGGACTACTGGTAGCCGTAAGCGTAAGCACTGTTGGTTCAATCTCGTTCTTAGCGCTAGCGGCCCCACATATCGCACGCATTGTCTTTGGGGGACGAAACCGAATCCTAACGATCGCATCATCGCTAATTGGCGCACTGATCTTGTTGATCGGTGACACCATCGCACGCAGCGTTCTGCCACCTTATGAGCTACCTATCGGCTTGATTACTGCACTGCTCGGTGCGCCGATACTTATCTTGCTAGTGCGAAAGGCGGCGCTGGCGTGGAAATGATTAGAATCAAAGATTTAACTTTGCAACGCAATAACCGCGAGCTTTTCTCGAGGTTAAACGCTGCTATGGCAAAGGGTTCGATCAACGCAATTGTTGGCCCAAATGGTTGTGGCAAGAGTTCATTGCTCTTGGCCTTAGCCGGAGATTTAGAGCCAGATAGCGGTGAAATCTTTATCTATGAAAAAAGCTTGAAGAACTTGAGTGATTTAGAGCAAGCGCACTTGCGGGCCATGGCGCTGCAAGAGCGCACCTTCTGGCTGCCGATGACGGTGCGAGAAGTGCTCGCTCTTGGACAAACTGATCAAGCTTTAAAAGATATCGAGAGAGTAGCTAGTGATTTAGGCTTAACTGAATTTTTAAATAACTTGGTGACCACTCTTTCAGTAGGACAGATTCAGCGGGTCGAGATTGCCCGTACGCTTTTGCGCGATTGCCCGATCTACTTCTTTGATGAACCATTTGCAGCGCAAGACTTAGCGAGTAAAAGCGCGCTAATTGATATCTTTAAGCGGCTACGTAGTTCAGGTAAGACGCTCGTTCTGGTCGTGCATAGCGAAGTTGAACAGTTATCTTGGTGTGATCAGGTAATCCAACTGGGTTCTTAGATTTGCCCAAGATTTTGCAAAACTAGGGTGTAACGGCAATCGGGTTACATCATCGAATAAGACCCAGCGAACTTCATGTGATTCATCATTTAACTCGTGCGCCACTAGTTCATCAGTTGCCTCAGCAATAACTGTGTCATAGCACCAGTTACCGTGTTTATCAGTTGAGGTTTGGCGAATCAGCAAGTGCTGTGCATCAATTCCGGTCTCTTCAACGGCTTCGCGGATCGCGCCATCTATAACGCTCTCGTGTGAATCGCGGGCACCGCCAGGAATTCCCCACGTATCGCCGTTATGCACCCAAGGCGCGCGATGTTGTAGAAGTATTGAACCGTTGCGATAGATCAACAGACCTGCGGCGCCATGCAAACCCCAATGCTTTGATCCGCAATCGCACTGGACCCAACCATCTCCATCGCGCGCAGCCATGTTCCTACCTTGGCATATTTAACGATAACTATCCACACCGAAATTGTGTGTGAGGCTATTTATCACCACAAACATCTATCTTCCGACAGATGAAACTGAGATTAATTTTCACCGCAATCTTTATAACTCTAATTCAAAGCGCCCCGGCCTTAGCCGCAGATTGCGAATCTGCCTGTGTCGATGTTTATACCCAAGATGGCCAACTTATCTTTGAAGCGCGCAAGGGGAGTGGACCTAGCGCACCTAAAGAAGCTGTTAAACCCAAAGTTGTTGCTAAACCCAAAGTTGTTGCTAAACCCAAAGTTGTTGCTAAACCCAAGGCGGCTGCACCTATCAAGAAACAACCTGCAAAGAAACCTGCAGAGAAACCAGCAGAGAAACCAGTTAAGAAAGCGCTCCCAAAAGTTGTTCCAGCAACATCACTTAGCGATCGTATAAGTAAATCTCTTCCCACTGGCGGAATTTCGTATCAACCTAATTTCAAACCGCTAATCCATACCCCGGTCTATTTCTGGAACGATCTTCCTTCGGTTTTTCGCACCCAAGTTAATTTAATCGGCGAAACCATTGATGTCGTCCTGCGACCTTCTTACACGTGGTCATTCGGTGACGGTTCATTTCTATCGACCACCGATCCAGGTGGACCTTACCCCAACGGCAAGATCACACATATTTATTCGAAACCAGGCATCTATCCAGTGCTTCTCACAACAACCTGGAACGGCAGTTTTTCTCATAACGCCGTAGAACGCGCCATTACTGGACAAATCAAAAAAGTTTCAGCGCTGACCATCACCGTGGTGTCAGCCTCTACCCGCTTCATGAATTGAGAGAGATGACCACGCTTACATCACCGCATGACCTAATTGCTGCAATCCCATTTCTAATCGGTTACCACCCAGAAGATTCTTTAGTCGTCGTCTCGATAAAAGATAACGCAGTCGGAATGGCGATGCGCATCGATTATCCAGTTGATCTTCCCTTAGGCGCTTACGACTTATTGGCTTCACATCTTCAGCGAGATTCGGCGACCGGGGCTTTGTTGGTTGCCTATGTGCCTATTGGGCGCAGTGATGGCGAGAAAGTTCTAGCTGAAGCCAGCGCTGCGCTAACTCGAATCGCAATTACAACCGATGAGTCACTTCTTATCCAAGGTGGGCGTTATCGATCTGTTCTCTGCCGTGATCAAAGTTGCTGCCCCGCAGAAGGAAATTCGATTCCAGAGATTGATGGGTCGCGAATTGCCGTTGAACATGTCGTTGCAGGGCGAGTAATGCCATTTGCAAATCTGCAGGCGCTAACTGATTCCATTTCATCGCTTCCGGTTGCAGCAGAGCAGCGATGGATAGATCAAGTAAAGAGTTTTCAAATCTCGTCAAATGCTACGGATTTAATAAAAGTGCAACGCGATGGAGCGACAGCAGTTATTGATTTAGCTGGAGAATTCGCTAACGGGCGGATAGGGCAGGACCTCGAACTTATTGCGCGAGTAATTGGGCGTCTTAGCGATATTCAGGTTCGCGATTTTGCGCTTGGTAGCCATGACGAAGAAAGCATCGCTTCCTACTTTCAGATGTGGCGCCATCTCATGCGCATTGCACCCGTGGGATTTATTGCGCCAATTGCATCGCTTTGTGCAGCGCTGGCTTATGAAAGTGGTGATGGCGCGTTGGCGCATCGCTCGTTAGATCGCGCACTCGAAGATGTAAATGGCTACTCGCTGGCGCTTCTGTTGCGCCGAGTCTTCACCGCGGGCTGGCCACCGGCCTCCTTTGCCGCAATGCGGCGAGAACTCCATCCCAAAGTCTGCGCTGGAATTTTTGGGTTAGACTTACCCCCAGGTCACGAGTTCTAATCGATAGCCCCGGCTGATTAGGCGGCAACCCTCCACCGCGGTGGGGTGCTCCGGGTGACGACCAGGTTTACATCAAGTGATGTAAGCAAGTGCGTGAAGGAATTAAATGTCTTACTCAGAAAAGTCAAGCAAGTCAGAGATAACTCATGCCGTGACCGGTGCGTGGTTAGAAAGCCATGACCCTGGTGATCGCAAATTTATAAAGATCGGTTATCTCTTACTTGAAAATGGTGAGACGCTGCCAGATATAACAATTGCCTATCAAAGTTGGGGCACTCTAAATGCTGCCAAAGATAATGCGATCTTAATTAACCATGCGATGACTGGTTGGTCTGATGTAACGAGTTGGTGGCCAAATATGGTTGGCCCAGGTTTGCCATTTGATACTGATAAATATTTCATCGTCTGCCCAAATGTAATTGGTGGATGCCAGGGAAGCACTGGACCTTCAAGCATCGCGCCCGATGGCAAACGTTACGGTTCTCGTTTTCCAGTAGTCACAGTGCGAGATATGGCTGCAGCTGAACTTTTATTTACCGATGCGCTCGGGATCGAGAAATATAGATTGGCAGTAGGCCCTTCTCTTGGTGGAATGCGCTCGCTGGAATGGGCGATTCAATATCCCGATCGCGTAGGAGCAATTTGCACAATCGGTTCATCTGCAGTTGCCACCGGTGATCAAATTGGCGGCTTCTCTGTGCAGATCCGCGCAATCAAGAGCGATCCACATTTCAATGGCGGAGATTATTACGAGCAAGAGCGCGGCCCGATTGAAGGGCTAGGGATTGCGCGCCGAATTGCGCACCTTACCTACCGCACCGAATCCGAGATGGATGTGCGCTTTGGCCGCCAGATGCAGGGCGATGACACCGGGCGTTATGCCGTTGAGTCATACCTGGATCATCAGGCTGATAAATTAGCCAAACGCTTTGATGCCAATACCTATATTTCGCTGACTTCGGCGATGGCATCCCATGATGTGGGGCGCGATCGTGGGGGAGTTGTGGCTGCGCTGGAATCGATCAAAATTCCGGCAGTTGTCGTCTCAATTGATACCGATCGCCTCTTCCCACCTCGACTTCAGGTTGAGATTGCAGAGCTAGTCCCGAAGGCAGAGCCGTTGATTACGATCTCATCGGACTTCGGACACGATGGTTTTTTGGTGGAATCTGAGTCAGTTGGCGCCGCAATCCGCCAAGCGCTGAGTATAATATAGCCATCGCTTCGGGCAGTTCGAAACAAAAGTTTCGAAGATAGTTCGAAAAAACCAAAGGACAATTGTGGCTGTATTTAGTGCGCTCAAAAACAAGGTGAAGGCAGGAAAGCCTGCAGCAAAGTCTGCCAAGAAGGCTCCAGCTAAAAAATCTCCAGCAAAAAAGGCGGTTGCCAAGAAGGCGCCAGTCAAGAAAGTTGCCGCAAAGAAAGCACCTGTTAAGAAAGTTGCCGCCAAGCCAGTTAAAAAGGCTGCTGCAAAGCCGGTTAAGCCAGTAAAGGTCGCGTTAAAGAAAGATTTATCTGCCAAAGAAGTTCAGCAACTTGTAAATTTGAAGAACGACGTCGCTCGCCACAAAGAGATCGTCGAAACTCTTGCTGCAAGCGGCATAGATAATTATCGCAAAGCGGTTAAGAAAGAATTTTTGGCGCTCGCTCAAGAAGCGCGCCATCTTGATGAAGTTATTGCAGTTGATTCTGAGAAGGCACGCAAAGCCGGACTCGGTACATCTGCGCGCATTCTCTCTAAGGCTCAACTCGCACTTATCGCACCACCTCCAGCACCTGTAGCTGCAGCACCTGCAGCAAAGAGCGCGGATGGCAAAGCACCAAAAGCTGCGGTAGTTCTAGATGATGAAGGCAACGAAATTGTTGTTGAAGAAGTCGAACTCGAAGATGTAGAAACTCTTATTGCAGAAGTTGCTGAAATCATTGACACTGAGGCAGAGGACAAATCCAACCAGCCACGCGTTGTAAACCTGGCTGAAGAAGCATCGGGCAACGAAGAAAATGCCTTCACGTTAAAAGCCTCTGAAGAAGATGATGCACCTGCCCAGACTGTCATGACTGCTGGCGCAACAGCTGACCCAGTAAAGGATTACCTAAAGCAGATCGGCCGCGTGGCACTGCTAAACGCAGAACTTGAAGTAGAGCTTGCAACGCGTATAGAAGCTGGTCTCTTTGCAGAAGAAAAACTAAAAGAAGAAAAGAAGATCGATAAGAAGTTAAAGCGTGAACTCGAGTGGATCGTTGAAGATGGCAAGCGTGCAAAGAACCACTTGCTTGAAGCAAACCTTCGCCTGGTTGTATCTCTTGCAAAGCGTTACACCGGTCGCGGAATGTTGTTCCTTGACTTGATTCAAGAAGGAAACCTTGGACTTATCCGTGCAGTTGAAAAGTTCGACTACACAAAGGGTTACAAGTTCTCTACCTATGCAACATGGTGGATCCGTCAGGCGATCACACGTGCGATGGCCGACCAGGCGCGCACAATTCGTATTCCAGTTCACATGGTTGAAGTCATCAACAAGTTGGCTCGTGTTCAGCGCCAGATGTTGCAAGATCTCGGCCGCGAACCGACACCAGAAGAACTTGCTAAAGAACTTGATATGACACCTGAAAAGGTCGTCGAAGTTCAGAAGTACGGCCGCGAACCAATCTCACTTCACACACCGCTCGGTGAAGAAGGAGATTCTGAATTCGGAGATCTCATTGAAGACTCCGAAGCCGTTAAGCCAGAAGAGTCTGTAACTTTCACAATCTTGCAAGAGCAGTTGATGCAGGTACTTGGTGGCCTCACCAACCGTGAGGCAGATGTAATCAAGGCCCGTTATGGACTAACAGATGGTCAACCAAAGACGCTAGATGAAATCGGCAAGGTTCACGGGGTTACTCGCGAACGTATTCGTCAGATCGAATCTAAGACGATGTCTAAGTTGCGCCACCCATCACGTTCGCAATCACTTCGCGATTACCTAGATTAAAAATAGGTTCTCGAAATGGAAAATCCGAAAGTTTTCATCAACCCCAAAAGCGGTTCAATCCGCATTACTGGAGTTGTTGATCGAGTAGATGCGGATGGCAACATCATCGAGACTTTAGAAAACCCAAAGTTCTGCGGATGTGGCCAATCAAAAGAAAAACCCTTCTGCGACGGATCGCACAAGGGTCTTCTTGAAAAGAGTTAAATTAATTTTTGGATTCAACCAAGCGATCTGACTCGTCTTGGATTGCAACAGCCACGGTCTTTAGCTTTTCAGCGTATTCCTTGCCGTGATGTGCGCAGAACATTAGCTCTCCACCTGTTGCGAGAGTTGCTCGCACATATGCTTGAGCGCCACAACGATCGCAGCGATCTAGTGCATTAAGAGGTGTGGATTCGAGGATTACTTGCTCGGTCATCGCGCTCTCCGTTCAGTTAGGTGGGAAGTGGTGCTTCTTATGGAACATCAAACCATGTCTGTTTATTCCCCGCAGGAAATAATTGGGTTAATTTTGTTAATTTTGTGTTGCAATCCACTTCTTTTCACTATATCTAGGCCTTTTGCCAATATTTGAGACTAAATCGGCGCGTTATCGCAAGAACTTTGCAACTACGCCGCTAGCCTTTGCCTCCGTGGCCGCCAAGAATTCGAACGACGCTGGAGATCAGTTAGATCTCACGGCGCTTGGCGACGCCGAAGATTCTTATACCGCTAAAGACCTAGCTGTACTTGAGGGACTTGATGCGGTTCGCAAACGTCCAGGTATGTATATCGGTTCCACCGATTCGCGCGGACTCATGCACTGTCTCTGGGAAATTATTGATAACTCAGTAGATGAATCACTTGCAGGACATTGCAAGAAAATCGAAATAAATCTTGAAGCCGATGGTTCAGTTGAAGTCCACGACGATGGTCGCGGTATTCCGGTAGATAAAGAACCAAAGACTGGGCTAACTGGCGTTGAAGTTGTTCTTACCAAATTACATGCAGGTGGAAAGTTCGGCGGCGGATCATATGCTGCTTCGGGCGGTCTACATGGCGTTGGTGCATCAGTTGTAAACGCACTGGCTGAACGTCTTGATGCAGAGGTAGATCGCAACGGCAAGATTTACTGGATGTCATTTAAACGTGGCGTTGCCGGCATATTCGAAGGCGATGGTCCAAAGGCTGAGTTCACTCCACAATCGGGCCTTCGCACGATCGGAAAAGTTTCCGCAAAAGTAACCGGTACACGCATTAAGTGGTGGGCTGATCGCCAGATCTTCTTAAAAGAAGCATCCCTGGATATCGAAGAGATCTACGCTCGCGCACGTCAGACTTCTTTCTTGGTTCCGGGGCTAACTTTGATTGTTAACGACAATCGCACCAAAGCTGCAACAACTCAAACTTTCTATCACAAAGGCGGAATCTCCGAGTTCTGCGAATTCTTGCAGCCGGATCAACCAGTAGGCGAAGTCATCCGCATCTACGGCACTGGCCATTATCAAGAGACTGTTCCAGTCCTTGACGATAAAGGACATATGGTTTCAACTGAAGTAGAACGCGACATGGAAGTTGATATCGCCATGAAGTGGGGTAATGGCTTTGATGCCACGATTCAATCTTTTGTAAACATCATCGCAACCCCAAAAGGTGGAACCCACGTTCAGGGATTTGACCGCGCAATCACCAAAGCCTTTAACGAAGCGCTTCGCGCCAGTGGAACCCTGAAGAAGAACGAAGCAGATGTAATTAAAGATGACATCATGGAAGGCTTAACCGCCGTTATCACTGTCCGTATGTCAGAGCCACAGTTTGAAGGCCAGACTAAGGAAGTTCTCGGAACCGCAGCAGCGACAAGAATCGTCTCAGCAGTCGTTGCCGATAAGTTAAAAGAATTCTTCAACACCACGCGACGTATCGATAAGGCCAATGGCCGATTGATCATGGAGAAAGTTGCAGCGGCATCTCGCACCCGTATTTCTGCGCGTACGCACAAGGATCTACAGCGCCG
>JACCEB011735611.1_pt1 | contig 12154 bp, 6 predicted proteins | sample 7454761 | NCBI WGS metagenome assembly JACCEB01 (sample SAMN15323454, study PRJNA562643) | freshwater metagenome | isolation source: river surface water | place: USA:Blue River Watershed | collected 2017-08-18 | reverse complement strand
TCTTAAATTAATTAAAAAATAAATTTCTAATTCTAAATATTTTATTTTATCACCAAAATGTAATAAAATAAATGCATTTTCACTTCTTCTTTTCATTTTAATTATTAATTATTTATCTATTTTATATAAATATTATTTATTATTTTTAAAGATATAATATTTATTATCAATTTTATTTTAATTTTTATAGAATAATTATTTTTTCGTTTATAAAAAAAATAAAATATATGTATTTTTATAAATAATTATGAATAATAATATTATACTAAATATGGATAATAAAACAATTAACAGTTTAAATAACGAAAATAATATAGAATATATTTTGAATAAAAGTTTTGATTTATTTTCAAAAGGAGACCTAAATGAATTAAAAAAAGAACTTGACAAAATTGACGACAATACTAATATCAGAAATGCTTTATTATTAAAAGGAATTTTAAACTTAAATTTAAAAAATTATTCTTTAAGTAGTCATTTTTTCTGGAAAATACTTGAATATAATATATGTGATAAACAAATATGGAATAATTTAAACTATTTACCAAGTTTATATCAAGATAAAAAATTCACAATTTTACTAGAAGGTTATTATAATATACAACATTCATTTAGTATTGTTATGGAATCTTTTATACAATCTTTATTTTTAATTCCTAATATTGAATTATACTATAAATCATCATCTTTAGATATATTAAATAAACAACATCTAGATAATTCAATATATGATAAAATAAAAAAATTTGATATTCATAATAATAATAATAATAATAATCATAAATTTGATTTAACTATCAGAATAAAATTTCCATTTGATTTTTCACCTTGTATTTATAGTAAAAAAACTTTAGTTTTTTTTGTTCTTGAAACATTAACAACACCAATTGAAATAAAAAATATAAGTAATAATGTTTATTTAATGACACCTTCTAATTATTCAAAAAATATATTTATGGAAAAATTTAAAAATATTAATGACGATTCATTATATGTTATACCACATGGAATAAATTATAATAATTATAAAATATTAGATGAAAATCAAAAAAATTTTATAAAAGAAAAATATAAAATACCTTTTGATTGCGAAGTTTTTTTAAATATTAGTAGTGGTCTTAAATCTAAAAATTTAATTCCTATTATTAAACAATTCAAAAAATATTATCAAATTAATAAAAATATTTTTTTAGTCCTAAAAATTAATACTAAATTATATAATTTACCTTTTATAAAAGAATTAAAATATTTAATTTATAACCAATCATCTTTAAATCAAAATTTTGATAATAATCATGTTATTGATAATATTTTATTAATTGATGATGTTTTTACAGATGAACAAATTAATCAACTTTATAATATATGTGATTGTTATATATCACCTTATTCTGCTGAAGGTTTTAATTTACCTGTATTAGAAGCATTATCATATGGTAAAAAAATTATAGCTACTAATGGTGGAATATGTGATGAATATTTATATGGAAAAAATATTTATAAAATTAAATCTTTTAAAAATGAATATGGATTTTTAGAAATTGATGAAGAATCTCTTTATGAAAATATTAAAAATTGTTCTGAAAATAAACAAACTTTAGAGGAAGAATTTGATAAAATTAAATATGTTATGAATAATTATAATTTGAAAACTATAACAAATAATATGATTGATATTTATTTAAGAGGTCCTTTTTATGTTGAAAACATAATTAAAATTATTAATTTTTATGAAAAACAAAAAATTAGTTTAAATAATATTATTAATATTGATGAATTTGATAAAAATAATATTAAAAATTATTTAATTAAATTATCTAACATTAAAGATGTTCAAATTAAAATTGATAATAACATGATTGATAAATTAAAATATTTTCATATGTATAATACTGTTTATGATAATTTTATTAATAAAAATAATTTAAATAAATCTCAATTATTATATTTATTTTTTAATCAATATGAAAATATTAAAAATTTAAAAATACATCCTATTTATAAATCATTAATTATTAGCAATATTATGTTGAATACAGAAATTATTTCAAGAAATAAATATGTATATAATAATATTGTTGATTTTTTTAACAATTATTCTTTAGAAGAATATTTATGTTTACTTCCAACATTATATTTTAATTCTACATATATATCTAATACTATTAGTTCTAAAATCAAATCACAAATTAATAAAAATATACAAAATTTATGGAAAAAAAATAATATTGAAATTATTAATAAACCAATAAAAAATAAAATAGGTAAATATAAAATTGCTATATTTGGAACTATTGGTGATTTTACTAAAAATCCAGTTTATAAATTTATTTATTCACAATTAAAAACATTATCATCAATATTTGAATTAGATATATTTATATTGGAAAAATCAGATTCTATTATTAATGATGATTTAAAAAAAATTACAAATAACATTTATAATATTTATTTTAAAGAAAGCAATGTTTCTTTTTTTCAAGATCTATATAAAAATAAAATTAATTCAGAATTTCTAATTAATAATATTCAAAATTTTGATAAAATTATTAATAATTCATATATGGCTTGTTATTTTTTAGTTATTGGATGTGAAACACTTTCTATTTATTTAAGTAATCTTCAAATCGCACCTATTCAATTTGGTGGTTATGGACATCCTATTTCTTCATTTGGTTCTAAAAATAATTATTTTATTATTAGTGATATGATTGAGAATATGGATAAAATCAATATTAATTATACTGAAAATCCTATATTATGCAATTATTTAACTACTAAACCAATTGTCAGTTTAGTTGGAGATATAAATTTTAATCAAAAAAATAAATTTGAAATCCTCTTGTCTTGTACATTTAAAAAATTAACACCACAATTTATGAATTTATTGGAAAAAATTGCAATAAAAATAAAAAATAAATTCAATACTAAAGTAAAATATCATTTTTTTACTGGACCTTGTGCTTTTTTAATGGATTCTTATTTTCTTACAAACGAAATTGTTAAAAATGATAATTATGAACATGAAATACATTTATCTAACAAAGATTATAATTCATATATGAATACTAAATCTAAATGTTATATTGCTTTTGATAGTTATCATTATGCAGGATTTACAACTATTCTTGAAAATATTTATCTTAAAATTCCAACAATTGTTTGGAAAGGAGATGAAGTAGTTAATCGATTTCCATATTATATTTATAAATTATTGGATTTGGAAGAACTTATTGTTGAAAACGAAGAACAATATATTGAAAAGGCTATATATTATTTAGAAAATGATACAGAATATGACAAAATATTTAATAAATTAAAATCATTTGATTATAATAATTTTATTGAAAAAAATAATTATGAAGAATCATTAATTCAAAGTATAAAAAATATTATTTTGAATAATAATTTTGAATTATAAATAAATAATTAATAAAATAAATAAATGAACTATAAATAGAATATAAATATTAATTATGGATATAAAAAAAAAAAATATAAAAAAAAAAACTATAAAAGCAAAAAAAACTATTCGAAGTAAAATTAATAATAATAATAAAAACTCTAAAAATAAATTATTTATTGATTCACCAAAAGAACTTGAAGAATCATATAAAAATTTAATTGAAAATCAACAATATTTAGATTTTTTACAAAAATTTTTCGAAAAAGGATATATTACTGAATGTATAAAAAAAAATTTTGATTTTTTATATCAACAAAAAGAATACTTATATCCTTATCCTAATTCAAATATTCAGTTTTCAACTTATGTAAAAAATGCTTTAAAATATAAAGATTATGGAGAATTAGCAAAATTACAAGCTATTTTAACTAAATATATTTCTTTTGATTTTTCTTTTAAAGTTATATCATATATTTCAAAAAATAAAAATAAAGGATTAAAAGATACAGATGTTATAGATTTTATATTATCTTCATTTAATAACAAAACTAATCAAATATTTAAAAATCCAAATCAATGTTCTTCATTGGTATTTATGAATCAACAAATATCTAGACTTATTATAAGTCATTTAAAATCACTAAATAATAAAAATAATCAAAATAATCAAAAACAAATATTCGAAAAAATTAAATATATAGATATAGGATGTGAATATTTAGATTTTTCATATAATATTAGTAAATTTAGTAAAATACCTATTCAAAATATGTATGGTTTATATTATTCAAACAAAAATAAATTATTTACTCTTAATAATAAATATAATAATATTTTATTAAAAAATTTTAAAAAATTAACAAATATATCAAAATTACCTTTTGAAGATAATTATTTTGATTTTGTTTTTATTCACAGTTTTATTCAAAAAATATATGATATTAATTCTTTATTAAAAGAAATTAAAAGAATTCTAAAACCAAATGGTTTTATTTTTCTTATTTCTATAATGGGTATTGATAAAAATGATAATATATTATGCGATATAATTAATACATTATATCATGTATTTGTAAAAAAAATATATATAGAAAATTATATTAAAAATCCTGTTTATATGAGATATTTTAATTATGTACAATGGGATTTTATTATGAAAAATAACGATTTTTCCTATATAAAACAAGGAATATTATATGCTAAATCAAAAGAATCTATTACACAAAATAATGGTATGGTTTTTGCATTATACCAAGTTAAAAAAGATTAACTATATTTATTTGAATTTAATCTTATATTATTATCAATATTTTTAAAATTATTTGTTCTTTTAATTATATAACTTTTTATAATTAATTCTCTTCTTCCTATTGCTTTTACAAAACGATAAATTTCATTATTACTATATATTATCTTATTTAATTCAAATGAATTTATAATATTTTGCGGAACTGTTGTAATTGTTCCCAAATATTCAATTAATTCTTGCATTTTTTCCATAAATTTTTTATGAGGAAAAGCATAAACATTTGTTATATTTTCATCATTATCCAAATTTCTATAAAAACTTTCATGAAATAAATCATAAAGAGCAACATGAAAATCATTTGTTGCTTTTAATTTTCGTGTATTTTGATATAATCTGTTTAAATTAATCGAAGTTGACATATATTTTGTTGGATTTCCATTTATAACAAATCTTTCATTTACTCTATAATTTACGCCATTTTTAATTAATTCCATACCCATAGTTCTTAAATTTTCCCATTTTAATTTTTTTAATTTATTTTGATAACTAAATAACATAAAAATATCTGTAAATATTCTTCGAATGTTTTCATTATTTTGAAAACCAGATTGCATTATAAATTTTAATAATCCATACATTAATCCATAATATCCACCTTTTAAATATAACTCTATATTAATATTTCTATCCAAATAATATCTTAACATATAATTATTTGTAAAATATTCATCATATCCATATCCAAATATATTCATCATACATTTATTTTTGTATTTTTTTCTTCCAGATTCATTATTTCTCATCCATAATTCCATTGATTCATCAAAAAAATTAATAAATAAATCATATGGATAAAATAAATTACATTGATAAATAAAACAATTTATAATAGGCCAAAAGTTTAAAGGTCTTTGACCTTCTGTTATATCATAACAATCTATATGATCATAAAAATTATAACTTTCTCTTCCATCATATCCTAATTTAATTGTTTTATCATATAAATACTTCTTTAAAATACATTTTCTTACATAACTCATTTTTCTATCTATATCTATAACTAAAACTCTGTGAAAATAATGTTTTATTGGTGTTAATTCTTCTTCTAAAGGTTGTAATATATCTTTATTTTTGTTATCATAAATTAAAGGAAGTAAACGCATAAACATTCCAAAACTTTCAAAATGATATTTACTATTATTACTTAAAGGTGCATAAAAATATTCAAATAATTCTATTAAAAACAAATTATCATTTATTTTTAAAATAGGTAAATTTAAGATTTCTATAATATCCTCTTTAACAGATCTTTCATAATAAATTCTTATTTTCCATTTTCCTATATTAAATTTTATATCATTCATAAAATTAATTAATTCGTAAATTCTTTCTATTAAACCATTTTTATACACTAAAAATTCTGGACTTCTTGAATTATAACCCTTTTTTCTATAAAATGACATTGAAAAAATACCATTAATCTTTTCTAATTCTTCTTTTTTTAATATATTCCATTCAATCTCCCAACCACCTATACTTTGAACATAAGCTTTCATATTTTGCATCAAATACAAATTCATATTTCTATCATTTGATAAAGATTGATGATATATAGGTCTTTTTATACTTCTAAATAAATTTTCTACACTTATTCTTCTTGGTCCTTCTGGTATCTCTGTTTTTTGTTCTTCTTGAATTTTTTTTTTCCCAAGTAAACTCATTACATTAATTCTTCGTGCTCCTTCTGGTATTCTTGAATTTTGCATATTTTTATTAATCTAATTATTAATAATAAAAAAAAAAATAAAATAAAAAAATTTTTGTTTATTGTTTGCTAAAAATTAAACTTCTGTTATTGTATTAAAAAAATCATATAATCCTTCAAACTGTTCGTCTTCATATTTTGCAACTTCTTCTTCTGATAAAGGTTTATATTCTTCTAATAATTCCATAATTTCCGTTGTATCTTCTATTTTCATTTTTGGAGTTAAATTTACTATCAAAATAAAATTTGTTATATAATATATAATTATATTTCCAAATCTTCTCATCAATCCTTCTATATTATAATTTATTGGAGCTTTCATCACAAAATTTTCAGGTAAAATATCGATTATATTTATTCCTGATAAAAACATATCTAAATTATTATGCATTCTATAATAAATACCTCCCCATGGTGGGTCGAAAAAATATACATCCGATTTCACTTTATCTTTTAATTCTGTATAATCTCCTAATATAATTTTTACATTATCACGATTATATAATTTCACATTATTTTTTAATGCATCACATGTTTTTGGATCTATTTCAATTGCTTCTACTTTTTTAAAATGTTTTGCAAAATTAATTGTATTTCCTCCTATATTAGCTGTACAATCTAAAATTGATTTTGCTTTTGGATAAAATGTTTTAATAATTTTCGATATTTTTTCTGATTCTTGTGGACGTGTCACACTAAATGTTGATTCATATGTTAATTCTACTTTATTTAAATCTACACCTTTTTCTACTGGAAATAAAGCAAATTTTAATTCTTTTGGTAATTTGTCTTCAAAATCATTATATATCGAATTTATAGGTATATTATTTTTTTTACACCATTCTATTGAATTTTTTACAACATGATTTGTTAAAAATCTATTCCAAGTACTTGCAGAACGGTTTAATTCTTTTATGAAAAAATTAAACTCTTCCATATGTTTTTCATTTAATTTATCTAATTCTTTATATAAATCTTTTATATATTTTTTAAAATCAAATGGTAAAACCATATTTTTTGAAAATATAGATTTTAAAAATTGATTATTTATCATTAATTCAATTTTTTTATATTTACCATTATATCTTTTAAATAAAAAAATACCACTATTTATATCATTTTTATATAAATCACTTTTCATAAATTCTACACTTTCAAATATATTCGTTAAATAATATAAAATTTGTTTAAATAATATTGTATTTGGTAAAAAACTCAACTCTATTAATAAATCACCATCATGATTTAATTGACTAAATCCTACATTTAAATTGTCAATTAACTTTTCAATACTTTTATATTCCTTTTTTAATTTATTTTTAATTTTATTAATTGAATAAAACTTTATATAAACCATATCATATTTTTTATTTGATTCTAAATTACTATTTCCAACTAATTTATTATTTTTAATAATTTCATATTTTAGTTTTTCAAAGTTTTTTAATTTATTTTCTTCCAAATTTATTTTATCATAATTATCAAATATTGTTTTTACATCTATATTTTTTGATTTTAAATATTCTTCTATTGTATTATATAAATATACTTTTTTATTATAAATATTTAATTTTGATAATGGTTTTATTAATAATATACTTTTTTTATTTTCAAATATAGAAAACATATTATAATATTGATAAAATTTATAAATATAATCATTAAATGTCATATCATTCGGGACTGGTACTATTTTATCTTTTAGTCCTTTTAAAATAAAATATGGATTTATTTCAAAACCTCCTTTTCTAATTTTTTTTACATATTTTTTTTTTTTAATCTATTATTATGATATCTTTTATTTATATTATCTTCTAATAAAAAATCTATTTTTGACAAAGTGATTAATTGATATTCATCTGTTAAAAAATCTGCAATATTATGAATTATTTTATTTTTTTTATTAGATTGATTATATATATTATTATTTCCATTTATATTATCTTCCAAATTATTTATATCATCTATATATTTATATTCAAATATAATATTTTCTATTTTTTTATGGTTTTCATACTTTTTATTTATGATAATTGAATTGGCGCTTTGCTTATACATATTTATTATAATCTCTACAATTAATTATATAAAATTTTTATTTTATATATTTCATTTAAAAAATAAAAAACATTTATATTAATTTATCTATAATTTCCAAATTCTTATCATTTATTAAACTTTTTACTCTCATAAAAAATTTATTCATATTTTTTTCATCTTTCATTTTTGTTTCGTCGTTAATACCATATGCTTTAAAATCTATAAATAATTTTGTATATACTGGTTCTTTTATATTTTTTATTATGTCAAATTCATTATGTTTAATATATTCATCTATTAATTTTTCATAACTTAATATTAAAAAATAAATATGAGTATTTCTACGAGACATATAAGATTCACATAAAGTGTTTTTAAAAAATATATAATATCCTTCCATATTATCCATTTTATTCAAAATATCAATTGAAAATTTATATTTATTTTTATACATATCTTTATATAAATCATAATAATTGTTTCTAATATTATTTTCTTTATAATCACTAAAAAAAATTATATACCATAATAATGCTAATAAAATTGTATTTCTTAAAAATAATAATTTACGAGTATAAATAAATTCTCTAAATTCTTTTGGAAAAGATAAAATAAATTCATCTTGTTTATTGATAATATTTTTAATTATAGATAATTTTATTTTATTATATTTTTTTGAATTTAGAATTTCAAGAATATTTAAACTATTTATAGATGGTAAATCATTTGTTTTTATTTCTGTATTAAATATTTCTATTGGTTCATTTATATTGATTTCACTATTAAAAAATATATTTTCAAATAATAATAATAGTTTTTGTTTATCTTCAAAATTTAAATCAAATTTTTTATCTAATAATTTTTTATCCCAATCAATCTTTTTATTTGAAAAATTTATTAATCCTTCTACTTTTTTTAATTCTTTTATCTTTTTTATATTTTCTTCAGATTCTTCATTTATTGTAAAATATAAATCTTTCATTTTTATATCTGTCATTTCTATTATTTTCTTCTTTTGAAAAACCATGATTGTATATTTAAACCATTTCAATTTTGCTCTATATCTCAAATATTTCTCATATTCTTCCAAATTTTCATATCCCAATTTCATAAATAATTTTTTACAATATGAATTATCTAATTCATTAAAATGACCAAAACCTCCTTGTCCTGGATACGCCCATGATAATATTAAATAACCATTTTCTGCAACTGCATCATTTAATGTTTTGATATATAAATATTCTTTATCTTTTGGTATATGTTCTGCAACTTCTAAAGACATAACAAATTTTACAGGAATTCTATTTAAAGGTTTTGTTAAATCATGAACTTCACACTCTTTACAAAACTTTTTTGTATTTGGATTTCCATCAAAACCAATAGCTTTTATTTTTTCTGAATTAAAATATTTTACATAATCACCTTTTCCACATCCTAAATCATATAATAAATCATTCTCATTATAACCTATCTTCTTTATTAAATTTTTTATGGATACTGCTAAATTTGGATCAAATGCATGTTCTTTATTAGCTTTTTCATCTTCTATAATCCAAAACCCAGAATCGGATATTTTACCTCGTTCATCATTAACAATTACTTTTGGTTTTTCTTTTTTTTCTACAAAATGTTTTTGAGATTCTTTTAACCCTATCTTTTTTTTTAATTCTTTTTTTTTTATTGACTTTATTTTTTCCATTTATATCTAATTAATCCAAATATTTAATTAAAAAAATAAAATAAATTAATAAATTAGAGTATGAATTCTATAGATTATTTATATAATTTTCAATATCCATTAAATATTAATTATAACATTATTTTTAATGATAATTTAAATACTGATAAAAAAGATAATATAATTATTGATAAGTTTTTTATAAAACAAAATCAATTAAAAACTAAAATAAATAATTTTTATAAAAAATATCTTAAAAAAAATTTAGATAAAGAACAAAAATTTATTAAAGATCAAGTATTAAGAATTTCATATCAACCATATGTTTCACGATTGTTTTTTGATTATAAAAATTCAGGTGTTTTATTAACTAAAGATATAGATAAAAGCATTAATAAATCATTTATTTTCAAAAAAATATCGACTTTTTTTAAATATAGTAATTCTAATCATAATAGTAATACAAAAGAAAAGTTTAATGAAATTTATTATACAATGACATCTAATAAATTATATTTTAAATTAAAAGATAAACAATACTGTGAAAGAGTTGATATTATGTTTGAATCTCAATTAAAAGTTATATATCAAATTTATAATTTTTTAAATATTGGAGGTATTTTTATAATAGCATTTCAAGGTGGTATATGTGATAAATATGTGTTAGAATGTTTTTATTTATTATCTTTAATGTTTAAAAATATTATTATAACAGAAGATAATCATTTTATTTGTATTCATTTTTTAGGTGAAAAAAATATTCAAAAAGAACAATTTAAAAAAATTATAAAAAATTCTAAAAATTTTATAATATATCCTAAACCTGAATTATCTTCTATTTTAAGTTTTATTTATAAAAATCATCTAGAAATTTTTAATTTAAATAAATTATTATTTAAAAATAAATTTAATTTGTATACTTCAAAACTTTATAATCAAACATTATTAAATATTTATGAAGTATCTCCAGATTCTTATTATATTAATAATATGATTCAAAACTTTATTGAATTTTATCAATTTAAAAAAACAAATCTTTATATATCTGATTTATTCTCTCAATTTGATAAATATAAAGTTCAAAAATTATATAAAATTATACCTAAATTAAAAAATAAAAATTTTTTACAAATTGGATTTTCATATGGTTCCTTAACTTATAATATTTTAAATCAAAATAAAAAAATAAATTTAACAATTTTAGATCCTTATCAAGAAGAAAAATTTGATAATTGTGGTATCGAATTTTTAACTTCTAAAAAAATTAATAACAAAAAATATGATTTATATCAATCTGATATTATTGAAAAACTTACTGAATTCAATATAAATAAAAATAAATATTCATTTATTATTTTAAGTATTGACGAAAATTTTGAAAAACTATCTTCCTATTTAATTTATTTAAATAATCTATTAGATAAAAATGGTTTTATATTTATCAATAGTTTTAATACTGAATACTTAAAATTAATTGATTTTATGACAAATAATCTTAATATTTATAAAAATATTTATATAATTAATCACAATTATTATCTTTTCCAAATTTAATTTTTATCTTTTTTCGTTTCTTTTTTTTATTGAAAAAATCAATAAAATATATAAGCTAAGTTATAATATGATTATTCATTTTTATAGTAAAAACAAAAAATGGTGTTCTTTAATGCAATCTACTTTTGAAAATTATATGAATAAACAAAGCCCTACATCACCTTTCCATATTATTATTGAAAATACCTTGTTACAAACTTTAAATAAAAATAATTCATTATTTGTTTCTCCAACAAATTCTTTACTACGTATGGAAGGTGGTATTGATAGAATCATGAATTTAGAGATTTTTCCTAAAATAAATAAAAGTTTTGTAAAATTAGCAAAAAAAATAGCTATTGTTGATACAAATGTTAATAAATATATTTTACCTATTGGTTCATCTTTATTTATTGAAGTTCCGAAAGATAAATCAGGATTAATTGTAACTCCTACTATGTTTAATTCTTCAAATATTAG
>JACCEB011216338.1_pt1 | contig 12156 bp, 10 predicted proteins | sample 7454761 | NCBI WGS metagenome assembly JACCEB01 (sample SAMN15323454, study PRJNA562643) | freshwater metagenome | isolation source: river surface water | place: USA:Blue River Watershed | collected 2017-08-18 | reverse complement strand
TTATGTATTTTATGATGATCAATAAATAATTGACATTTATTATCTATTAATTTATCAGCTAAAATAAAATGCCTTTCTTCAATATTATCTAAATTCCATGGTTCTCCGCATCCTCCAATAGATTTTTTAGGACTAATAAAATACATTCCTGCTAATCCATAATATGCATTATGTGCTGTAATATGTAAAGCATGATCATGATACCAACCAGTTCCAGATCTAAAATTAGGATATACATAATCTTTAGTTTCTCCAAAACATGTCTCATCTTCTGCCCAACCATCATAAGGAGCTAAACTTGCAGAACCATGTAAATGTACACTAATTGGTCTACCAGATCTTTTATTATTAGGTAAACATGGATCATATTGAGATTTAAAATATTTTCTAGAAATTTTATTATTAAATCTTACCAGCGATTCATGACCAGTTGGCATAATAATTGTAGGACCAGGTACTTGTTTATTATAAGATAAAACCCAAGTATTTGATAATTTACATTTATTAATAATATTATTAAATACTTTTAATTGAACTTCTTCAATATCCATTTCATATGAATAAATACAATGATTATCTGATCTACATATTTTATTTTTAGAATTTAATATATCTGGATTTTTAAATGTATCTTTAAATGGTGTAATAATAAATGGAGAACTAATAAATCCATTAACTTTATAAATTAAATCTTTATTAGGACATATTTTTTTTAAATCTCCAAATGGAGATACTAAACAATTAATTTTTTTAGATAAGATAACAAATGTAAATAAAATAGATTTTAAATTCATATTTATGATTGTTTATTTAAATTATGGAGTTATGTAATTATATAGTTTATTATGTTATATATTTAATTTAAAATTGAAAAATTAAGACTATTATAAATAAAACTTAAATAAAATTCAAATGAATCATAATATAAATTTAAATAATACTTTATTTCTTATTACTTTATTAGAACAATATAATATATACTTACCATCTAATTTATTATATGATATTTCATATAATTTAACAAATAATACTTATATTAATAAACATTTAAGTTTAATAGTTGATTATAAAACTAAACAAATTATAACATATGGATTTAATTACTATCTAAAAAGTGATAAATTTCCATTTAGTTTACATAGCGAAATTAATACAATTAATAAACATTATAAAAAAAGATTAAATAAAAATATAATTAAATCAAAAAAAATATTATTGATTATTAAATTATCTAAAATTGGTATTATTGGTAATTCTAAACCATGTCAAAATTGTGCTAATTTTATATATAATAATTATGATAATTTAAATTTATATAAGATAATGTATTCAACACAAAATAATGAACTAGAAGAATTAACTAAACGAGACTTATTATATAAAGAATTTAAAATTTCTGCAGGTTTTAAACAAAGTTTTAATAATTAAATAAGATTTTAATAAATTATTATTTTTTTTTATTTTATATAATATAATCTTAAATTAATTACTCTATTATTTAAATTATTACACAAAATGTCTATCAGAACTATTATACTTATCATTTTATCCTTATATGGAGTAGGTGCCACTATTGCATTTATTGTTTATTTAATTAAATATAATAACTTAAATTCTAAACATCAAAATTTATCTACTAATTATAATAGTTTATTAACATCTAAAGATTGTAATATTAATGATATAATACAACCTAATGATGAATTTAATAACACAATAAATGAAATAAATGAAACAGAAGAAAATTTAGATGAAAATTATTTACAATTAATTCAATCTTATGATATTTATAATGATGCTGATTTTTATGATAAATATGATCTAATTGATGAATATAATGATAAAATTATTATTTATTCTAGAGATTTAAAAAATTGTTATTTATCATGTGAAAATTTAAAAGATTGTTATGCATTTACTAAATATAATAATTATTGTTATTTTAAAGGTAAATATGATTTAAATCAAAAAAATAATGCTAGCAAAACTACATTAATTGTTAAAAAAGATTTAAATTTAAATAAAACATTATTAAATGATTCTAGCATTTTAAATGATACTATTTTATTTCCAAATGAAACTAGATTATTAAGAATTAATTAATTCCATAATTCTTTAGTTCCACCGGTATATTTTTTTGCATAACCACCTTTAATTAAAATATCTGAAACAGTTTCATTATTTTCTAAATAAATATCTATTAATATTCTACCATATTTGTCAAAATTTAACATTTTAGCTTTTAAATTTTTATTAATTATAAGATTGTTTAAATATTCTTTAGTCTTTAATGCAAATTCTTTTATTTGAATATCTTTTGAATGAATTTCAGCTGTATCAATATTATTTAATCTAAAATTAGATTTATAAAATTCATCCTTAAATTTAAATATAGCAGTAATAGTATCACCATCAATTACTTTAATAACTTTTATATATGTTTCATAATTTTCAAATGAAAATTTTTTTACTTGATTAATATTTAATGAATTTAACTCTTGAATTAATGTAAAATTTATTGATGTCATTTTTAATGATTTAATTGATTTATATTAGAACTAATTTTATTTTTATAAAAAATATTAATTTAAAATTGAATAGATAATAGATTTATATGATAATATAATTATGAATCAGCATAATCAAAAGATATATATTACTAACTATAATTATGAAAAAAAATTAGATGAAATTATTAAAACTAGAGATTCTTATTTAAATAAAATTGATTTAAATAAAGTGCATAATAGAGTATTAAAAAAACATGATTTACTATTTTTAGCAAATGATGTTAATGAAAGTTTAATATTTGAAAATTATAGATTGATAATACATGGTATTCTTCAATGTGGTTCTAAAACTACAGTTATTATTAATAATATATATCCTTATGTTGATTTAGTATATGATGAATCTAAAGATGATAAAGAAAATATAAATTATTTAAAAAGTTTATTTAAAAATGAAAAACTAATTAAAATGCTAAAAGGCAAATCTATTGATTTTAAATCTATCAAAATTGTTGAAGGTAAAAAATTTATGTATTTTGCAGAAAAAAATTCTAAATTTATCAGAATATATTTTAATAAATTATATCATAGAATATGTTTTATTAGATTATTAAATAAATTAGAAATAGAAAGTTTTAATAATGATGTTAGTAATTATCATAGAGTTGTTTCAAGAACTTATGAAATTAATCTTTCATCTTGGAATTTATTAACAAATTATTCTTTATCTAGAAATTCTAATTATAAATCAAAATATGTAATTAATCTAAACATTGATGACATTTCTGGATTTGATGAATCTAAATATAATGAATATAATAATATTGAAGAATTAAAAATGGATATTGATAGTTATCGTAAAGATAATATGATATCTATGAGTTTTGATATTGAACAATATTCTTCAAAATTTAATCCTGAAAGACCTGATATTGTAATTTTACCAAGTGGTAAAGTTAAAGAAGATGAAATATTTAATATTGGAATAACATATCAATTTATAAATAATACAGATTCTTTTTTAAATATAGGATTAGTAACTAAAGAAGCTGATGCACATGAAGATTATTTAACAATAATATGTGATAGTGAAATAACTATATTAAAAGCTTTTGGTTATATTAATAATCTAATACAACCTGATTATATTATGGAATTTAATGGGTCTGAATTTGATTGGATTAATATTTATGATAAATGTGTTTATTATAAAATAATTCAACAAGTTTGTCAAGATTTATCTATTAAAAAATTAAATAGTTATGAACTAAAAGATGAAAATATTTTTAAATATATTTATCAACAAGATCAAGTTAAAATTTCTGCTGATGTTCCTCAAAAAAATATTAGAAATCTAAATTTAGAAGGATATATACCTTTTGATGTTAGAGTTATATTTATGCAATTAAATCCAACTGATCAAAAATCATCTTTAAAATTTTATTTAGATATGAATAATTTACCAAATAAAGATGATATGCCAATTCCTGAATTATTTAAAATTTATGAAAGAAATGATATTAAAGGTATGACTGATGTTGTTCATTACTGTTATGTTGATGCGTTTAGATTACATCAGTTAATATATAAAAATAATATTATTCAAGATAAAAGAGAAGTTGCTAAATTATCTTATACTAGTTTATTTGATGCTTTTTATAGAGCTAATGGCTGTAAAGTAAGAAACTTAATTATTGCTAATGCTATTAAAAAAAACTTATTTGTGAATACAATTAGAAAGGAAGAAAAAGAAGAAGATAAAATGGATGGAAAATATCCTGGTGCTTTAGTTCTTAATCCTAAAAAAGGTTTAGTTAATAATGTATTAACAATTAAAGAATTTTGTAATGATAATTTAGATATATTTGATAATGATTTAATTAATAAACTTCAAGAAATTATTAATAATAATTATGAAGCTGTTTATATTAAAAAAAATATAGATGAAGTTAAATTTTAATTTAATTATTTTATAATAAATTAATTTTTTAAGTTTGTTTTATAATTAAGTTTTGAATATCTGTAATTAATAAATTAATATTACATTTAAAATATTCATTTCCATATTTTTTGTTCTAACAATTTAGAATTATTACATGGTATTGTAAATAATAATTCACTACCTTTTGGATATTGTTTAAAACGATTTATAATATTACTAGTTCTTCCAATTTTATATATATTTAAATTAATACATTGAATTGGATGAATAATATAAATATATTCTAATTTATTATGTAATTTATTATTTGATTTTAATTCTAAATTTTCTAATTTTAAAATACTTATTTCATTTTGTAACTTTAAAATTATATTTTTTAATTCTACATTTGTGTTCATTAAATCTAAATTTTCATTTTTTAAAATTTCTATTTCATTTGTTAATTCTAAACTTTCATTTTTTATGACATGAAGAACAGTTATATGTCATAATACACTTACAATTCTATATTCTTATTGATTTATTATATATACAAGTATTTATTTAATATGGAATTTTATTTATAAATATATTAATATCAATAGCCTGTTTCTAGTTACTGTGAAATGTGTATTTTCACCACTATATGAAGAACATTTAATATTTAATTTAAATATTAAATATAATTATATATATACTTCTATTTTATGAAATTGATATATCACTTAAATAAGAAATTAGTATAAATTTAATAAATGAACTATAAATGTATAAAATGTAATAAGGAATTTAAATATGAATCTAAATTAAATGAACATAAAAATAGAAAAATACCATGTAATAAACAAAAAGAAGAATTAAAATGTACTTTATGTAATGTACATTTTACAAGACCTGCAGAACAAAAAAGACATGAAAAAACTCAAAAACATATAAAAAATTATAATATTTATATAAATGGTAATCAAAGTGTAAATCAGATAGGTGATAATAATAGTGTAAATTTTCAAAATATAATTAATCTTACTTTACAAACTAAATCATTTACTGATACTGATTTAAGTTATTTACGAAAATGGATAATAGATGATGTTGGAAATGATTTATATATGAAAACTATGAATAGAGCATATTTATGTCCTCAGGAAAAAATAAAATCATTATTTCGGGGTACATTAGAAATATTAGAACATTTACATTTTAATTTAAATAATGAAGATAATCATAATTTAAAAATATTATTAATGTTTCCTGGTTTTAAAAAACCTATTTATGAATATTTAATATTAGAAATAGAACAAAATACTAATAAAATTACGTGGAATTCATTAACTTATGAAGATTTTATTAAAGAATTATTAAATCATTTAACAAGAATGAATGAAACAATACAAAATGAAAATTTTGAAAAATATATATATTATCTTAAAAAATATTTAATTTACGATGAAGAAATATCAGTTGAATTAAAACCATTTATTGAAAATAAATTAAATGATTTATATATAAATTTTAATACTAAACAGAAAAAAGAAAAACGAATAGTTAAAATAACATTACAAGAAAAAATAAAAGAATATCAAGAGTATCGTAATTTAGAAACTAGATTACATAATGGTTATAATCCAGATATTATTAATTCACAAATTAATCAAGAAAGTTAATTTAATTATTTATAATATTTTATAAAAAATAAAATTTAAAATTATTAATAAGTAGTTCGTTTAAATATATTTACACTAGTAAAAATAGTAATATAAAATATACTAATGCCTTTAATAATATTAGAACTAAGATTCATATTATTATAATGTTTAAGATTCTTAATATCATCATTTGACATTTTATTTTTATCAACAATACTTTTAGGAACTATAATTAATTCATTTTTCCACATATACCAAATAATAATAGTAGTTAAAATTAATAAAATAAATGTAAAAATAAATTGAATAGTATTCCATTTATTTTGTTCGATAACAATATATTCTTCATTATACCATCTTTTAAATCTATTAGGAATAGAATTTTCATTAGATAATAAAGATGGTTGATTTCTTTTTGAAATATCAAAAGCTGTTGTATTTTTATAATTTTCAAATATAGAATCATATAATGAATTCATACTATTACTAAATGTTTTTTTTTTAATTTGACTCATAGTAGGCCTAGGTTTTGGTTTACAATTATCTAAATTACATATAGATATATTATTAGGTATTATTATTTCAGATGGATATATTGGTGTCGACATAATTACTTACTTATTATATATATATTAATTATAATATTATAATTAATATAATAATATAATAATTATGAAAAATTTAATATAAGTTATTAAAAAAACAAATAATATTATTTTAGGATTTTATTAATTTTTATCTTGTATAATTGCATTAACTGTTAATGTTATTATAAGCTATAAAATAATAAAAAAGACAACTTAATTTGTTAATATTTTTGATTTAAAATTGAATTCTATTTATTATATACTATAGAATTTTAATTAAATATGGATAATTATACGAAAATTGGAATGATTTATCAAATTTATTATATTAATAACCAAAAAATTAATTATATCGGATCATCAATGAATAATCAAGTTAGATATAGATGGCGAGATCATAAAGCGGATTATCAAAAATATTTATCAAATCCCAATAATAATAGAGCAAATATATATTCATATTTTAAAGAATATGGCATTGAAAATTTTAAAATTATTAAATTAAAAGATATTAATGTAATTGATAGAGCACATTTAAAAGCATATGAACAATTATATATTAATAAATATAAACCAGTAAATAAGGTAAATCCATTTAATATTTTAGTTAACGAAACTAGAAAAGAATATTTGAAAAAGTATCGTGAAGAAAATAAAGAAGTAAGAAAAGAATATGCAAAACATAGATATCAAAATAATAAAGAATATTTTGATACTTATGCTAAAGAGAATAAAGATAAAATTAAATCTTATAAACATAATTATTATTTAAGACAAAAAGAAAATAATTCTGAACAATATCAAAAAATGAAAGAATATCATAAAATTAAAATATTATGTACAATCTGTAATATAGAATTATCAAAAAAACATTTTAACAAACATCTAAATACACAAAAACATAAAGATAAAGAAAACGGTATTGAAATTGATTATAGTAAAGACGAAACTAAAAAATTATGTGAACTTTGTAATTGTTATATTACTAAAAAACATTTTAATCAACATATTAAAACACCGAAACATCAAAATAATTTAATTAATCAAGAAAGTTAAAATATATAATCATATAGTGGATATATAATATTATTTTTTTTTATATTTTTGATTTAAAATTGAATTCTATTTATTATATACTATAGAAATTTAATTAAATATGGATAATTATACTAATATTGATATTAAAAATATTCTTTCTAAATATGTAAAATATCTACAAGAAAACCCAATTCAGTACTGTGTAAGTGGTCTAGATTATTCTTCCCTATATCCGTCCTTGATTATGGCATACAATTTATCACCCGAATATTTAATTCTAGATGAGAGATATAAAGAAGAATTAGTAAATAAAGGTTATAATATTCATAATATAAAATTTGAATATAATTATGAGAATTATTTAGGTGAAAAGAATAGTAAAGATATAATAGGATGGACAGTTAGACATAATGAAGAAAATAAAGAGAATACAATGTTTGGTTTATATCCAACAATTTTGCGAGATTTATTTAAACAGAGAGCTGAAATGAAAAAGGAATTGGCAATATATAAAGATAAAAAAGAACATATAGAAAAATATGAAAAAGATTATATAAATAATTTAGAATATAAAGAATGTTTATTTAAATTAAAATATTGCGATACTAAACAAAAAGCTTTAAAAGTTTTTATGAATACATTTTATGGTGAAATGGGTAATAAAAATTCACCATTATTTCAATTACCTTTAGCAGGTGGTGTTACATCATCAGGTCAATATAATCTACTATTGGTTAAAAAATATGTAGAATCTTTAGATCATAAAGTATATTATGGTGATTCTGTAATAGGAGATACACCAATATTAGTTAGATATAATAAAAAGAAAGTTAAATTAATAAATATTGAAGATTTAGGTTGGAATGATAATTATATTTGGAAATATAAAGAAAAAGAATATATTTTATCTAATTTAAATCCTTTTAATAGTATTGAAGTTTATACTGAAAATGGCTGGACAAAAATTAAAAAAATGATTCGTCATAAAACTAATAAGAAATTATTTAGAATATCAACTACTAATAGTGTAGTTATAGTAACTGAAGATCATAGTTTATTAAATGAAAATAAAGAAAAGATTCAACCTCATAAATGTAATAAAGAGACTAAATTATTACAATGGGAAAATATAAATTTAATAGATTTTCATTTTAATATTGATTATGATCTTAAATATTATTTATCACAAAAATATATTTATTGTTATACACAAATTAAAGCTCAAAATTTTTATTTATATTTAAAAAATTTAGGATTTAATATTATTATAAAAATTCAATATTTTAAACATAAATATCCAATATATAAATTAGAAATAACTAAGGATAAGTTAGTTGAAGAAAATAAAATTAATAAAATAGAATTTATAGGATATTCTGCTGATTATGTATATGATTTAGAAACAGATAGTCATCATTTTGCAGCAGGTATTGGACAATTAGTTGTGCATAATACAGATTCTTTATATATTTCATGTCCTGAAAGTTATTATAAAGAAACAGATAAACAATATTATACTAATCAAATTAGCAAAGAAGAATATAATACAAAATTAGTAACAATAACATTTAAAGCAATTGAAGATATAAAAATAAAAGTTAATGAATATTTATATAAAAATAATGGTACTCGTTATTTAAAAATGAGTTATGAAGAAGTATTATATCCATTAGCATTTTTATCTAAGAAAAAATATTTTGGAATTCCACATGAGACAATACCGAATTTTAAACCAAAAGATTTATTTATTCGCGGTTTAGAAGTTAAAAAAAGAGGTGTTTCCGAATTATTAAAAATTATTTGTATGGATTTAATGTGGAAATCAATGGATTTAAATAATACAAAAACATTAAGAGAATTAGTTAATGATAAAATTAAAGAAATATTTACAAAAAAATGGAATTTAGAAGATTTTATTCAAACTGGAGTATGGAAACCAGAAAAGAAAAATATTACATTAAATAATTTTGTTGATAGAATGAAACAAGAAAATAAAATGATCCCAACTCCTGGAGAAAGATTTAGTTATGTAATTATTAAAAGATATCCATATAAATATGATTATAAAGGTAGACAAATAGATTTAACTAAAGCCGATAAAATGGAATATTTAGATATAGTTCGTAAATATAATTATGATATTGATCTAAAATATTATTTTGATAATCAGATTACAGGACAATTTGCTAGATTAATTTCATATGATACTGAATTTGAAGTTATAGTAAATGGTGATATTGATGATGATAAAACTTTAAATGCTTGTAAAAAATATATATTAAGATTAGTTGATGAATTTAATAATACATTTATTGATAGAAAACAAATATTTAAAGATTTATATAAAAGTGTAAATTCTAAATATCAAGAGAAAAAAAATAATATTTATGATAAAAAATTTAATATATTATTAAATTCAAAATGTAAAGTAGAAGATCCTAATAATATTTATAAAATTATTAATGATAATATTGATTATTTTATAAGTAAAGTTGATAATCTAGAAGAATTAGCAAATTCTCTTGTTAAATCATTTAGAACTAGAGAAGAAAATGCTAAATTAAATTCAAAACATAAATTATTATTAATTTATAATAATAAAAAAAATTCTTATTATATTAGACAACAATATTTATTACAAAATAAATTTAATCAAGAATTAGATAATATTTTACAATTATTAAATCAATATAATCTTCAAGATAAATTATTTAATATAGATAATTTAAATATTATTAACTTAATTACTCATATTAGAGAAATAAATAAGTTAGATAATATATGTGATTCAGATATTAAAAATGAAGAAGTTGAAGATATTATTGAAAAAACAGTATATGAAACTGTAGATAATACTTTAAATAATACTACAGAAGATAAAGTAAATGATTTATATGTAAATATAGATGAAGAAATATTAACTAAAGTTTATAATAAATATATAACATTAATTTCAATTAAAAAAAATAAATTAGTTCATCAAATTATTTATAATAATTTATATAAAAAACTATTTTCTAATAATGATTATATTCAAAAACCTAAAACATTAGATAAATTAGTGTTTGATTAGAATCAAATATATTTATTCTTATATTATTTTATTTTTTTTATTATTTTTAATTCCAACGTAATCGAACTGGTTTTGGCCCTTGTTCAGGATCTTGACTTGGAATTTCTCTAGCAGATGAATCAATTGGAATATAAGTACTTGCACTTAATCCCCATCGTGGAACAATATCTTGAGTATCACTTCTAGCAGGAACAAATGAAGCAGTTGATGTTACTTTATTTCTATCAGTAACGTATTGTTTATGTTGAGATTTTACTTCATTATCTAAAGCCATATCTTGTAATATATCATTATAATCAATATCTTCTGATAATTTCATAGATTTATTTTCTAATTGATATGGTAAATCATTAGTAAATGGTTCTATATTAGTAAAAGAACTAGCTTGTACTGGTTCAGATGGTTGTGTAGGCTCAGATGGTTGTATAGGCTCAGATGGTTGTGTAGGCTCAGATGGTTGTGTAGGCTCAGATGGTTGTGTAGGCTCAGATGGTTGTGTAGGCTCAGATGGTTCTTGTTCTAGTTTAACATGTGTATCTTCTTTTTTATTAAAAATACAACTAGTTGCTAAAATTATTAAAACAACTACTACAATTATTAATATTATAATAAATCCAAATATAATTTTTTGATTTTGTGTATAACCACTTCCCTCTATATTATATATATCTAAATAAGTCATATTGTATTGTAGCTATTTTTAAAATATTTTAAGTTATATATTTATAAATATAAAATTAGTAAAAAAAAAAATAATTTAATGATAATAATTAAGTTATTTTTTATTTTTTATATTTATTTATTTTTTATTTTATTACTAATATAATGTATACAATATGAAAACAATTAGTAAAAACATATTATATATTTACTAATTATCTAAATTTAAACAATATAATATTTTTTTTATTATTAGATATAATACATATGATATAATCAAAATTAAAATTATAATTATTATTAATTCTAAATTTTGATTATTATTATTATTATTTTTCTTTAAACCCATTGTTTTAAGTATTTTTTCAATAATATTTCTATCATTCAAATATTTCTCAATAAAAGTACATATTTTCTTTTTAATTAATTCTATTAATATTTTAGTATTTTGTTCATTATTATTATTTAAACTAGATATACCATATGATATAGAATAAAATATAGAATTATTATCATTTTTTTGTACAACATAACTAGGACTTAATAATTGTTCCCATTTTCCAGGCAATGCTTCTGTTGAAAATGCTAATCCACTAAGTCCTAAAATATATTTATCTTTATTAAAACTATATATTTTTGTTGTTGATTCTTCAAATAATTTACGAATATCCATATTTATACCCATATTATCTTTGTATAAATCATCCAATATTTTTTCAAT
>JACCEB012144236.1_pt1 | contig 12157 bp, 11 predicted proteins | sample 7454761 | NCBI WGS metagenome assembly JACCEB01 (sample SAMN15323454, study PRJNA562643) | freshwater metagenome | isolation source: river surface water | place: USA:Blue River Watershed | collected 2017-08-18 | reverse complement strand
CAATAATTTTGGCAGCTGCTAACTCGGGGCGATCCGACTTTGTGAGCTCTCGCCCAACAAACTGGGATCCACTAAAGCCTGCTACTGCTTGAACCGACTCAGTCGCTGCCGAACCCCCTGTGGGTGCAGCTTCAAAGTTTGTAGTACGTACCGTAATCACTTTTTTTGCATCGCTAGACTGAACAGTTGCCATTGCATTTCCGGCATAGATAGGGCGCTCGAATGTATCACTGGAAACTACCTTAGTGATATCTGATAATTGCGCAACATCAAGTTTTGCTGCGACACGTGGCATCACACTTTTTCCATGAGCTGTTGCCGGTGCTAGGAAATAATCATAATCAGCGGCAAAGGTAAGTATTTGCTCGGCAACCGATTCTGGAAGCTGATCTGCAAAATGCGGTGCATCCACATGCAATACCTTACGCACACCAGCAATACCAACTGCAGCTTGAGCAATAACATTTGTATTGCTGCCAATTACCAAAAGGTCAACCTCGGGACTACATTTCTTAGCGGCGCTGACCGTATGATGGGTTGCCGCTTTTATAGATTGATGATCGTGTTCAACCAGAACTAAAGCAGCCATTTAGAGTACCTTTGCTTCGTTTTTTAATTTATCAATCAAAGTGGCCACATCAGGCACTTTGATCCCAGCGGATCGTTTAGGTGGTTCCTCAACCCGAATCGTTTTAAGACGAGGCGTAATATCAACGCCCAAATCCTCTGGCTTAAGAATATCGAGCTGCTTTTTCTTGGCCTTCATGATGTTTGGCAAAGTTACATACCGAGGTTCATTCAAACGTAAATCAGTTGTGACCACAGCCGGTAAGACGATTGATACTGTCTCAAGACCACCGTCTACCTCACGCGTAACTTGAGCCTTACCATCGGCAATGCTCACCTTAGAGGCGAAGGTAGCCTGGGGGAGATTGAGTAAAGCAGCAAGCATCTGTCCAGTCTGATTACTATCATCATCAATAGCCTGCTTACCTAAGATAATGAGTTGAGTATTTTCTCTTTGATGAATGACCTGGAGAAGCTTGGCAACTGCTAAAGGCTGTAACTCAATATCGGTTTCTAACAAAATAGCACGGTCAGCGCCGATAGCAAGGGCAGTGCGTAAGGTTTCTTGACATTGCTGAGGGCCAGCAGAAAATACAATAACCTCACTGACTAATCCTGCCTCCTTCAAACGTACAGCCTCCTCAACAGCAATCTCATCAAAAGGGTTCATACTCATTTTGACGTTGGCAATATCAACCCCAGATTGATCAGATTTCACGCGAACCTTAACGTTATAGTCCACGACTCGCTTAACGGCTACTAAGACCTTCATCAAAAACGACCTTTATTTAATGGTATCAAAACCTTATTTTATCGTTATTCAATTTCAGCTAAGGTTTTTAAATGGGCCGCCACACTCCTACCTAAGGCAGATAGGTTGTAGCCTCCTTCAAGACAACTGACAATTTTTCCATCGCAATACTCTTTAGCAATTGCCATGAGCTGTTGGGTGATCCACACGTAATCATCTTCAACCAAGCCCATTTGCCCTAGATCATCTTCGCGATGGGCGTCAAAGCCGGCTGAAATCACAATTAATTGCGGCTTGAACTCTTGAAGTCGCGGAATCCAAATCTTTTTAATCATCTCCCGCACCACCTTGCCGCTGGTGCTTGCTGGCAGAGGAATATTCACCATATTATCGCCACCCTCTAGGCCGCTATATGGATAAAAAGGGTGTTGAAAAAAACTACACATAAGCACATGAGGATCATTAATAAATGCCGCTTCCGTACCATTACCATGATGAACATCAAAATCAATCAGCGCAACTCGCTCTAGACCATATTTTTCAATGGCATACCGCGTTGCAATTGCTACATTATTAAATACGCAGAAGCCCATTGATCGATGAGGCTCTGCATGGTGGCCAGGTGGACGAATAGCACAAAAGGCATTATCAACCTCTCCTTTCATGACAGCATCTACCGCTGCAATTGCCGCCCCAGCGGCACGTAAAGAAACATTCCAGGTTTCAGTATTCATGATGGTGTCACCATCAATCATGGCGTAGCCAGTAGTTGGCGCCTTACTTTTAATAAAGGCTAAATGATCTTCGCTATGAACCCGAGTAATATCAGCCTCCGATGCTAAAGAGGGTTCAATTCTTTTTAAATAAGGGTCTAGCCTACTCTGAATTAATTGATCTTCAATCGCCTGAATGCGCTCAGGGCACTCTGGATGATGACGCCCCATCTCATGTTTCATAAAATCAGGATGACTGATATAGGCAGTAGTCATTTACTCGTCTCTCTTATATTCTGTATACAAATTACTAGATTGATTACTAAACTAGCATTATCAATAAAACCACCACTATCTTAGCGCTAACTTGAGATCAGCACCTACCCTCCTTGTTATAGGACTTAGCCTTTTATTGGGGGCTTGTGCCACACCTACTCCGCCCACCAAGGATGCTCCCACCACCGTGCATATAGAGCCAGCAGCTGATCTTGTAATCGAACCAAGATTAGAAGCCAGCTATCAAGATCAGCTACAAGCCTTAATTTTGGAGGTCTCTAAATCTCAATCGATTCCCTCTGATAGCCTTGAAATTGGCTTACGAGATAGTAAAAATTTAAGCCAAATTAAAAAACTGGTTGCCCCTCCCCCGGTCACCTTTCAGAAAAATTGGCAGGTTTATCGAAGTCGCTTTGTCGAACCTGTTCGGATTAGGGCAGGAATGACGTTTATTGCAGAAAATCGCCAAGCCCTCGAAGCCGCTGAGCAAGAAAGCGGAGTACCGTATCAAGTGATTGCAGCCATTATTGGTGTTGAGACCATCTATGGTCGCCAAATGGGTAATTTTAGGGTAAAGGATGTCTTAACCAGCCTTGCTTTTGACTACCCAGAGGCACCTAACCGTAATGCACGTCAAACTCTATTTAGAGACCAATTGAAAGATCTAATTAACCTCTGTTGGCGAGAGTCGAATCGTAATCAAGAAAACTTTAATCGATGCCTCAACCAGAGCAGTTCCTACGCAGGGGCAATCGGCTTGCCTCAATTCATGCCGGGTAGCATTTTGCAATTTGCCAAGGATGGCGATGGAGATGGAAAAGTTGATTTACGTAAGAGTAACCCTGATGCGATCTTTAGCGTAGCTAATTTTCTGAAAATACACGGCTGGCAAGCTGGAATGCCGATCTACTTTCCCGCAATTAATAATGAACAGACTCATTCAAAAATTGTGGAGCTTGCCGATGGCCAACCGCTTGCCAAACATACCGTTGGGCAATTCATTGAATTTGGAATTCTTGATAGCAATCAGGGTGACCTGCTTAAAGGAGGGGTGGATCCCAATAGCAAGGCGCTCATCATTGACCTTCCATCCCCCGGCAAGGATCGAGAGCCTGAGGTCGAGTATGTTGTTGGTTTGGCTAATTTCTTAAGTATCGTGAACTATAACCGCAGCTATTTTTATGCACAGAGTGTTGCTGAGTTTGCGCAGGCCCTTGGCTATAGTAATAAAAGCGCCTTTCCAGCTCAGGAGATTGGTATCAAAAACCCAGTAAAGGAAAACCAACGGGTCAAAAAACAAGATAAGAGGGCAAAAAAGATAAAGAAAATTGAAAAGCCAACAAACTAATGCTTATGCTGGGAAGACGCCAGTTGATAAGTAGCGATCCCCGCGATCACAGACAATAAACACAATGGTTGCATTCTCGACGGTCTGCGCTACACGTAATGCAATTACTAATGCGCCGGCTGCCGAGATGCCACAGAAAATACCTTCTTCTTTAGCCATCCGGCGGGCCATCTCTTCTGCCTCAGCCTGAGTAACGTATTCAATGCGATCGACGCGCTCACCTTGATAAATTTTGGGTAGATATGCTGGCGCCCATTTACGGATCCCCGGAATCTGCGAGCCTTCTTCGGGCTGCCCTCCAACGATCTGTATTTCTGGATTCATGGACTTTAGATATGTCGAGACTCCAGTAATGGTTCCAGTTGTGCCCATCGCAGAGACAAAATGCGTAATTTGACCATGTGTATCTCGCCAAATCTCAGGGCCAGTAGTTTCAATATGGGCACGTGGATTATCGGGATTTGCAAATTGATCGAGAAGTTTGCCGCGCCCCTCTTTTTGTAACTGCTCAGCATAATCGCGGGCTAACTCCATGCCCCCAGAGCTGGATGTAAGAATTAATTCTGCTCCATACGCAGCCATACTTTGTCTGCGTTCTAGACTTTGGTTCTCTGGCATCACCAAAATAATTTTGTATCCTAACATTGCGCCAACCATTGCAATCGCAATACCGGTATTACCGCTAGTTGCCTCAATTAAAGTGTCACCAGGTTTGATGTCGCCCCGCTCTTGCGCATGTAAAATCATCGAGAGTGCGGGTCGGTCCTTGACCGACCCTGCTGGGTTATTACCTTCTAACTTACCCAAAATGACATTACCTCGACGCTCATTCTCGATACCCGGAATACGCTGTAAGCGAACCAAGGGGGTGTTCCCAATGGTTTGAGAGATCGTTGGATAGAGCGAATGGGCTGGATTTACTTCTGACATAAACCCATTTTAGTCATAAGCTAGTAAATCAGCCGTTTTAATCAAAACGCTTACGCGCAACCGGCTTTTCCAGTTCCGCTTGCGACGCCTTAGCTTGGTTTTTGGAGTTTTTGCGAGTTGGTCTTGCTTCTGAGCGCGCATTGCTTTTGGTCTCACGATATCCGCTTTGACCCTCAATTTTTAGGCCATTCTCCATCAGCTTTCCAACTGACTTCTCTCCAATACCTCTCACCCGAGATTGCAAATCATAAGAGTCATAAAAGGCACCGCCCTTTTCACGCTCAGTAATAATTGCCTTTGCCTTACTGGGACCAATTCCACGAATACTTTCTAACTCTGACTGAGTAGCAGTATTTACATTAACAGCAGCTGCATTTACCTGAGCCATCGATAGTGGCAAGGCTAATGCTAATGTAGTCATCCAAATTGCAGATTGTTTAGATAAGCCATTTTTAGATAGATTGATAAGTGTTGATAAACCCATATAAGTTCTCCTTGTGTGTTGATGAAATAAGCCATGACAAAAAGTCACGGTCTTCTTCAACGCCGAGATATGAGTTGAGTTGACGAAAAAAACTACTCTAGAGAGGGCTAGCTAGAAAATCAGAATTCGCAGACAGCCAAGTAATATATTGACTGACACCCTCTTCGACATTAAGGAAGTCAGCTGTATAACCAGCGGCCCGCAATTGTGTCAGATCGGCTTGGGTAAAGCATTGATACTTACCTCGCAAATCATCCGGAAATGGAATGTATTGAATCAAACCTGCTTTGACAAGATCTGCCAAAGGTAAATTCTTCTCACCGGTTAATTTGCGCATTGCATTTACAGTAGCTAAGGCAACATCATTGAATGGTTGAGCCCTTCCTGTTCCCAAGTTAAAGATACCGCTCTTCTCTGGATGATCAAGGAAGAACAAATTCACTTTAACAACATCTTCAACAGAAACGAAGTCGCGCGCTTGTTGGCCTGGTGCGTATCCACCATATTCGCCAAATAATTTAACGGTCTGATTTGTCTTAAATTGGTGGTAGTGATGAAAAGCTACCGAGGCCATGCGCCCTTTATGTGATTCGCGTGGACCATACACATTGAAATACCGAAAACCTACGACTTGCGCTGTAGGTGCCTTCTCGGCAATACGAGCGCGTATATATTGATCAAATAAAAACTTAGAATAGCCATAAATATTTAATGGCTTCTCGTATTGCCGTTGCTCAACAAAGACATCCGATCCACCATAAGTAGCTGCGGATGAAGCATATAAAAATGGAACTTTTTGTGTTGTGCAAATTTCATAGAGATTAACGGAGTACTGATAATTATTATTCATCATGAAAACGCCATCTGTTTCCATGGTGTCTGAACAAGCCCCCTCATGAAAAACTGCCTTTACCTTTCCAAACCAACCCTCATCAAACCCCTCTAAAAAGTCGTTTTTGTCGATGTAATCAGCAATATCAAGATCAGCCAAATTGCGGTACTTGTCAGCGGGACGTAAATCGTCCACAGCAATAATATTTTTTTCACCACGAGCATTGAGTGCTCGCACAATATTAGCCCCTACAAAACCTGCGGCACCCGTTACGATATAAGTCACTGAAGTTCCTCCGCGGATACAGTTGCCGTACCCAGTTTGCCAACCACAATACCACCAGCTCGATTAGCTAATGCCATAGCTCGTTCCAAGGGCCATCCAGCTGCCATTGCAACTGCCAAGGTAGCAATCACAGTATCGCCAGCCCCAGATACATCAAAGACCTCGCGTGCCTGTGCACGAACGTGACTAGAGCCATGCTCCGTAAAGAGTGTCATGCCCTCCTCAGAGCGAGTCAACAACAAAGCGCTGAGATCCAACTCATGGCGCAAGCTTTGTGCTCGCTTAGCAAGATCCTCCTCGCTCGTCCATTGACCAATCACTTGTCGCAACTCACTACGATTGGGGGTGAGGATCGTTGCACCTTTATATTTACCATAGGCATCCCCTTTGGGATCAACCAAAACTATTTTTTTGTGGGTTTTGGCAAGGCCAATCATGGCTGATACTTGTTCCAAAGCACCCTTGCCGTAATCGGACAAAATAACGACATCCACTTGTGGCAATAAGGCCTCAAAGTGTTTTAACTTCTCTTCTAGGGATTGCTGAGTTGGGGCCTCTTCAAAATCCAGACGAATAAGCTGTTGTTGTCTAGCGATTACCCTTAACTTCACCGTGGTTGGTACGCGTTGATCAGTCTGTAATTTGCTATGAACACCACTTTCTTGAAGTAGCTGCTCAATACGTTTGCCAGCCTCGTCTTGACCAATAATCCCTAAGATGCTTGTTTGCGCTCCCAATGCAGATGCATTTCGTGCGACGTTTGCAGCGCCACCTAGACGCTCATCTATTTTTTCTACTTGCACAACCGGCACTGGCGCTTCCGGCGAAATGCGTCCAGTATCACCAAACCAGTATCGATCGAGCATGACATCACCCACCACCAGAAGGCGGGTTTTGCTAAATTGCTGGCGATCGGCTTTTTCAGTATTCAATTGGATCTCTTTAGTCACTCATTGCCCTAATTATGCCGACCAATTCCTTGATACTCAAAACCCAATTCTTTCATCGTTTGCGGCTCATATAAATTACGCCCATCAAAAATAATCGGGTTCTTCATTTTTTCTTTGAGAATCTCAAAATCAGGGCTTCTAAATGCCTTCCACTCAGTCACAATAATTAAAGCGCTCGCTTGATCTAAAGCCTCTTCTGGGGTTTTCACCATCCTTATTTGTCCCAAGAGAGCTGGCTGATCTTGAAAATCCAACTCTAGGCAACGCTGTGCTTCTGGCATTGCCACTGGATCATGTGCCACAACACTAGCGCCGCGCTTAATCAGCTCAGCGATAATCAAACGACTTGGCGCCTCCCGCATATCATCCGTATTGGGTTTGAATGCCAAACCCCAAAGCGCAAATTGGTGATCCTTTAAGTTTTCGCCAAATCGCTGCACGATTTTATCGATCAAGATCGTTTTTTGTGCCTGATTCACTGCCTCAACCGCCTCCAGAATCTTGAGATCACGGCCATATTGTTGGGCCGTTTGAGACAGTGCTGAAACATCTTTTGGAAAACAGGAACCGCCGTATCCAGTGCCGGCATATAAAAAACCATATCCAATACGGGAGTCTGAGCCAATTCCTTGTCGTACCGCCTCAATGTCGGCACCAACTGCATCTGCCAAATTAGCTAACTCATTCATGAACGAAATTCGGGTGGCCAACATGGCATTGGCTGCATATTTTGTTAACTCTGCACTTTTTACATCCATGTAATAGGTGCGCTCATGATGACGATTAAAAGGGGCGTAGAGCTTACGCATCATTTCTTTGGCTCTTAACCCAGCTGCATCATTATTCGTACCGATCACAATTCGATCAGGCCGCATAAAATCCTCGACAGCAGCTCCCTCTTTCAAAAACTCGGGGTTTGAGACCACCGAACACAGAGCAGGATCAAGGTTTCTTTTCTTTAGCTCCTCTTGAATGGCTGCAGTCACTTTTTCTGCTGTTCCAACAGGAACAGTGGATTTATCCACAATAACTTTTGGGGTAGTCATGTATTTACCCACATTGCGCGCAGCTGCAATAACATACTGTAAATCCGCTGAGCCATCTTCATCAGGGGGAGTGCCTACAGCGATAAATTGAATATCGCCATGAGTTACCCCAGCAGCAATATCGGTAGAAAACTGAATACGTCCTGCTGCGCGATTACGCGCAATCATCTCTTGCAGGCCAGACTCATAGATAGGAACGCCACCAGAATTTAAGATATCAATCTTTTTTTGATCAACATCCAAGCAAAAGACATTATTACCAAGCTCAGCTAAGCAAGCGCCGGTAACAAGCCCTACGTACCCACTCCCAATAATCGTTACTTTCAATTTTGCTCCTTAGAAAATCGACTTATCCCTAGCTATATTGAATAATTTCTTACATCGATGGCCCGCTTGGTACGGCACCCTCACTGCGCCTTGGAGAGTAAGCCTCCCAATGATTGCAACCGGGGCATTGCCAATAAAAACGTCGCGCCCTAAAGCCGCAATTTCCACAGGTATAGCGAGCGAGCGCTGTAGTGCGTTGCTTCAACAATCCTAAGGTAGATTTCAAATCCGATATTCGTGTCTCTGGTCCAGTGACCTCAGCAAGAGCTAGGCGGGTCTCTGCCAATTTTGAGAGAGCACTCAAGGTAGGTGAATGCTGCATGACCTCAACTAACATTTGCTCTGCCGCTTGAGCACCCCGAATTTGCATCACGTGCTTGTGTGTGATATCCAATAACTCACCGATTGCCTGAGTCTTCAAAAGGGTTAGCAGTTGATCTAGGCCAAGGTCAACTTGATTAACGGCAGTATGGGCTGCCATCCAACGATCTGCCACTAAATGCATGTAAGCTGGATTCTCCCTAGCTACAACACCCCATACCTCAATGGCCTGTATGGGACGCTCCATCGCTAGAAAATAGTCCCCCTGCAAAATAAGGCTACGGGCATGATTTGGTATTGCTTGCAGCGCCCTATGGATACTGTTTTCTGCTTCCTTCATATCTTTGCGTCTGAGAGCCTCCTCAGTAATTTCGCAATAGAACTGAGCAATTTCTAATTGATGACTTTTATCTTGCAAGTCCTGTAATTCCGTTGCCGCAATAATTGCCTTCTTCCAATCCTTCTCAACCTGGTACATCTCTAACAGGCTTTCCTTGGCTGGAACGGCATATTTACCTTGACCCACCTGATTTAATGATGCCTCAGCACGGTCTAATAAGCCTGCGCGCAGAAAGTCCCTGCCCAATTCATATGCAGCGTGATCACGATCGCGCGGCTTAATATCCTCTCGAGTCGCTAAATGCTGATGGACGCGGATGGCTCGCTCCGTCTCGCCTCGACGACGAAACAAATTTCCTAATGAGAAGTGTAGGTCTACGGTTTCAGGGTCAAGCTGTGCGACCTTGACCAGAGTTTCAATAGCCTGATCCGGCTGCTCATTTAGTAACAGATTTAGACCCTTAAAGGTGGAACGCTGTTGCTTTAAGCGCTCACGCTCGTCTTGACGAGATTCCAACCGAAGATCCCATCGTGATGCAATCCAACCTAACCCAAAAAAGATAGGGATTAAAAGCAACCAACCGGTTTCAATTTGGATCATGTTAAGTGGCTAATAAAAAAACGTTTTTTAGATCTGCAAGAGATCTGCCACCGCGGGACTAGGCACCCGAACTCCCTTTATCAGTAGTAAGCTTTTGATTGAGCGGTTTGTAATCAACCCTCTCGCGTAGTTCCTTACCAGGCTTAAAGTGTGGCACCCGCTTTTCTGGAATTAATACCTTCTCACCAGACTTTGGATTACGACCAGTACGCGCAGGACGATGATGCAAAACAAAACTTCCCACTCCGCGCAACTCAATTCGCTTACCCTCAGCCAAAGCTTGGGTCATCGTGTCCAGCAATGTTTTGACAGCCAACTCAACGTCACGAGGCAAGAGTTGCGGAAACTGCTCCGCAAGACTCTCAACTAACTCGGAACGGGTAATAGCTTGATGCTCTTGATCTGACATAGTCTAATTAGCCCGCCACTCGGTGAGTGGCGGAATCACCTTAGCTTTGGTTATCCATTTTCGCTTTTAACAAGGCGCCCAAATTTGTTGTGCCAGAGCCAGCATCGCCCTGTAACTTATTCATGGCATCTTGTTGGTCTGCGCTATCTTTTGCTTTGATTGACAAATTAATAGAGCGAGACTTGCGATCAATATTGATAATCATCGCAGACACCGTATCGCCCTCTTTGAGAGCATTACGGGCATCTTCCACTCGATCGGTTGAGATTTCAGAAGCACGGAGATAACCTTCAACCTCATCGGCCAAATGAATCACAGCGCCCTTCGCATCAACAGTCTTCACAGTACCGCTGACCAAGCTACCTTTATCGCTGGTGGATGTGAAGTTATTAAATGGGTCACCAGACATCTGCTTGATACCAAGAGAGATCCGCTCTTTCTCAACATCAATAGCCAAGACCACGGCCTCGAGCTCATCACCCTTCTTGAAGGCCTTAACTGCCTCTTCGCCTGGTTCATTCCAAGACAAGTCAGACAAATGAACAAGACCATCGATGCCGCCAGGCAAGCCAATAAAGACTCCAAAGTCAGTAATTGACTTAATAGCACCTTTAATCTTGTCACCCTTCTGATGACTACGAGAAAACTCTTCCCAAGGGTTGGCTTTGCACTGTTTTATGCCAAGGCTGATCCGGCGCTTGTCTTCATCAATATCCAGAACCATGACTTCCACTTCAGTTCCCAAGGAAACTGCTTTGCTTGGAGCAACGTTCTTATTAGTCCAATCCATTTCAGAGACATGCACCAAACCTTCAATACCACTCTCGATTTCGACAAAGGCACCGTAATCGGTAAGATTGGTTACCTTGCCGAATAGACGTGTATTCGGTGGATAGCGGCGCGCAATTCCAACCCATGGGTCATCGCCTAATTGCTTAATACCCAAAGAAACACGGTTTTTCTCTTGATCAAACTTGAGGATCTTGGCAGTTACTTCTTGGCCAACAGTTAACATCTCGCTGGGGTGACGCACGCGACGCCATGCCAAATCCGTAATGTGCAAGAGGCCATCAATACCGCCGAGGTCAACGAATGCGCCGTAATCTGTAATATTTTTAATCGTGCCCTGGACCACGCTACCCTCTTGGAGGTTAGACATCATCTTGGCGCGCTCTTCGCCTTGGCTGGTCTCTACAACAGCGCGGCGGGAGAGTACAACGTTATTACGTTTACGGTCTAACTTAATAACCTTAAACTCCATGGTCTTACCTTCATAAGGACTAGTGTCCTTGATGGGACGGGTATCGACCAAAGAACCCGGTAGGAATGCACGGATACCATTGACCATTACGGTCAAACCACCCTTTACCTTGCCAGTCACAGTACCAGTGACGATTTCTGCGCCCTCAAGCGCCTTCTCAAGGTTCATCCATGAAGCTAAGCGCTTCGCTTTATCACGGGATAGGATAGTGTCGCCATAACCATTTTCCAGCGCATCAATTGCGACTGAAACGAAATCACCAGGATTGACTTCCAGTTCGCCCTGGTCATTTTGAAATTCTTCAACGGGGATAAATGCCTCGGACTTGAGCCCAGCATTTACTACGACAAAATTATGATCAATACGAACTACTTCGGCCGAAATAACCTGGCCGGTTTTCATATTAGAACGGGTTAGGGATTCTTCAAATAGTGCTGCAAAAGATTCAGACATGAGTTTCACTTTGTGCCGTCTAATGCTGACGGGTTAGGTTAATAAAACTTCAGAGAGCGGGTGTTAGCCGTAGATGCCAACTGAAGTGCCAAAACTACTAACTGGTGTGCAATTCTGTATACCAGCTTAAAACTTGCGCAACAGCCTGATCAATCGATAAATTAGATGTATCTAGCAAATACGCACCTTCAACATGTTGGAGTGGCGCAGTCCCTCGATGGGTATCTCGGGCATCGCGTTCCTGCAAATCTTGCAAAAGGATAT
>JACCEB011527101.1_pt1 | contig 12158 bp, 5 predicted proteins | sample 7454761 | NCBI WGS metagenome assembly JACCEB01 (sample SAMN15323454, study PRJNA562643) | freshwater metagenome | isolation source: river surface water | place: USA:Blue River Watershed | collected 2017-08-18 | reverse complement strand
CCTCTTCATTACTTCTTCCCAGCATTTATCGTATCGCGTAATCATAGGTAGGTAGTGTATTCTGTCATTGTGCGCGTGGGGGGGGGGATTATTTTACCACCGTGAATTTGTATACCGGCTTCGTCGTCTCATTGTTGTGCGTTGCCTCCCAAAATTCGGTAGTAAGTTCATTCCCGCCATTGCCGTTTGTAAATGTATGTGACGCAAATCCAGACACGGTTTTACTCCATAAACTTTTCACGGCGGAGGAGGAGGAGGATGTCGCATTGTCGTCGTCTCGGCCGAACCCCAACCACGACAAGACCATCCCCCCCGCGCCCGTCGTCATATATTTCGCCTGACCGTTTACGGAATAATGCTCTAGGTTATGTTGATGCCCGTTCAAATATAGATGGACCCGGGGGTCATCCAGAAACGTGGTTTGAAAATCCGCGACATTGATTTCGTCGGCTTTGTGATGTCCGACGACGAACACCCATTCGCTACGGTCGGCTGGAATACTGGCGAGAACGCTTTTCGCCCACGTGAGCTGGGTCTCGCAATCTTGCGAGAGAATATTCTCGTGAAAACGGCAGGGGTCCACAATAGGAGAACAATCGGGGTATTCGGTTCCACAGGGGTCCCACAGCTTACGGTCCTCCCCGCGATAATCTCTCACACACGGGTTTGTATCCAGGACAATAATATTAATAATATTGACGGCGTTGCCGGTGCCATCGGGAATCACCACCCGGCGGTGATAATAACGGTCATCCATTATCCACTCGGGTATCGTGTCGTTCAACGCGAGTTGCGCCTCGGGTGCGAACCCATAATCGTGGTTTCCGAGAGAATTATACCAGGGAATCCCCATTCCGCCAAATACCGCGGTATAATCTTCGGTGATTTGAGGGTCGCTCGTATTTTGAATACCGCAGTAATAGAAATTATCGCCGGTATTCAGGACGAACGCGGTCGCGGACGCAGGATGCGCGGCAATATACGCCTTCATCGCGGCGGCTGTCCCGACGGCATCACGCTGATGGTATCCGCCAAGCGAGGCTGACCCCCAGTCGCCGACAGAGAGAAACCCGACGTCGGCGGCGTCGGCGTCGGCTGCGTCGGTTACTGTGGCCAGTCTCAACATTCCGACCAATAATAATAGTAACATCCACACACGCATATCGTTGTTATGCTGAATCAAAATTATTTATTTTATTATTTATTTTATAACCGATATAAAATAAATGAAATCGTAACATCCTGGGAGGTCTATACCATCTAAACAATTTAAGCGTTGGCAATGTAGTCAGCAGTGGATCCAGACTCAACAGGTGCGGTGTTGCCATAGGAACTGCTCTTCAGCACAAGCTTAATCTGGTAGACACGAGTGTCAAAGGCAGTAGGGCGGTCGGTGAGGACGTGCTGGTTAGCAGCAGGAGAGATAGAAACCTTAAAGCTGATGGTATCATTATCCGCAAGAGGAACGCTCTGAATGTCAGTGGAACCAGTGATGCCGGCAAAACGAGCAGGATCCTGGTTAGCGATCTGACGCATCAACTCACGAGTGAAGTTGGCAGCAGCAGGAGTAAGGGCGTTGGTGCTGTACATGTGACCAGCACTGCCACCGCCGGTGGCATTGGCCTGGTTGACAGCGTTGAGAGAAGCGTCAATGGCAGCCTTGGCGACAGCACCCTTGCTGGCAAGGTCAGACAGAAGAGCTTCTTCATTGCTAAACAGATCAACACCGTGAGGGGTGTTGAAGAGCTTATCAGCAAGGTAGCGGACGAAGTCGTGCTTGACGAGGTTGCGGTTGGCGACGATATCGCCAGCGGTAGCCAAAATATAGCCGGAAGACATACCGGCGTGGACGGGGTTCAAAGAACCATCAGCGGGCCATGCGTTCATGTAGACGTAATACTTGAGATCCGAGGCATCAACGTCATTGACATCAAAAGAGTCAGATTGAAACTTGAAGACGGCGCGCATATCGCTGGTCCTGACGTTATAGACAGCGACGGCGCTGACATCAAGAATGGCAGGGGCTTCACCAGCGAGTTCACCAGAGACTCCGAGAGTGAAGTTCTGGTTAAGACCAGTAAGAGTAAAATCCAAATTCACCATATTTGCTTTTTATAATATAACTAAATATAATATTTTTGGTATTTTCTCTAAATTCCATTCCGCCACGCTGCCGCTCGCGATTCCATTCCGCCACGCTGCCGCTCGCGATTCCATTCATTCCATTCCATTCCATTCATTCCATTCCATTCCATTCCATTCCATTCATTCCATTCATTCCATTCCATTCCTTTCATTCCATTTCATTCCATTCCATTCATTCCATTCATTCCATTCATTCCATTTCATTAATACGTCGTTATTAATTCAATCGCCACCGAATAATCGTTGTTTTGGATGTCTAAAGTTTCTCCATATCGGTCCACTAAACGTAGGTGTAATTTTTCTATTTTGACCGGTCCAAAATAATCGCGTTGCTTAAATATCAAATCGCTCGGACTTGTATGGTTAATATTCAGCGCAGGCGAAGTGATCGGAATCCGCGCAATAATATTATTTCCTAAATGTGTTCCACCCCCCGTTTCCGCGATAATCGTATTCGTCGTAAAATTCCGATTATAATCATCCAATTCCAGGAAAAAGTATTGAGATACCGAACTACCGTAAGACGACTCGCTTTCAGCGTAACGATTATACGTAATCGGGTCATATGTTGCATTCGGGTTTAAACGTGTCATAAACGCTACACCTGTTTTCACCTCATAGATATCCTTATAATATCCCATTGCCCAACCCGCGTTTTTATAGAGTGGGCGCATCTTCGTATTGGTCCGCATTACTTTACCTGTATGCGGGTCTAATTTGGGGCGAAAACATTGAAGCGTCTTGGAGGTCATATGTGTGCGCGCGGTTGACGCAGTCGCGCATTCGGCGCCATTTGGCGCGGGGTCGACCATCACTTGGACGGATTCACCGTTTATGGTTTGGGTTTCGTATGTGATATTTCGCACAAATACACCACCTTCTCTATAATATTCCGTAAATGATTTGTCCTCTTGGACGTTGAAATCCAGTTTGAACCAGAAATTCGGCGAATATTCGTGATTTGTCGCATAAGAACCGTAGAATGCGCGATAACTCGGTTCTGTTATCGTCGTTGGAATGGGCGGAATCGTGTCGGTGGATTCTCTCGAGCGAATGATTGTCTTGGACGAAAGGTCGCTTACTTCAAGCACAAGATATTTCAATCCGTTGAACTTCAGTTGGTTTGTGCTTGCGTCCTGATAGACAAATTGGCCGGGCGCAGCCGTTTCAATCGTCGCAGCGCGCGGTAGATACGTTATATTATCCGAACTCAAGTCCGCGACGATGGTGCCTTTTGTAGGTGCGAGCGCGTTTATAAAATAATTACTCATAATCGCCTCAAAATCGGTGGACACATAAAATCCATCGGGGATGAGAATTGTCTCGGTATGATTCACGAAGACCGTTTTGGTCGTTCCGCTCTCTGTATATCGTTGCGGGACATTATAAAGATGGACTGTGAAAATACTGTTTTTCCGGCTACTTGAAAACATTTTGATGATGTTCGGGAACTCCATAGATACGATTTTCATTGAAAGCACGTTGTTGATGGGGGTCGGCAGATTCCAGATATAATCGGCGGATGATGTTGTCCCGTGATCGGTGCGAAACAGCGTGTCTATACTCACAATGCGCTTAATTGTGCGGCGCTCTAATGGGTTTATCACACCTTTTGCGTATTCGTGAATAATAGACGGCGTTGCGATGACATTGGGGTTGAGATTCTGGACCCGGACATCTTCTTTTGGCATCATAACGAGTTTATCGGGGTCGCTGATAATGGAGGATGGCGAGAATTTCTGGATGAGGCGGTTTTCTACCGTTTTCCCGGAAGATGACGAGAGAGTGGAGTCGGTGATAAATGATGCGCCGGAATGGAGATATTGGAGGATTCGTTTCTGGACTTCATTGAAAAATGCGACGTATTCGTCGTCCTCGCTGTAATTCTCGGAGAAGGGCATATCCCCGCTGATACTGTTCGCATTATAGTTTTTATACTGTTGGATGATTTCCTTCGTCATATTTTTCACATACTCTTCGGTCACATTCCCTTTCTGGTTCTTCGGGATTTTATAGATTTCCATCAGATCTTCAATAGAATAGCTGTTGATATCCAGATCAAACCCGTATTTGCCACGCTTGGTTCCACTATCATACGACATTTGTCTCAAATACTTATATTCTTGTTAAAATAATGATATAATGTTTTTATACTACATTCGTAGGCCCAATACTCAAAATAATCGCGCCCAGCAAATCTGGGTCCCAAATACCGTTCTCTGGGTAGCCATATGTCTGAATATATGTCAAGTATTCTATTTTAATTTGAACAGGAATAACTGTAATGTGTTGTTCTGGGAAAAGCGAGATAGACCCGCGCAACATATTCAATTGCGCGATTAATTCGCTCGCATCATTGAATTTATCGGCGGTTATTTTGTATGCGTCTCTCTGATAGGTTACATCCCTATTTATATTGTATAAGTTGATAGATTGAAGCAAACCCTCTAAATTTGTAAGGATGACCTTTCTTATTTTTTCATAGGTGGCGTTTAAAGGCTTTCGGGCTGTAAACAATCCCGTTGAATAATTGTTATATATCGTTTGTGTGAGCTGGGCTTTGATGTTCTCAAAAGCACCTGATGAGTAATTCTGGCTGATTGTGCCGATATCTTTTACGATGGTGCTGTTCATTAATGCTTCTATTTCTGCGCATCCATCCCCGCCACCTCCTCCGCCGCCGCCACCGCCGCCTCCTCCGCCGCCACTCCCGCCTCCTCCGCCACTACCGCCACCAATCGCGGTAGTATTTGACCCTCGTGTAAATACATAATTTGTCACAGTTTTGCGTGCAAACGCCATTCTTTCTACTGTATTATGATAAGAATATGTATTCCGTTGTTCCGCTACATCGGTCTTGTCGTTATCGTAAATGCCGTTGTATCAAAACTGGCGTTCGGCGCATTTCCAACACTATTGACCCCGCCATTTCCGGCCGCGCCAATTGTTCCAACAGTTCCTGAGGATACGCTAAATGCCGCGTGAGATACAGGCGTGAGTTCCGCGATGATGTCTATTTGCGCAACACCCGTGCCAATTCCGCCAGTATAGTCCGTCGCGGATCCTGATCCTTCTGTATCACCCCCATCCGCGATTGTGATTTGGCTATTGATAAGCGGGGTGGCGCCGATGCGCGCATTCGTGGCGATAAATGCCCCATCCGAGAGATTTGGCGCCTGTGATGTGCGGACGCCCTGCCACGTTATTCCATCCTCGCTTGTTGCAACGGGTGTGGTATTATTGTTGATTATTTCTATAAGGGGAGTCGTCGTCGTGGCCGTGGTGGTCGCCGTCGCCGCCGTCGCCCCCGAATTTACTCCAACGGCGACCCACCGTTTCCCAGTCCAATGAACGTCATTGCCACCTACGCCGAATAATGTATCGTTTCCGACATATGATACACTATTTCCACCAGTCGTGAAAAGAGACATCGTCGTGGCGTCAACCGTGTTGACCGAACTGAATTGCGCAGTGGGTGCGGTCCACGTCGTTCCGCCGTCCACGCTTACACTCATCGCATTTGTGGCTGACCTACCGGTCGCAATGATGCGACCCACACCATCATATGATGCTTCAAAGTTGACACTGGTTCCGCCACCCGATGCGTCGGTGAAACCGGGGCTTGGTCCCGCAAGGGCGGGGGTCCACGATGTTCCAGTATTGTCACTGGAGAGGATGATGCCGTTGGTCGCACCCGCACCCGCACCTGATGCGATTAACCTGCGCCCGGTATATGCGATATCGGAGGCGCGGGTCAGTGCGGTGCCGTGGGCGACGGGGGTCCAGGACGCGGCAGTAGCACCGGTGGCATTGGCAGCAGTGCCGGTAGTCGCGACAAGTTGGCGATTTCCTTCACCCGACGCGAACCATTTATCCCCTGTGAATGCGAGACCAGTTCCTTCTCCCGAAAAGCACAAGGAATTGGATTCGCGCACCGTGCGCCACGTTCCGATACTGCCATTGATATCCAGTGAATAAATAACGGATGAAAATGATGCATCCGCGGCAGTGCCCGTGTTTTCGCCGGTAGCGACCCACATTTGCTGGTCGGCGTTCCACGACACGGACCTTGCTGCGGTATCAAACCCGCCCGTGCTGGCGCTGGTTGCGGCGATACCTTGCCATCCGGTGGCGCCGGTAGGGTCGGTCGTTCGCATCAATGTGCTTGTACTGCCATTGTCGGCGGCCGGCACTCCCGCCGCAATCCATACGGTTCCATTATATGCGAGAGAGTAGACTTGCGAGAGGATGGCTCCGGTGCCGGTGATGGGCGTCCAAGGGGACGCCGAGCCACTGACATCGGTGGAAATATAGACACTCGCAGAATTCGGGATGGTGATACCCCCGCCGTCATTTCGCGTTCCACCTGCGAGCCATCGTCCTGCAGCCGACGCAGTGGCGGGGAGTTGATTCCACACGCATGTGTTTAACGTGATGGTGTGTGTGGTGATGAGTGAGGTGACCGTCCACGTCGCGCCAGATGCGTCGCTGGTAAGAATATTCTGGGTGGTTGAACCCGCGCCTACCGCGATCCAATGCTGGGTATGAGGCGAGAATGCGACTGCGTTAATTGTGGCGAGATTGGCGATGGCAGAACTCGCGGATTTCGTCCACCCGGTGGCGCCACTGGGGTCGGTGGTGTATCCCAGTGCGGCAACGCCAGAAAGGCCGACACCACCAGCAACCCACCACGCGCGAGTATTGCCACCACTACTATTATACGTGCTTGCGACGATATTCGGCGTCACCGTCGCTACGGCCGAGACCCCCCCTTCAAAGAAGAAGTTCTTGGTTCCTTGGACGGCGATCCACGACCGTAGGTTCGTGTCATTGGAATAATCCGCGACTGCGAGTGAATAATTACAGAATGCGTTCGCGCCTACTGCTGCTGCACCTGCGATGATTCCGGAGACGGAGGATGCGGTGACGGGGGTCCATGTGGTCCCGCCGTCCGTAGAGCGCGCAAGGATGTTCGTGGCGTCGGTATTATTGCCGGCAACCCAGACTCCATTGGAATACCCGATTGAATTACAGACCGCGAAAGGTGCGTTGGCCGAGGGGGCGGTATTGGCGACGACGGACCATGCGCTGGTGGCGGTGGTTATCGCACTTGGGAGCGACGACCTCGCGAAGACATTACTGCTCCCGGCGCCACCGACGATCCAAATCGGCGCACCTGTCCCCTGCGACCCGGCGCGACCATATGCCACCGTGATTGTATTACCGGCAATGGCGCCAGGGAACGGGGTGAATATGGGGTAGAAGGTATGATATACGAGCGTATATACGGAACCACTTACGGTGAGGGTGCCTTGGACGATGACGGGGGCGAATGTAAATGGAGGAGACGCGGGTTGGACCGCGGTGATGGTCGCGCTTCCAGAAGATTTGATTACAATAAATCCTCCGTTCTCGATATCGGCAATGGCGGGGTTGCTGATGGAAAAGGTCGCGGGGGCTTGTGCAGTTATTAGTTTATAGACGCGGACGTGGCCTACATTGTTGAGTCCTGCGCCGTCATTCACGCGCGCCCCAATCGCAAGCGTGGTTCCATCCGCGGAAAGAGCAACACTATACCCACTCAGGTCGTCCTGTGCTTCGCCGTCGATGTCTACGCCTAATTGGTCCCAACCTGCTGGGGTTGTCGTCTTATTTACATTATATTTATAGACGCGGACATGACCTGTATTATTGGTTCCTGCGGGTGTACTGGCCTCATAGGCCCCAATCGCAAGTGTGGTTCCATCCGCGGAAAGAGCAACACTATATCCACTATAGTCGCCCTGTGCTTCACCGTCGATATCCTCACCAAGACGGTCCCACCCCACTGGACCGAAACCTGTCAAACCTTGATTGGTTTGCTCTAATGTTTTATTCGGGTTATATTTATAGACGCGGACATGACCTGTATTATCGGTTCCTGTGGGAGTATTGGCGTAAGGCGCCCCAATCGCCAGCGTGGTTCCATCCGCGGAAAGAGCAACACTATATCCACTATTGTCGTTCGCTGCTTCGCCGTCGATATCCGCGCCCAGACGGTCCCAGCCTGCTGGACCAAAACCTGCCAAACTTTGATTGGTTTGGGCAGTTGTTTTATTCGGATTATATTTATAGACGCGGACATGACCTGTATTATCGGTTCCTGTGGGACTATTGGCTCCTATCGCCCCAATCGCCACCGTGGTTCCATCCGCGGAAAGAGCAACACTAGTTCCACTCTGGTCATCCTGTGCTTCGCCGTCGATATCCGCGCCCAGACGGTCCCATCCCACCGGACCAAAACCTGCCAAACTTTCATTGGTTTGGGCGGTTGTTTTATTCGGATTATATTTATAGACGCGGACATGACCTACATTATTCGTTCCTGCGGGAGTATTGGCGAGAGACGCCCCAATCGCCAGCGTGGTTCCATCTGCGGAAAGAGCAACACTAGTTCCACTCTCGTCGCTCGGGTTTTCGCCGTCGATATCCGCGCCAAGACGGTCCCATCCCACCGGACCAAAACCTGTCAAACTTTCATTGGTTTGTGCAGTTGTTTTATTCGGATTATATTTATAGACGCGAACATGGCCTGAATCATCGGCGTTGGCAGCCTTCGCCCCAATCGCCAGCGTGGAACCATCCGCGGAAAGAGCAACACTCCATCCACTACTGTCGGGCGATGCTTCGCCGTCGATATCCGCGCCCATTTGCTCCCAACCTGCCGGGGTTGTGCTTTTATTCGGGTTATATTTATAGACGCGGACATGGCCCGTATCATTGGTGTTGGCGTAAGGCGCACCAATCGCCAGCGTGGTTCCATCCGCGGAAAGAGCAACGCTCCATCCACTCTGGTCGTTCGCCGCTTCGCCATCAATATCCCCGCCCAACATCCGCCAAATATCGGTGTATAATGACGCTGCGAACCCCGTACTTGTCGGCGGGGCAGGTATTACATTCCTGCGCTCGTTTGCCGGTATCGTCACCGGAGACATCGCCGGCGCAATTGACGCAGGGGCGCGGATGGGCGTCCATACACGGCCGTTCGTGGAATGCGCGACTTGCCCTCCCGCGATGACCGCGCCTGTCGTCGGATCCGTATATCCAATCCCCGTCGCGACCCATGTCCCGACACCCGATGCGTCCACGCCCCACGCAATGTCCGTCCCCGATACGGCGAAGACACCCAGGCCTGTGCCGGCCGCCCAGTTCGCGCCGTCATACGAGTAGAAAATGGTTGTATTCGGGGTTCCGCCGCTATTATATAATGCCGAATCCCCGAGATTTGCCGCGAGAACGCCGTCCCTTTGACCCACCGCTACCCAGACTCCCGCGCCGAATTCGTCCTGGCCGTATGCGATGTGATTGCCTTGTCCGGTGAAATTCGCTGCGTTCCTCACTCCGACCCATGTCGTCATATTATAAGAATACGCGATACTGAATGCGGTCGTCCCCGGGACAGACCCGACGAAGGGCGCGCCGACTGCAACCCATAATGGTGTCCCTGCACCGTCGGCGCCGTATGCAACCCCGTTTACAGCGTTGAAGAGGGTGGTTTTTGACCCGACGACGGCGGTCCAGTCCATTCCGTTGGACGAGTATGCGAGGGTATTGTCGGAAGCATCGGCGCCCGCTACCCAGTATCCGTCCGTCGTCGCGCCTGTCCCGCTATTTCCGTAGGTGATGGCGCGGATGGTGGAGGGGGTCGTTGTGGAGCCGGAATTCGCCACCGCCCCTGCGCGGTAATACTGTTCGTCGGGCATAGAATAGACCCACACCCCGCCGGCGCTGTCGTTTGTCGTCGCGGAAATCGTGCTACCGTTCTCGGATAAGGCGACGGAAGACCAAGAGCGGGAGCCGGCGGCAGTTAATACGAACCAAGAAGCACCGTAGTCTTTGGAGTAAAATATACTTCCTGTGAGTGTGCACGCAACCTGGTATTTCCCATTCGCCGACATCCCGACATCCTGCCACGACCGGTTCGTTGTCTGGCTTCCAACCCCGTCGATTACGATATTGGAGGACGTCCAGGTCGCCCCCGTATTCACGGAGCGGTAGAGAAATCCCGACGCGGTCGTAGAATTGACACACGCCAACCCGTATTGTCCGTTGGCCGAAACCGCGACGGCTTGCCATACCCGATTGGTCGTCTGCGTCCCTACGCCGTCAATACTGACCGCCGACGAGTTCCACGACACACCCGTATTCGTGGAAAGATATAAATACCCGCCACTCACACACGTGACCTGGATTGCCCCCGTTTCCGCCGACACGGCGATGTCCTGCCAGTTTCGCGGGGTCGCTGTATTCGCGCTGGCGTTTCCGTCGATGGTGATGCCCGTATTGGACCAGGTCGCACCGGTGTCAAGCGACCGGTAAATGCTGCCGCCATAGGCCACCGCGGTCTGCACGGCAGCGGAATTGGAGACGGAGATGGCGCGCCAGTAGGCGGGAAGCGCCAGGGTGGTTCCGGGGACGTCGCTGAAGGTATTGCCGAAGTCGGTGGAGCGGATGATGAGATTACCTGCCTTCTTACTCGCAGCACTACCCGCAGTAATACCGTCGGTATTCGGATTTAGTGTATAAGTTATATTATCATAACCAGTTAATGAACCTGTATATGTTGAAACTGGATTCGTTGAAGTGGCGGTGAATCTAAATATTCCAAGAAATCCGGAAGTAGGTGATCCATATGTTGGAACGCTGAAACTTTGTCCGATGGATGCTTTATTAAAATTCAACCAGTATCCCGCAAAATAACTGAATTGTTTGGCGATGTCGTTCGGCGAATAATCAACGTTGAATTGGAGGTCTGGACCCCATGATTGTAAGTTTGTAGTTGAATTCGCTGTGAGTAATGGAATAAAATCGGCCCAGTTCGTACCGCCAATTCTTACATAAAATGCGTTTGGTACTATATATATTGTATCAGCACTCATCATCACCGCCCCCGTCGCCGACACTGCGCCCCCCAACCACGTCCCCAATCCGCGCCTCGGGATCCACGACTGTCCGTAGTCTGAGGACACGTAGAGTTGTCCGTTGGTGTTGCCGACGGGGCCGGAAGTGGCGATTTGATACTGCCCGGATGCGGACGAACGGACGCGGGTGAATGCGTTGGTTCGGGTGGCAGTGGAGCGCTGGACCCAGGTTGCACCGAAGTCGGTGGAGGTATAGATGAATGCCCCACTGCCTCCACTTTCAATAACCGCGCTTTGATATTGTCCTGTGGAAGATAACGAGATGGAAAACCAATTCCCGGAGAATTGGGTTCTCTGCGTCCAACTTACACCATAATCGGATGAGGTATAGATGAATGCCCCACTTCCTCCATTATTAATAACCGCGCTTTGGTATTGCCCGGTTGATGATAACGAGATGGACATCCACCCCCCGGTGAATTGGGTTCTCTGCGTCCAACTTATACCATAATCTGACGAGGTATAGATGTATGCCCCACTGCCTCCATTATTAATCACCGCGCTTTGATACTGTCCGGACGAGGATAACGAGATGGACCGCCAAGACCCAGTGAATTGGGTTCTCTGCGTCCAACTTATACCATAATCTGACGAGGTATAGATGAATGCCCCACTGCCTCCACTTTCAATAACCGCGCTTTGATACTGTCCGGACGAGGATAACGAGATTGAAAACCACTCCCCGGAGAATTGGGTTCTCTGCGTCCAACTTACACCATAATCTGACGAGGTATAGATGTATGCCCCGCTGCCTCCACTAAAAATAACCGCGCTTTGATATTGTCCGGTCGCTGATAACGAGATGGACCGCCAAGCTCCGGTGAATTGGGTTCTCTGCGTCCAATTTACACCATAATCGGACGAGGTATAGACGAATGTTCCACTGCCTGCTCCACTATAAATAACCGCGCTTTGATATTGCCCGGTCGCTGATAACGAGATGGAAAACCAATTCCCGGAGAATTGGGTTCTCATCGTCCAACTTACGCCATAATCTGACGAGGTATAGATATTGTTTCCGCTTCCACTATGAATAACCGCGCTTTGATATTG
>JACCEB011187790.1_pt1 | contig 12158 bp, 6 predicted proteins | sample 7454761 | NCBI WGS metagenome assembly JACCEB01 (sample SAMN15323454, study PRJNA562643) | freshwater metagenome | isolation source: river surface water | place: USA:Blue River Watershed | collected 2017-08-18 | reverse complement strand
AATTTTGATTCCTTAATAAATTAAAAGTGCCCTCAGCAATAGAAGTTAATGTATTTGTTTGAGATTCAGAATAAAGTACGCTTCTTGGAACCAAATCGGCTTCAAGGTTAACATACATTACAAGATTTTCGTGATCAATAAATCTAGGCTGCAAATCACCAGATGACGACACTACAGTATTAGGATCAATGTGTACAATATTTTGTTGATCTACTAATACTAATATGTTTTCATTCTGATTAAGGTTATTATTCGCCATAATATAGTCTATACAATTCTACACCCTTTTTATAATCTTGTAAAGAATTAATCAAAGGAAAAGGTATTCTAACAATAGAATTATCAGGAATTTCAAATTCTACTGACCCTAGTTTAGGATTTGCTGTCATTATTAACCAACTGAATAATGGTGTACCATAATATTCTTGTGATATTTTATCTAAACGATCTTTTCCTTTTTTGTACTTAAAGAATTTGTCCGTTGACTTTTGTGGAATATCAATACCTGGAACAATTTTGTGTTCACCGTCTTCCAAAAAATAGTCATATCTATTAAAATACTGATTCATTATTTAGTTGGTTTTAAAAAGTTTAATTTAACACCATCGAATTTACTACTCGTTGCATGTACCTTATCAAGAATTTCACCTTCTTGTGTAGTTAAGCTACCTGTTATTGTAATATCTACCGGCTTTACTTCTTTTTTAAGTTTAGCTTCTTTATACTTAAATTTATTTTTATCTGAATCTGATTTGTTGTCTTTTATAAATTTCTCTACCCTATTTTCAATCTTATTCACCGCGTTTTTATCAAAAAACTTATCATCTGCAGAATCCTCATATAATTTTTTAATATCCTTAACATTATCTTTAATAATGAAAGCTAAGACTTTTTTATATGTTGTATCATCAAAAGAAGGTGAATTAAAGTTAATTGTTGTATCTAAATCACTAGTAAAAATTGAATGTTTTTCACTTATTAATTTTATGGCTTCATCATATTGGTCATAGAATTTAGAAGCATCAAAATTTGTTATAGTTGCAACTGTTGTTTCTTTTTTATCAAATCTACCGTCTTTACCAGTTGTTTTCATTATAAAGTTAACTCTATCAATTAAATCAATTAGTTTGTTTCTATTTTGTTCTAATTGAGTAATTGATTTTTCATCTCTAATTTTATTTAAAAACTCTGTAACTTTATTTTTAATATACACATCAATAATCTCTCTTGATCTTTGATATTTTTCTTGTGAGTTTGAATTTATATCTAAATCTAAAATAGAATTATGATCTGAAGAATTTGCTTTTTCTAATAATGGTTTTTCAAATTTTTGAAATAAATTAGCAAAATCAATGAATTTTGTATATTCACCTAAAAGATTAACTTGTATAGCAGTAGATGTTGTATTCTGTACGTCTAATTGATTAATCGTTCTGTATGTAGGTGAAATGAATATTGGTAAAATTTCTTTTCCATATGTATCAACCAAAGTTGTGTATGTATTTTTAAATGTACTAAAATATTCGTTTGTTGATTTTACCACCCCGCTAATAACTTCTTTGTAATCCATCTTTGTTCCACTTTGTGAACCAATGAATTTACCTTCAGCTTTAACTTTATCTTCTGTTGGAATTCCTGCAATATCTGGTGTCTTGATACCTCCAGTTAATTTTTCTAAGAAGTCCACATTGAATTTTTGTAAACTTTCTTGATCAACAGTCGAATCTGCTCTATAATCATATACTTCCGTGTTCGCAAAGAAGTTTGAACTTAATGCGTTTTGAAGTTTGGCAACAGGTTCTTTAATTCCTTGACCACCAATAAAATTAACTTGTAAGGTTACGTCAGCAACCATTGGTTGTACACCAATACCTTCAGGGTTTAAATCCCAAGTACTATTTTCATATGTTATATTCATGTTTGTGATGATTACTTTTGAATGGTAAAAATCACCTATTCTTAATACACAAACTGGTGGTGGCCCAAATGTTGTGTTTCTAGCATCAACAACAGTACCACTAATATCTGTACCTAATTTTTTAACCGGTATAGTATCACCTGGACGAATACATTGATGCAAGAACGTTAATCTAGCATTCAATCCTTCAGGTGTCATTGAGTGAAACGCTGGGTGAAAATATCTTAACTTTTCTTTTAAACTACCAAAAACAACGGGATCTGTCTCTTCTAATTTTTTAAAGTAGAAACATTCAGATAGTGCCTTCATTATAAGTTTTTTCACAACATCTAATGGTGGTCTTTTTTTCTTAATTGTTGTGTTTTCAGTAATAATAGTTTTTCCTGGTGTTATTGTTGTTTTACCAGGTATATATTTTATTTCTTGATCCTTACTTCCTTCTGTTGATGTTTTTCGCTCATAATTCATCTTAAGACTAGCGGATCTACAATAAAAAGTAATTGGTGCGTATTTTTTTAATCCAGTTTTATTTTTAATTTCTTTATTATGACAATCAAATTTTTCTGGGCCTGTAGTTGTTGAATTTTCGCCTTTATTAACAAATGAAACAACTAAACCACCTTCAATATCTTCTCCGTAACCTAATTTTTTAAGATCAATTGTAACTGTTTGTGTTGTTTGTTCTGGGTTAGAATCTAATTCACTAACTGTTTTATCCCATTTATAATCAGGAATACTATTAGGGTTTTTTGCTATGGATTTTAAAATATATTTTATTAAACTATCAGATCTTCTGTGAGATAATTTAATATTATATTTGTCATCAGCAACAAATGATGTTGATGATTCAATTGTTAATGATATTTGTTTTACATTATTTTTTTCTAACTCACCTTTAAGTGTTGCAGTTGCACCACTAATAACACCAAAATTTGTTTGTAATTCAGCAAAAGCTTTTTCTATTTGAGCCTTTTTATCATTAATTAATGTTGTTGTAGTTATAGTGCCTCCGTTTGTTGGGTCCTCAGAACCAAATATGATAACTCTATCATGTTTATTATCTTTAGTATTTGTTGATAATATTGTATTCAATCCGCTAGCTAGACTGTTTTTAAAACTTTCTTTATCCGCATAATATTTGTTATATACACTATCATATGGTGTGTCAGCATATAAACTAGTTGATTGACCTGGAACATCATTTGGGAAATATACTGTATTATCAGTAAATAAATCAACCAAATTGCTACCACTACTTCCAGGTGTTGTTTGTTGGCTAGGTATTGGTTGTGGTTGTGTTGTTACCACCTCACCTGCAATATTAGTAAATTCTAAAGATGTTGAAATATCATCTCTTTTATTATCTCTATAATACTCAAGATATGACATGATTAATTCAATATCAGATGGGTCTAATGTTATATATTTTCTAACTAATGTATAAAAATCAACATCATAACATCCAGCAAAAAAAGAATTTAAAAAATTCTCAGCTTCTTCATCTGTTATTTCTTTAACTAAAAGATTTAAAATACTAGGATGATCCACAATAACTTTAAAAGATATTGTACCGGTTCTTTCTGTATTTTGATATGTGTATATTGGTTCAGGTCTACCTAAAAAACTATTTTTATCCCAGTTAGCGCTGTTATTTTCATTTACCTTTAAATCGTAAGGCGGAAACCACATAACTCTACCGCCATTTTGTCCTCTTTCACATATTGGTAAATCATTAACTGTATATCCAAATTTGTTTGATGTTTTCCACGCTAGATTTTCTAGTGAAAACATATATTTTTTTGCTTTACCTTGTATACCATCAATGTTTGTTGATCCAACAAATGAACCATTACCATTTGACATTGGTGCTATGTTTAAATTCCAAGGTGTACTTAAAACACTATCTTCAATTTTTCTAATAGTACCAGTTTTCTTCATGGTATCTGAATAGTTCATATAAGCCCTATCCTTAGTCCATACTCTACAATATTCAGAACCGTCTTGTGCTCCCGTATTTTTATTTACATAAGCAATTGCAGAACCTCTAGATATCATCTTTGTACCTTCTCTAAAGATTCTAGATGTTTGATCAATAACATTTGCTACGTGTGATCTAGCTTCACCACCATTTTTAGGTAATGAATCTAATAACTGTTGTGTTTTACCTAAAATTGAATCTTCTCTAAATGTATATTTTGTAGATAAACTATCTTCAAGAACACCCCTTTCAGATGAATATTCAAGATTGTTTATACCTAATTTATTTTGAGAACTTCTACTATACCATGTCAACTTTCCAGGAATTGCACCTCTTTCTGAAATATTTTTTTCATTTGAAAATAATTCAGTTGCTTGTGAATCAAATTTGTATGAAAGATAATATGGACTTAATACTTTGTTTTGATTAAAATCTTGTAAAATGTTTAAAACATTATCACCTCTATCATCACCAATATATGCTTTACCTTCTGGTGCTTCTCTACCTAAAATTTTATTTATACCACCAGCAACACTATCAACAAAATTAAATAATTTACTTGTGTTTTGTGATCTAGCTCTTGTTGTATAATTCGGTGCGTATGTTGAATATGATAAATTGTCAAATAGAATATCTTTTTGACCATCACTTAAATATTCTAACATTAAGTCTGATGGCTTTCTACTTGGTGATGGTCTTCTTTGTATACCTAATAGTGAACCTAATACCCCAGTGGCGTCTTGAAATAATTTTCCTAACTCAGTTTTTGGTACCGGTCTGTTTACAACTGGGTTTGCTGGATTACTTAAATAATCACCAGGTATTTCAGAAAATGGAAATTCAACACCACTTACTGTTTGTAAAAAATCAATAGCTTTACCTGGTAAAGTTCTTGCTACTGTAATTTTATAATTTTTTTCAATTAATCTTTCTCTACCTCTAACAATATTAATTGCTGATGATAGATTACCATTAACTGCGTCTATAATTCTTGCTCTACCTACTGTTGCTGTTAGTAAGTTTTGTCTAATTCTTGATTGAACTGGACCATCTGGTGATTCTAATAAATGATAGTTAGCAAATTTTGCTAATTGTGATTCAAATTCATAATTACCAGAATCTAATGCGCCAATTAAACTTCTACCTAAGATACCACTTGAAATAGGAAAATATGGGTATAATCCAAGATTACCAGCAGGATCAATTAAAACTCTAGTATTTTCTAAAATTTCATATTCACTGTTTTCTGGACCAAATCTATTATTGTTATCTGTTAGAACTAATTGTGATGCTCTAGATGTTTGATCATTTAATGTAACATCCCCTTGATCTCTATTTGAAACATTTAAGGTATTTTGAATAGAATAGTTTCCCGTGTTAAAAGTTTGTGGACCATTTGCTTGTTGCAGGGTCTTAGCTAATAACGCATCTCTAAAGCTTTTTGTAGAATTAAAATCTAAGTAACTTGGCATCTATTCTTTTATCTAATAAATAGATAATTTATTATTTTACTATGCGTAAGCTTTAACGTTTTTAACAATATTAGAAACAAACTCAGCTCTTAATTGTGGATTTTTAGCTATTTCATCAACAACTATTCCAGCTAATTGGGTACTACTACTATTAATATCAACTTTTATATCAACAGAGCCAAAGAAATCTTTAGCATCTTTATACATTTCTTTTCCCTTTTCAACACCTTTTTCCATCAGCTCTTTTGCTTTTGGAATGTATTCATCAATAGTTTCCTGAGTTTTTTTCATTCCCTGTTTAGCTGCATCAATAATACCGTTATCTTCAGCAAATTCTTTAAATTTATCCAAATATGGTTGAGCACTTGCTTTGATTGCGTCCATAGCTTGGTCTGCAGCTAAACTTTTTAATTGATCCATACTCATTTTTGATGCATCAAATGTATCATATAAAAAGTCCGATCCGGCTTGAATTTTTTGTTTTGTTTTAACCCCAATATCAGTTCTTCTTAAATCATTTTGACCTCTTAAATATATTGCGGTAACAACGGACATGATTTGTGTTGTTGCGTTTAATTGTTGTCTTGCAATATCTTTGGTTGAAAGTTTTTCGTTTGATTCTTGAAGTTTTTGTAGTTTTTCAACCTGATCAGATGATAAATCATCTATTGAAACAAAACCATCAACAAGATTAGTAATACCTAAATCTTTAGCCATATCTTTTGGTAAGTCAAAACCAACTTTACCATCTTTCATTGTTGCAAGATTTGAAACAAATTCTTTTTGTTCATCACTTAATTTAGGGAACATATCTAATTGAGACATTGCTTCGAACTTAGCAGCACCTTTAACGGCCATATTTGTCAGTTCACCCATTGATATACCTAAAGCATCAGACATAGCTTTAGCACGTCTTAAATTAGCCCCAGATACCTCAAATCTACCTTGTTCAGCATTATATGTTGCTAAACTTCTAGCCGCCCCTATAATACTTGTTTGTAATGATTCAACATTATTTGTTGCATCATACATCAATTTAATTGGATCACTTAAATCACCAAATGCTCCCCCGACAACTTGTAAATTTGCTGCAAGGCTAATAGCACTTTCTGGATCATATAGTTTATCTGCAACCTTAAGCACATCATCCATATTAATTTTTAGTGATTGTGCTTCTTGAACCATTTTCCCTAAACCTTTAATTCCGTTTTGAAAACCATAAGCATTTAAAGCACCTAAATTTTTAATTAAAGTTTCGGAAGTTGCTTTGGCGCTAAGACCCATATTAACTGATCTTTTTCCAATATCTTCAATTGCTCTTGCTGCATCACTTAATCCTAGTCCAACATTTCTAAATCCCTCAGCATTTTCTAAAAGTGTTCTAGAGTTTTTAGTATATGCCATTGAGGCTTCCATTCCAGCATAAATTGTGTCTTCGCTGTATAAAGCCATTCTTTCAGAATTCACCATTAAACTCTCAGTGGCATCAATAAAATCATTAACACTAACACCAAGTCTTGCTGTTGCAATCATTGCTTCATTAAGACCTTCTAACATTGCATTACCAACTTCACCAACATAACCAGCAGAACCTCTTGTTGATTTAAGTAAATCATCTTGTGTTTGTGCTAAATCACTCATTAAAGTTTTTGCACCATCTAAACCTAAGGCCAGAACATTCTTAACCAATGCAATAGGATTTATTGTCATTGATTTATTTAAACTGTCAATAATACCTTTTACTGTATCAACACTAATTCTAGATTTAGTGGATGATAACCTATCATAAAACCCTGCAGCTGCAGCATCCCCAACTTTTTTTAATAAACCAGCATCTGGTCCTGTAAAATTAGAACTAGAACTACTTTTAGCAGCAGCATTTAATCTTTTGTTTAGATAATCATTGATTTCACCAGGCGTATACTTACCTGATTTTTCAGCTAATTCCCTTACCGCCTGATCTGATAATGTTGACATATTTTATATTAAACTATATAAGAATAAATAGTTTAATCATTCTTTTCCATAAAATAGTTAATTATACTATTTCTTTCATGTACAGGAAGGATTAAAACATCGTGGTATGTGAAACCTTTAGTTAGTAAAAAAAGTATTGATTCTATCTGATACTTTTTATATGCCATAGAAGGGACGAAAAAATTCCACCCCAAAGTCAACCAAAACAGGGACTTTTTCTCCAGACGGGGCGATTACTTCAACAATTAGGTCAAGACCTGGTTTATTTTCAGACACATATTTTTTGAACTCTTGAGAATCCCTAATTGGTAAGTTTTGAATGAATTGATAAATCGCCATTTGATCTCTTGTGCCATCAACAGATTTAATCATCATCTCCAATCTTTTTGTGTTTAATGGTGCAATAGTATCTCTACTTGAATCTTTAATTAGTTTTAATTCATTTTCTTGTAAATTAGTTAAAAACTTGAATGTAATTTTTTTCTTAGACGTATTTAAAAAGAATTCATATTCACCGTTTGCGTCTGCAACCAATTTAAAATCTTTTGTTTTTAAAATAGATAAGTCAACAACCCCTTCAAAGGCTTGTTTAGTAATTGGGTCAACTAAATCAATCTTGTATTCGGTACCAAATGCAGTATTTCTTAAAAATATTAATATTGCCTGTCTATCTTCATCTACCAATTCCTCAATATTCAATTCTTTGTCTAAAATCTTTCTTTTTAATAATTCATCAATTACTGTATCAGATTGTAGTAAGTTTGGTGACATTAATATATTCTCATCTGAAGCAGTTAGGTATGCAACTCTTAACGATTTTTTACCGTTTGCATAATGTACACCTTGTGAAGGTAGTTGAACCACGTCATAGGCTACCATTGGATTTATATTTTCCATAATAATATTTTTGTTGTTTATTTTAATATAACTATAAAACAAATAAAAATCAATGAAACAACGTTCCACATGGAACTATTGGTACAAATAATTGATTATCAATTAAATAAAAAATCCCACACTCGTTTTTGACGAATATGGGATTATAAATAAAACTATTTTAATATTGGTATTAGTATACTTGAATACATCTATCCATTCTTAATTCAGCATCAATTGTTGCCAATGCTTCTTCAGAATAACTTAAATCACCAAAGTTCAATGATGTTAAGAAACAACCTTCTAAAATCCACTTCTCAACAACAACACCTGTTGGATCTAACATTTCAAGTTCAACATTCTTCTTGTAACCTGCTGCATAACCCATTCTACCAGTTACGGATTCAGCATGAAGACGGAACCATTCCATTAATGCTTGGGATGCAGAAGGACCAATAGGATCTTTAAAAGTAACCTTGATTGGGTCCCAGGTAAATCTACCTGCTACATATGTTGAAGTATTCAAGAACGGAATCTCTGTTGAACCTATTTTAGCACTAGGACGGGATGTAGATGTTACATACCACTCATTAATACCCAAAGAAGATGGAAATCTAAGGATAAATCTATTTTTACGTTTCGGTTCGTATGGAACCGGCATTTTCATTAATAAATCTGCCATTGTTTTTGTGTTATATTGTTTTGTTTATTCTTTCTAATAAATATATCAATATGTGAAATAAAATTTATTTTCCCAAATACTTGATTTTTTGAAAAAAAATCCTTAGCTTTTTGCTACTACGTTACTAAAATACTAATGTACTAACTATACTAATATTTCAATGTTCTAATATTTCTTACTTCTATATTCTAATATTTCTTATTTCTAATATTACTAAAGTACTGATTTTCAATGTACTATAATTCTATTATTACTATCTTATACTAATAAAAAAGGGAGTGGTAAAAACCACCCCCTTGATAGCCAGATTTTGGCTTTAGATATTTTCAAAAGAAGCACCTGTTGGTGTGATAATAAATTCAACATCGATGAATTCCAATGCTCTTGTAGGTTTGATGTAAATCTTACCTCTCAATGTGTTAGCATCAATATCTTCTGGATCATTTGATACTGTTACACGGAAATCATATAAACCTCTTTCTTTTTTAATTGATTCAAGAATTGGGTTAACCAATCTTAAGAATTCTTGTCTAACTTGATCATCGTTTTGTTCAAACAATAATCTTACAGCTACTGCAGAAATTAACTTTCTTGCTCTTAACAATAATCTTCTTACGTTGATTCTATCAAGTGCAGATTCTCTAACTTGTAATGTTTTGTTACCCCAGATAATAGTACCTGTATCAGAGAATGTAGCGATTGGGTTAATTCTTGCTTTGTAAAGTTCATCTCTTTCGTCAAGAGTTAACTTTTTAGTTGCTTTGATTGAGTTTACAAGACCTCTTGAGTAACCAGCGACTGCGAACCAAGGATAAGACACATTATCAGTTAAAGCAATGTTCTTCAATACTTCACCTGTTGGCGGAATATAAAGTTGAGTTGCATTATCAGTGTCTCTTACTTGAATCCAAGGCCAGTAAGTTGCTGAGTAGTTAGAATCGAATCCTAAATCATCTAATGCACCGATAACTTCGTCAGCACCAGTTGTACCGCTAAAATTAGGTGAGTTAACGATATATAATGAATCCGCTCTATCATTTTCGATAATATCTACCGCTTGATTTACAAGTGAGCTATGATCGTTCCAGTTAATACCTGGTGTTGCAAAAATGTTAATATCAACAGCTTCTGGGTTTTTGAATGTTTCAATACCTTGTAAGAAAGCGTAGTAATCTGAATTACCTACAGCATTATTGAACACACCACCATTTGTTGTGTGACCAGAGATGTAAGTTGTTTTTCCGAAAATAAAACCATCTCCATTTGATCTTACATTTCTGTAGATGTCCCAACCATCAAAACCACCAAATACAGGCATCGTGAATTTACGGAATCCGATTCCGTCTAATTTACCTTTACTTGTACCTTCTAAATCGTAAGCAGTTGTTTTGTATAATTTTTCACCACCAGTACCTGTGATATTTGCGGCGTTTACAGATAAGTGGAAACCAAAGGTTGCATCAGATGCATTAGTACCTTTGAACTTAAACATATCTCTATCATAAACGAAGTGCTCATCTGTTGATAAACCTAAAGTCACTTTTTTAACTTTATCACCATTAGTTGTTACAGGCGTACCATTTGCTTCGTAGTATAAAACATCACCAGCATCATAGTATGTAGTTTTAAAACGTACCCCACCGATGCTAGCTTTTGTTGTCATACCTTTAAAACCTGCAGGTATTGCATCAGTTGGTGCATCGTCTGCAATTACCAACATGATATATTTTGATCTTAATTCGTATTCACCATCTGAAGTACCGATTTTTCTACCGATATAACCAGGTAAATCTGGGTTCATAGTACATCTAGAATATTTTTCCAATACAACTTGATTAGCATCAGTATCGTTAAAGTCACGAACTAATACATCAAATTCGCCTGTATCTAGATCAATATTTTGAATTGTTACTTTTACTTCGTAATTTGAAGCATCACCATCAGAAATTGTTAAGAAGCTAAATAATTCAAATACTTTTCCACCTCTTACTTCAGATACTACAGTTGATGAACCAGCCATATCCCATTGTGTCATAAAGTTGTCACCTTCAGTAGTATTAACAACTGTTGTACTTAAACCTCTAATTAAACCTTGTTCGAAAAGATTAACAACTAAGTTAGGATATGCTTCATGAACATATAATGGATATTCAATTCTATCTTTATCAAAAACATCAGAACCCAATACTTTTGTTAAGTATTTTGTTGATGTTTGATCCATTGAACAGTTAAATGTTGTTACGTCTGAATCAATATCAGTAACACTTATTGTGAAGTCAGCCAACGGATTGCTAGCAAGATCTGCACCAGTTACTGAAACTGTGTTACCTGTAACTCTGTGAACTAATGTATTTTGTACATAACTACCTCTTGATCTTAACAAGCAAACTTGCATATCGTGGTAATCAGTGTTTAATGATGCATTATATTTGAATCTTGTTACAGTGAAAGCTGATGTTCCTGTTGAGTATACAAAAAGATAAGAATAAACCCCATCGATTGTAGAATCAGTTGATCCAGTTTTTGTAAAGAAGGTGTTATACCAATCTTTATTATTATTAGCCCCGATTGGTGATAATAACTCTGTACCAGTAAGTGAACTTGTAGCAGAATCTGGTACTTCACCAATTGTGAACCATTCGTTGTGTGCATAAGCACCACCTGAATTAGTTGCAGCAACTAGATAATCTGTAATAGAAGAACCTTCTGTTGAAGTTTTTCCTGATAATTCTGCATAAATTGTGCTACCGGTAATGCTACCTGAAGTTGGGACTAATGAAATGTTTCCAGTTGACCCACTTAATGAACCTAGGGTTACACCACCTAAAGCTTTAATGCTAAAAGTTTTGCCTGGTTTATATCCAGTAAGTCCTAAAACACGGGTAACAAATAATTGGTTAGACTCTTGTAAATATGACTTCGCAACATATGGAAGTTCATACTTTGGATTTCCAGCACCATCCTTTGCAGGACTTGTGCCACCAAAATATGTTCTAAATTCATCGAAATTAGAAATTAATATTGGTTCAAATGCTGGACCCTTTAATGTCTCACCAACCAGACCCAATGTTGTTACGCCTACACTTTGAGCTACGAATGTTAAATCTTTCTCTGATGTGTAGACACCCGGAGAAACGAATACTCTGTTTGAATTTGCCATTGATAAATGTTTGGTTAAATAATTTTATTCTTACCAAATAAATATCTTTGTTTTCAGCAAAGATTTCCGGATTTTTCTGTATTTATATCCTAATT
>JACCEB010238370.1_pt1 | contig 12159 bp, 10 predicted proteins | sample 7454761 | NCBI WGS metagenome assembly JACCEB01 (sample SAMN15323454, study PRJNA562643) | freshwater metagenome | isolation source: river surface water | place: USA:Blue River Watershed | collected 2017-08-18 | reverse complement strand
ATACTCAAAGTTTCTTGAACATTGTGATCGGTAATGAGGATTCCAATATTGCGTTCTTTAAGTTTAGCCACGATGCTTTGAATGTCTTCAACGGCAATTGGGTCAACTCCGGCAAAAGGTTCATCGAGGAGGATAAAATTGGGATCCGTTGCCAAAGCGCGCGCAATTTCTGTACGACGGCGTTCGCCACCACTCAGAACTTTACCTAAGTTGGTTCTAACCCTTCCAAGACTAAATTCATCGATAAGGGTTTCAAGTTTTTCCTCTTGTTGAATTTTCGTCAATTTTGTCATTTCGAGAATTGCGCGAATGTTGTCTTCAACGCTAAGATCTCTAAAAACAGAAGCTTCCTGGGGGAGGTATCCGATACCGAATTGAGCTCTTTTATACATTGGGAGCTTGGTAATATCGAGGTCATCGAGATAAATTTTACCTTTATCGGGTTTCACGAGGCCAACGCACATATAGAAGGTCGTGGTTTTTCCGGCACCATTGGGACCTAAAAGACCAACAATTTCTCCTTGGTTTACTTCAACACTTACGTCATTGACAACTTTTTTAGAGCCGTATTGTTTAATTAAGTTCTCGGAGCGAAGGCGCATGGTACAAAGATAATGAAATGCGCACGATTTTTTAAATTTCGATTGATGATGTAAGTAAAAGGCAGTATCTTTGCACCGGCGGTACGGTCAGCTCCTCGTGAATTCCCCCAGGTCCGGAAGGAAGCAAGGGCAGCGGGTTGTAGCGACGCGATACCGCCTTTTTTTATGATTTAATTTTAAGGAGTGATTTGAGAATCGCTATAAAAACAAAAAAGGTGCGTGAAAACGCACCTTTTTTGTTTTATAACTAAACCTCTTAGATTGAAGCTTTGAATTTATTTTTGTGACCTGCAGGGTTTTTGCGTGCTTTAGACGGAGAGTTTCTGCTGAAGTTACTAGAACTTGCAGTTTTCTTCGTTTGTCCACGGTGACCACTTCTGTCGCCAGATGTACTTGGAGAAGATTCAGAACGACGGTTATCGTTTCCCCCAAAAGCTGGGCGGTCTCTACGGTCGCTGTTACGGCTATTGCCAAAAGCTGAACCTTGACGCGCTTGAGTTTCTTGACGAACTTTTCCTTCAAAGCTACGATCGCGGCTATCATTGCCAAATGATCTAGAATTGCTTCTATTTCTATCACCACCAAAAGGTCTATCGCCACCTGAGGTTCTGTCGCTGTTGAAAGGTCTATCACCAGAAGGTCTACTTCCGTTAAAAGAACGTTCACCAGAAGGTCTTTCAGATCTGTTGCTATTAAAAGAAGGTCTGTCTGTTGAAGATCTGTTGGTATTGTAAGAAGGTCTATCGCTAGAAGATCTGTTGTTCGAGAAAGAACGATCTCCAGAAGGTCTGTCGTTCGAGAAAGAACGGTCGCCCGAAGGTCTATCGTTAGAGAAAGAGCGGCCACCGCCACCATTTCCACCAGAATAACCACCGCTACGTCCGCCGCCGCCGAAAGAACTTCCACCACGGTAGCCACCGCCACCACCACGATTTCCGCCACCACGGTTACCGCCGCGATTTCCACCGCCACCATAACCACCACGGCCACCGCGTCCGCTACCTTTTTTAGGTAACTCAATGCGATATTCGTGTTCAATTTCAACCAAATCAGTTGTTCCGTGCTCTTTGTAAATCATTTCTAAAAGATTTGCTTCAGATTGGTCACAGAACGACATAGCCAAACCTTGAGTACCTGCACGACCAGTTCTACCAATACGGTGAGTATACGTTTCTGGGTCTTGAGGCATGTCGAAGTTTAACACGTGATTTAAAGCTGGAACGTCTACACCTCTCGCAGCAACGTCGGTTGCAACAAGGATACGCGCACGTCCATCCTTAAATAAATCTAGATTACGGGTACGTTCACGTTGACTTTTGTCGCCGTGAATTGCAACCGCGTATTCATTAATATTTCTTAGAGAATCAACAAGTTTGTCGGCACCATGTTTGGTTTTAGTGAAAACCAACATCGATTGAACTTCAGCGTCGTCGAGTAATTCTTTCAACAACTCAAACTTGTCGTTTCTAGCAACAGCAAAAAGCCATTGGGTAATTTTTGGTTTTTCTTCATTTAACGGAGCGATATCAATTTGAGTAGGCTCAGATAAAAGTTCTTGAGAAAGAATTCTGATTTCGCGAGGTGCGGTAGCAGAAAAGAGTAAAGTTTGCTTTTTATCGTTAAGCATTAAACGTCCGATATCGCGAATATCTTGAATGAAACCCATATCAAGCATACGATCGCACTCGTCTAAAACCCAAGTATTGATCGCAGAAAGGTCAATATGACCTTGTTCGATAAGGTCTAATAAACGACCAGGAGTTGCAATAATTACCTGACAGCCACGGCGAATATCTTCAACCTGACGTCTTTGAGAAACACCACCATACACAAGGGCAATGCGGAGTTTCATAGTAGCACCATACTTTCTGAAGTTGTCAGAAATTTGGTGAGCTAGCTCACGTGTTGGAGCCAAAATAAGAGCGTGAACTCCTTTTTGAGGCTTCTCAATGATTTGTTGGATAATAGGAATGGCGAATGCCGCTGTTTTTCCTGTTCCTGTAGGAGCAGTTGCGAATAAATCGCCACCTGCTAAAATTGCTGGGATCGCCGCTTTTTGGATAGGCGTAGGTTCGGTGTATCCCTGCTTTTCTACAGTAGACACAAGTTGAGGTAGTAACCCCAAGTTCTCAAAATTTTGCATTAATAGATTTTTCTTTGGGCTAACGCTTCAGAGTCAGAAATGAAAGCGTAGGAATCGCAATAGATTCAAACTACAAAAGTCCCACTCGTAAAGAATTGCGGTGCAAAGGTACAAATTGTTTTTAAATATTCCTACTCTTTTCCACAATTTATCAAGAAAACTGTGGAAAACCCCATTTATACTTGCAAAATACCTGGATGAAATGGCTTCACCGGGGCATGATTTGCTGCCTCAATTCCCATAGAAATCCATTTGCGTGTATCTAAAGGATTGATAATCGCATCGACCCATAATCGTGCAGCTGCATAATATGGAGTTGTTTGACTATCGTAACGTTGGGTGATTTTATCCAATAGTGCCTTCTCGTTTTCAGGAGTAATTTCTTCCCCTTTAGCATTGAGGGATGCTTTTTCGATCTGCAACAATGTTTTGGCAGCCTGCTCTCCACCCATGACTGCAATTTTAGCATTCGGCCATGCAACAATGAGTCGTGGATCGTAAGCTTTACCACACATTGCATAATTTCCTGCGCCATAACTATTTCCCATAACGATGGTAAATTTAGGAACTGTGCTATTGGCCATGGCCATCACCATTTTTGCGCCATCTTTAATGATGCCACCCTGTTCAGATTTACTTCCAACCATAAATCCAGTTACGTCTTGTAAGAACACCAATGGAATTTTCTTTTGGTTGCAATTCATGATAAAACGCGCTGCTTTATCGGCACTATCACTGTAAATAACACCGCCAAATTGCATTTCGCCTTTTTTGCTTTTCACCATTTCACGGTTGTTCGCAACAATACCAACAGCCCAACCGTCAATTCTTGCATAACCACATAAAATGGTTTTTCCGTATCCTTCTTTGTATTGTTCGAACTCAGAATTGTCGACCAATCTTTCAATGATTTCAATGGTTTTATAGGTTTTACCTTTGTCGGCAGGTAAAATACCCCAAATTTCTTCTTGTTTTTTGGTTGGTAAAACGGCTTTTACCCTGTCAAATCCAGCATTTTCTTTATGGCCAATTTTGTCCATAATGTACTTAATGCGGTCGAGGCAAGCTTGATCATTCGGAAATTTATCGTCAATAACACCTGAAATTTCACTTTGAGTTGTTGCTCCACCTAAAGTTTCATTGTCAATATTTTCACCAATTGCTGCTTTCACCAAATAACTTCCGGCTAAGAAAATGCTACCATTTCCCTCAACAATTAATGCTTCGTCTGACATAATTGGCAAATAGGCACCACCTGCAACGCAGCTACCCATAACGGCAGCAATTTGGGTAATTCCCATAGAACTCATGATGGCATTATTTCTGAACATTCTACCAAAATGTTCTTTATCGGCAAAAATTTCATCTTGCATAGGAAGGAAAACCCCAGCACTATCTACCAAGTAAATGATTGGGAGGTGATTTTCCATCGCAATTTCTTGCGCTCTTAAATTTTTCTTTCCGGTAATTGGAAACCAAGCTCCGGCTTTTACTGTAGCGTCATTCGCAACAATCACGCACTGACGTCCAGATACATATCCAATGCCCGCAACTACGCCACCGGCAGGACATCCCCCATATTCAGAATACATATCAAAACCGGCGAAAGCACCAATTTCAATCCAATTGGAATTTTCATCACGGAGATAATCAATTCTCTCTCTAGCGAGTAATTTGCCTTTTTCTTTTTGTTTTGCCGCAGACTTTGCGCCTCCACCAGCGTAAATTTTTTCTAATCTACTCTTTACAACATCCCAATTTTGTTTGTTGGAATCCTCGTTTTTGTTGAATTGAATGTCGGTTGTTGACATGATTCAAAGATACTAGAATTTGCTAATTTAAGTTGCGTTTTTTGGTAAACGCGAGTAAAATCATTTTTTTGTAGAATTCAGCATTTTTTCATAGCAATCAATCCATTGTGCAACAGTCATTTTTTTACATAATTCTCCAATAAGATCAAAAGGAATATCGTTCATTTTTTTAAAACGAATACAGCTTTTACCCATATCCAGTTTTGTTTTACAAACTTTTGAATATTCGGTTTTAAACCATTCCATAAGACTTTCATTTGCATAAATACCCATGTGGTAGAGCGCAATGAAGTTCTTTTGGGAAGCCAAATTCATCATTGGCAATGGCAATTTTGGGTCGCAATGATACCCAGCTGGGTATATTTCATGAGGGACAACATAGCCAATCATACCATAAGACATGCATTCTTTGAATCTAGGATCCAAATTCGCTAGAATTGTTTCTCTTAATTTTTGCATAGGCTCAACTCTGTCTTCTGAAATTGAGGCCATATATTCTGTAATGGTTTGAGTTTTTGATTGCATAAGGTTTTATTTAATTTGGTAATTGCCTACTTTATCAATTGTCACTTCGGGTGATTTTTTAGATTTTTTGTATGTTTCAATACCTGATTTTATTGAATTCCAAAGTTTAAAATGATCCGAATATGACTGATAATCTTGAGAATTAATATAATTCGAATTTTGAGGGTCATGGAATTTAAATGGAGCAATAATGACGGGTATTTTATTTTGGCCAGCATTTTTGGCCATAACAGATAAAATATAAATTTCTTTGATAGTATTGTCTGTCATTGCCATACATCCAATTGAAACACAATTACCATGAATGAAAATATCTCCTCCTAAATTGCTCGCATTACTTCTTTTTTTATCTGCTTGATTGGGGTAATTAATTCCTAAACTCAAATGAAAATTACTGAAAGGGTTAAATCTGGCTATGTAATAAAAACCTTCCGGTGTTTGATCATCTCCAGCTTTATATTTTGGGCCTAATTCACCAGACTGAGCGCACATTTTAAAAGAATGATACAAAGTAAAAATACCGGAACTATTCCTTACATAAATTTCTAGTACCTTTTCTTTCTTGTATCCAATAAAAAGGATTTTTAAATTTTTTGATTTGACATTTAGTTTCTTAAGATTCGAAATTATGATACTGTGTTTTTGGTTGTATGCTTCTTTAACTCTCGAGAATTTGAGTTGTTGATTTAAAAAAGAAGGTTTTGAAAAGAAACTAAATAGTAAAATTGCACCTAATGCTAAAAAAATAGTATTGATCAATTTCTGAAACTTCATTTCAATAGTAACGAATATTAAGGTTGATTATTTTTAGATTTCAATTCAACGGTTTTCAATACATTTAAAAATGTTTCGGCACCATGTGCACCTGAAATTGCATAAGCATCATCGAATACAAAGAATGGCACACCCCTTGCACCAACTTGCTGTGCCATATAAACATCAGCATTTACGGCTTGATCTAATTCTTGGGATTCAGAAATTTCCGCAAATTCCGTAAAATTAATTCCGCATTTTTTTGCAATTTCTGCAAGAATCGAATCGTCCTCTAAGTTTTTACCTTCAGTAAAATATGCATAAAATAAAGCTTCTTCAACAGCATCTTGTAAGTCTTGAGCTTTTGCATATTGAATGAGTCGATGCGATTTTCTAGAATTCACAACTTTGGCTTTGTCGAAATTAAAATTAATGCCCAAAGGTTGTCCTTGTTCTGTTAAACGTTCAAAATTTCTTTTGACTGAATCTTTATCCATTCCTTTGATGTCAGATAGATATTCTGTTAATGTGTAACCTTCTGTATATTGGATTGAAGGATTTAATTCAAAGCTTCTCCAAAAAATTTCGACTTTCTTGCGTCCCTCAAAAAGAGAAAGGGCATTTTCAAATTGTTTTTTGCCGATGTAGCAAAAAGGGCACATAACATCCGACCAGATTTCAACTTTCATTTTGTGGTTTTGATGCAAATAACGGCTGTAATGAAAAAATTGTCACGATCATTTGGATTAAGGGAATCAAATTCTCGATGCTTTAAGTATCTGGCTTCCAAGCGCGCAATCATGTCATTGTCTATTTTGAAATCTACATTGCCTGAAAATCCATGAACATTTTTCATTCCTAAATTTCTAAAAATCATGTTATTGTCGTTGAAATGCTCGTAACGCCCTGAAACCGACCATAATTCATTGATCGTATAATTGGCAATGAACACAGGAGCAAAGTAATATTTGGCGTTTTTGCCAAACGCACTTTCATCACTTTCCATTGCATTGTCAAATCCAAATGTGAAATTCAAACCAGAATTGAATTTGTATTGAGCGAAAAAGTTATGAAAATATCGTGTGTTTGGAAAATTGGTAGGCGAAGGGCCAACAAAGGAAGAGCTATTGAGGGTGGTTTTCTTATTTGGTTTGTACTGAATTTGATGTCCCCAACTTGGTCTTTGATTATCAAATTGAGGATAGAACATTTGCCAACCGTTTAAATAATTGATGTTGGCAATGATTTTTTTATTGGAAGATTCAAAATTTAGTCTTAATCCGTTTTCGTAATAAGGGGAGTTATCGGCGAGGATGCTTCGCGTTGCAGTAACAGATTCTATTCCAATGGCACTTTCAAATCCGATATGCGATGACATAATGCCATATTGCAATATCAAATTTTTATTGATTTTATATTCAATATTTGATTCGTAAATACTTCTGGCATAATCTACTTCATTTGCCAAATTCATTTGTGAATATGTGCCAATCATCAAGCCTAAGTTGACTTTTAATTTGCCATTTTCAAAATTGTCGTTCATTGAATATTTTAAAAGTAAGTTATTTATTGTGAGATAGTTATTTTCGGAATAACTGCATAAATAATTTGGTTTTTCTTTAATAGAAAGCAAAGGTTTGGAATAATAGTAATCCATATACATGGTGAATTTATCAGATTCACTTTGTGCGTGAGCATTTAAAGTTGTTAAAAATGCAAAAAATATTAGATAAATTTTTTTGGATTTCATCAAAACAAAAGTAATCTAAAATCATGCTTGTTGATTGCCTACCTTTGCATTTTAGAGTGAAATGAACTTTTTATCAGTAGAGAATTTATCGAAAACTTGGCACGATAAACCCGTGCTTCGAAACATTACCTTTGGAATACAACAGGGTGAAAAAGTGGCGTTGGTTGCAGGGAACGGACAAGGAAAAAGTACACTTTTACAAATTATTATAGGCAAGGAATCTGCGGATACAGGCAAGGCGATTATGAGAAAGGATATTAAAGTTGGATACTTGCCTCAAGAGCCAGAATTGTTTGATGATATTTCGGTGATTGATAATATTTTGGTGCATGATTCGCCAATTAGTTTGGCTGTGTTAGATTATGATAAAGCCATTGAAAAGCAAAGTCACAATCCATCAGAAGAAGATATGGATCATTTGCAGTGGGCTACTGAGAAAATGAATCAGCTGGGTGCGTGGGATTATGAAAGTAGGGTGAAGCAAGTTTTAACGAAACTCAAAATTACCGACCACGATCAACTTGCTTCGAGCTTGTCTGGTGGACAACGAAAACGTGTTGCAATGGCAAAGGTGTTGTTGGCTGAGCCAGATTTGTTAATCATGGATGAACCTACGAATCATCTTGATTTAGAGATGATTGAATGGCTGGAGGGATATTTGTCGCAAAAAGATTTATCACTTTTACTTGTTACTCACGATCGTTATTTTTTAGATAGGGTTTGTGATAGTATTATAGAATTAGAACATGGCGATATTTTTCATTACAAAGGCAATTATTCTTATTTTGTAGAGAATAAGGCAATGCGTGAAGCCATGATTGCGAGTGAACTAGAGAAAGATAGGAATTTATTTCGCCGCGAGTTAGATTGGGTTCGCAGGATGCCAAAAGCAAGAACTACAAAGAGTAAAAGTAGGGTCGATGCATTTGACGATTTAGAAGCCAAAATTAAAAATCAACGTCATAAATCGGAATTGAATATTTCTATGCGAATGGAAAGAATGGGTGCTAAAATTCTCGAATTGCATCATGTGAGCAAGGCTTATGGCGATAAAAATTTGCTCGACGATTTCAGTTATATTTTTAAACGTAAAGAGAAAGTTGGAATTGTTGGTCCTAACGGTGTTGGTAAATCTACCTTCTTGAATATGATTATGGAATTGGAAACGCCAGATGCAGGTAAAATTGTGACTGGTGATACCATGATTTTTGGATATTACTCTCAACAAGGAATGAAAGTTGATGATTCTAAAAAGGTCATTGATGTTGTGAGGGACATTGCCGATTGGATTCCAATGGCAAATGGCAATAAGTTAACCGCGCAACAACTGTTATTGCAGTTTGGTTTTAGCCATGAAAAGCAATGGGATTATGTAGTAAAATTAAGTGGTGGAGAAAAGAGAAGGTTGTTTTTAATGACAATTTTAATGAAAGCTCCCAATTTTTTAATTTTGGATGAACCTACAAATGATTTAGATATTGAAACCTTGGGTGTGCTTGAAGATTTTCTTTTGAGTTATGATGGTTGTGCCATTATTGTGAGTCACGACCGTTATTTCATGGATAAGGTAGTGGATCATATTTTTATTTTTGAGGGACAAGGGCAAGTGAGAGATTTTCCGGGGAACTATAGCGATTATAGAGATTGGGATGATTTAGAAGATGCACGTAAAGCACTCGAAGCAAAAGAAGCCAAAGAACTAGCAAGGAATCCTGTGGTAGAAGTGAAAGAATCAATTGTAGAGAAACCAATAATGCCGAAAGAAGAAAAACGAAAGTTAACTTTTAAGGAGAAATTTGAGTTTGAGCAGTTGGAAAAAGATATTGCAAAATTAAATGCTGACAAATTGAAATTAGAGGATGAACTATCTGGTTTAACCACTGAGTTTGATCAAATTGCGAGTTTGGGAGTTTCTTTACAAGAAATTCAAGATCAAATAGATGAAAAGGAATTACGATGGCTTGAGTTGTCGGAATTTATTTAACAAAAAAGGCGCCAAAGGCGCCTTTTTTGTTAAATGGAAAAACTAAATATTATTGAGCCGGTGCAAATTGCACGTTCATAATTAATTTTACGTTTGGTCCTACAACCAATCCACCTGCTTCAGTTACTGCGTTCCAAGTTAAACCGAATTCTTCACGGTTAATTTCACCTGTTACTTCAAAACCTACTTTGTGGTTACCCCAAGGATCAACCATTTCACCACCTAATTCAGCGGTTAATTCAATTGATTTGGTTACACCTTTAATTGTCATATCTCCAACCAATGAAAATACACTGCCAGACTTTTCAGTGAAGCTTGTAGATTTAAAAGTTAAATGAGGGAATTGCGCCGCGTCAAAAAATTCTGGTGATTTTAAATGACCATCACGGTCAGCGTTATTTGTATCAATGCTATCAATAGAAGCAGAAAATTCAATGGCAGCGTGTGCCCATGAATCACCATGTTTTTCAATTGAAGCGTTAAATGATTTGAAACTTCCACTTACAGTAGAAATAACCAAATGTTTTACTTTGAATTGAACTTCAGAATGCGCTGCATCTAAGTTCCATTTTGAGATGGCTTGGGTTGTCATAATTGGTATTTTAAAATATTTGTTTGAACAAATATAAGATTATTTTTTTGATTCCATATTAAATTTAGGTAAAACTGTTAAAAAAACTGCACAATGTCGACGAGGGTGATTATTTGTTGGTTCAAAGCAATAAATTCTTTGTTATTTTGCCGGCATGAGTAAACACGCATTTGTATTTCCTGGACAAGGTAGTCAATTTGTAGGTATGGGAAAAGAATTATATGAGAACCATGCCGTTGCAAAAGAAATGTTTGAAAAGGCTAATGATATATTAGGTTTCAGAATCACAGATTTAATGTTTGAAGGAACCGATGAAGATTTACGTCAAACGAATGTAACCCAACCAGCAATTTTCTTACACAGTGTTGTTAGGGCAAAATTAATGGGCGATGATTTTAAACCAGACATGGTTGCAGGTCATAGTTTGGGAGAGTTTAGTGCATTGGTGGCTGCTGGAGTGTTGGGCTTTGAAGATGGATTAAAATTGGTTTACCAACGTGCCATGGCCATGCAAGAGGCTTGCGAAGTTGAACCTGGAACAATGGCTGCTGTTTTGGCATTAGCCGATGATAAAGTTGAGGAAGTTTGTGCCAATACCGATGGTGTGGTTGTTCCTGCAAATTATAATTGCCCTGGTCAATTGGTAATTTCAGGAGCCTATTCTGCAGTTGAAAAAGCATGCGAAGCTATGAAAGAAGCTGGTGCAAAACGTGCTTTGATTTTACCTGTTGGAGGAGCATTTCATTCACCATTGATGGAGCCAGCTCGAGAAAAATTGGCTAAAGCAATCGAAGATACCAATTTTGGTGATCCTATTTGTGCCATTTATCAAAATGTTACGGCAAAAGCTGAAACCGATAAAAATACAATCAAGCAAAACTTGGTTTCTCAATTAACAGCACCAGTTCGCTGGACACAATCTGTTCAATCTATGTGGAATGATGGAGCAACTTTATTCACTGAAGTTGGTCCTGGAAAAGTTTTACAAGGATTGGTTAAAAAGATTGCTCCTGAAGCAGAAATTGCAGGTGTGCAATAAATGATAGAAGTACAACATTATTATGCGCAATTGAATGATTGGCAAATCCAATTATTCGAACAATTGTCGGAATTTATATTGTCGGCACACCCAAGTATTTCAATGAAAATGAAATACGGTGTGCCGTTTTTTGAATATAGAGGCGGTTTTATCTATTTCTCGTATAATAAAACAGAAAACACAACGGTGCTCGGATTTACCCGAGGACATTTATTTCAAGACAATTATGGACATTTGGTTGCAAATCAAGGCCAAACCCAAGTACGACATTGGATTTTTGAGGAATCCTCTCAAATTCAGTGGGGTCAATTAACTGCATGCATTCAAGAAGCTATTTATTGGCAGGAAGTATTGGCCAGAAAGTGTAATTGTTAACTTACTCAGTCCGAATTAAGTTCACCGATCCGTGAATGGTTTTAGGGCTTTTAGGATTGGTGGTTTCAGTAACATTGATAATATAGAAATACGTTCCACTTGGAACAGGTTCTCCAGAATTTTCAACCCTACCATTCCAACAATCCGTAAGATTGTATGAATGAAATAGCTTTTCACCCCAACGGTTATAAATGAGCATTTCACCTTTGTCGCAATTCAATGAGAAACCTACAATTTTAAAACAATTGTTGTACGGATCATTGTTTGGTGTAAAAACATTGGCAAGCTTAATGTCTTCAAAACTATCACTCACTGCAGCAATTGGTTTAGAAATTGTGTCGGTACATCCAGTGATGCTATTTTTGAAAATAATGGTGGCAGTGAAATCGCCCGTTGGGTAAACATGTAAAATCGGATTTGTATTTTTTACGATTTCTGATTGATCACCAAAGTCCCAGAAAATACTATCATATTGCATACCTGTTGCTTCAAAAGCAATGCCTGCAACACATCTTTCTTTAGATGTTTTTACTTCAGGAATTGGGGTTTCAATGACAGAAATTTCTCGAGAGTAAACGGCTTTTT
>JACCEB010979852.1_pt1 | contig 12160 bp, 25 predicted proteins | sample 7454761 | NCBI WGS metagenome assembly JACCEB01 (sample SAMN15323454, study PRJNA562643) | freshwater metagenome | isolation source: river surface water | place: USA:Blue River Watershed | collected 2017-08-18 | reverse complement strand
CTTCTACTTAACTCGCCAATTTTTAAGTTTCTAAAACTTTTCGCCCGCGTTCATCTGCGCCATTGAGTAAGGGTAGTCTGCCTTCGTCAATTCTTTTGCGCCTTGGGTTTGGTAGTGAATGAATGTTCCCTTGCGTTCTTGCCCTGTCTTGTAGCTGTGACATTCGTGGCAGAGGGATTGAAAGATGTTATGCAGGAATGCGTCTGCGCCTATCTGTTTCCAAGGGAATACGTGGTCAACGTGGTCAGCCTGGTTGATGTGTCCCTTTGTTAAGCATGATTGGCAAAGCGGCTGTTTGCTTAACTGTGCGCGTCTGATAGTGCGCCATGCAGGGTCGCTGTATGCGTTGTCCTTGCCGTGGTTTGTATGCTCAAGACCACCGTGCTCAAGGCAAAAACTGTTCAGTTTGCTTCTTGGTTGCTTACATCCAAGCTCACGGCATACGCTGTTGAATGGTGCGTATGGCATTAGGGTTAATCCCAATGATTGTTGAACGCCTTCAATGGGTAGAACACTAAGCTGTTGCGGTAGCCGCCTTCTGCTGTTGGGCGAATAGGCGTAACACCGTGAACATTGCGCCAAGCAGGATAGACCAGCATTGAATTGTCGCGGCTGTCTACGGTTGCGCCATAGTCAGGGACTGTCGTGTTGCCGCCCCTTGCGTTGTGCTTCTTGGCAATGATGACGTTAACGCATCCTTCAAGGTTGCCAGCATCCCTGTGGAAAGGCGCTGGTATGTTGAAGTTGCTGATGCTTGATGTGAACAATTCTCCAAACCTGAACTTTGGCGGCACTTTTTCAGTGATGATTCTTTTTTGCGTCTCATAGATTTCGGGCGTGATTTCCTGAATCAGCTTTTCCGATTCTTTACAAAGCAACAACATTGCCTTGATGAATGTTTGCGCTGACTTAACTTGATGAACGCTGGATATGGCTGGATATGGGCGTTTCATGTGCGGCTTTGGTGGGCAACCGCCAAGTATCGTGCTGTATTGTTTGACCTCAAATTCACTGTCGCGCATCCCGCTGGAACGCCTCATTTCGCTTTTTGGAACACGGTCACTTAACAATTCTGTATTTGCAACGTCAGCAAGTTGTTTGATTTTGCCTGTTAACTCTTTGATGTAAAAACCGACTGGCTTCCCATCAGCGACAAACAACGTGTCCTCTGTGATGTTAGGCTCAATGTCGCCGCACACATCGCCAATTTTTACGTTGTGCGGTATTTGCACCAGTTCAACTTTTTTCATAGCAATCCAATCTTACTTCTTACTTTTGCAATGTTCCCGTCAGTTCCATAAAGCCTTATATGCGTTCCATAGTCCCAACCAGGCTTTTCGGCTATCTTAACAAGTGGGTCAAAACGGTTGGCAAGGTAAGCGCATTCTTTCTTCCTCAAGGCTTTGCGTTCAGTTGTGCTACCAAAGCCTCCAGCGGTATATCTTTCAAAATAAGGCACACACCAGTTAAGAACCAAAACATTTTTGTGACGCACCAAGTTTTCTGCTGTCCAAGCCACATCGTCAATCAGTTGTGCGTTCAAGTCAAATTTGTAGTGTGATTTTTTTACAAGCCAAAAACGTCCATCTGCCAAACCGCGAGTTCCAAACTTTTTCCTCAAGTTCATTGGGTTATCGTGCAAACCAAAACCAATCAGATGGATGTTGTTTTTTTCAGCAAGCTCAATTAGCTTGGGAAACCATGTGAACATTTCTCGCAAATTGATTTGATTTTTCAAGCGGAAACTGTTTTGATTTTGTTGCGTAATAGCTATGCTTTGCGTTTTACTGAAAATAAATTCTTTTGGATATGCTTTAATTTTTTGAAAATCATCGCACATGAACACGCCCCATTCGCCAGTGTCCATCATGTCCAATGCAGAATTGCGTTGATACGCCAGCCCTTTGCCATTGTTGGTGACAACTGCTTTGCCATGTATCGTCCCACCCTTAACGAATTTTTGCAAATCATCAGCGGTGTGTATTAGCACCGTATGCGATATGCCGTTTTCGTTAAGTGCTTTTGATGTTGTGGCTGTGTCGTATCTGTTGTAAAAAAATGTGAATACTTTCACAGTTTCTTTTTTTCGTTTTTAAGGTGATTCAACAACATCATGCCAACATAGGCTTTTTCATCACGCCAAAACTTAACCAACTCTTGCGCTTCATCATAGTGTTCAGGTTCGAATTCAATTTGGATTGCCTTACGAACACCTTTTGCCATGTCATCTAATTGCGCGTCAATTTCCTCGTCATCAAGCACTGAGTAATCAACATCACCGTCTTTCAATTCGGATGGGTCAAACGCTAAAAGGTCGATGTCAAATCCTGCGTCTCTTAGGTCGCCAATTTCAAGCGCAAGCATCTGTTCATCCCACCCGCTGTTAAGTGCAATTTTGTTGTCAGCGATGACATACGCACGTTTCTGCGCTTCTGTGAGGTGTACCAGGTCGATGGTTGGCACATCGTGAATTCCTAGCAGGAATGCCGCCTCAAAACGACCGTGACCAGCGATGATGCCATTCGTGCCATCAAGCAAAATGGGCTGTGTCCAACCAAATTCCTTAATGCTAGATGCAATTTGCGCGATTTGGCTACTGCTGTGTGTCCTGCTGTTTCTCGCGTATGGAATTAAATCCTTGAGAGGGCGATAGGTGATTTTCAATTTCTGTGCTGTCATGTCTTGTCCTTGTGTTAAGCCAGGAATTTTAACTTGTAAAGTGTGCTGTTAATCAGGTTTGCAATGTTGTCAATTTCATTCTGCAATTCGCTGTCCTGTGGAAAACCATTTGCTTTGCGTAGGGTTGCCACTTCGTCTTTGAGATATGTCAGGTAAGCAATAGGGTCTTGCGTTGCAAACAAATCAGCCGTTGAAGGGTAATTGGTCAGCAAACCATATTTGCCTTGGAACGCCTCAACAAACGCATCCACAAGGTCGCCAACTTCTTCATAGAACGCACCAAGCGCCATGTGCTGACTGTAACTTCGTGTGGACAAGTGCAAAATGTGCGCTGTGGTCACGCTGTTAAGCAAGCAAATGGTGAAATCCATCACTGGGTCGGGTTGCTTTGCTTCAATACTGGCAGTGAATTTGACCATGATTTTCCTTTGTTAAGGGTTGTTGGCTACTCGCTACGTCTGGAAAGCGCATCCATCAACCGTAGCGTCGAACCGCAGTTTCTGTGATGGGTAGGGCATAACCAGCATCCGCTTTCACCAACAAGACAGCCGACTGCTGACCACTCCAGCCCTCGCGCCGTGGGACTTGAACCCAAATCGGCTGACTTGTAGGTTGTTGATGGCTCCAATTTGCCTTGCCCCGCTAAGGTAAGCACACGCCCAGAGTCTTGTATCAGTCAGCAATTGCGTTTTACTGGCATAGCCACAGCGTCCTGTAGCGATACGAACTTCACACCAACACGGCTGGGGACTGAATGTCACCTTGAGAGACGCGCTTTCCTCTGACACCTAACTCAATCCCCATGCGTGTTGGTCAGGGCATCCCACCCTGTTGTCCCTTCTACTCGGCTGGGCTAACCTATCCGAGGCGCTACCTCGGCTTTTTTCACCAACACGGCTGGGGACTGACCCCTTGGTATACCGATAACCAAGTGTACTTACGACAGGTGACAGCCAAAGCCCTTCCTGTATCAATCCCCATGCGTCTTGATGTTTGTTAATTTTCCGCTTTTGGCACAGGTACGTCAACCACCACCAAATCACGTTCCAGCAATTCTAACCAAGTGTTTCGCAATGCGTTGAAATACATTTCCTGCTTTTCGTCTTTGGTCAATCGGTGTCCAGCATCAAGGTCGTGATGACAAGCAAAGCACAATGCCACCGTGTATTCATCAGACGCCTTAATAGACCGCCCTTTGCCGTGAATTGACAGGTTGCTATGTGCCGCTTGCGTTTGACCCTCTAAACCGCAAATTTGGCATGGCAGTGAAGCCACGTTTTTTAGATGTTGCTTGCTTCGCCAATATTTGAATTTTTGTCTCATGTGATGTGAACAACGCGGTGGTGGTTGGAACGAATGTAATTGATGGTTTTTTCAATCATGCGTTCAAACTCCGCACGGCTGATGCTTTGGCGCTGAAGGTCGTGCAGGGCATACAACTCTTTGATGTAGCGAATGCCTGTGCCTGTTAACCCCATTTTGCGGGTTTTTTCGTAACGCCTTGCCGCCGCTTCTAATTCTTTTTGGACAATTTGGCAAACTTCTAGCACTTCTACGCCAATGCCGTTAGAACTCATCGTTTCAGCAATGTTAAGCATATCAACAAGCACCTTCCAGTCGCCAGTGGTTGCGTTGCCCTTGACCATGCTTTCAATCGCGCTTAACTCACTCATACGCAATTTGTCCAGCTTGTCTTGTGCTGTGATTGCCGCGCCTGTGATGGCGTATTCAATCGGGTTAACTTTTGCCCAAATCTTGCGCTTGCATTGTTTTCTCATTCTGTCGCCCTGCCTTCCATTCGGGCATTGGCTTGTTCTGTGCGCCAAATGTCTGTTCGCATACGTGCCGCCTCAAGATGCCATTTGAGTGTTTCTTCAATCTCAATCGCCACGGCAAGCCCTTCCAACAACTCCATGTATTCAGGGTGCGAATATGCCTCGCGTTCTTGGGCGTTTGCGGCTTCAATCCCTTTTGTTAATGCGTCTTTCATCAGCAATGCTTTTTTGCTTTTGCGGAATTCCTCAAGGTAAACACGCTTGCTTTTTGCCTTGGCGTATTCAGGTGCTTTTTTGATGATGAAATCAACTGCTTGGTGTGGTGCGTTCATTTTGTTCCCTTCAAAAATTTTCAATGCTTCGTTTTCACTTTTAACAACATGAACAACGCCTGTCCAAACGCTGTGCCAATGTTCTTGGTCAATGGTCAACTTTTGTGCGCTTGGCACTTTGCTTCCATCCTTAACTTCCATCAGGTAATTAACGCCCTGATAGCCGACAAGCAAGTCAGGACAACCTTTGCCGATTACCGCCAATGACTGAACACTTGCGCCAGCTTGCCGCAGTGCGTTAACTACTTGCGTTTGATTCGCGTCAGTCTTTGCCGCTTTTCTCATTCATCGCCTTTGTTAAGTCATCTGTGATGCCGTGCCAAACGCCTGATGGGTCAGATTCCAACTGCTTTGCCCTTTGCCATGCGTATTGTTTTGCGCCTTTCAATCCAGCCATCCAAATCAAGTGCGCGAGCATTTTGGCGTAAGTCGCCTGTGAATCGTAGGGCTTTGGAGATTGATTCGGGTGAAAGTGTGTATCCATCTTTTACTTTGTCCAAAATGATGTTGGCGATTTTGCGATTCATTGTCTGCCCCGCATAGCGGCAATTTTTGCTCGTATTTCATCAGGCATTGCCGTGGCTTTTTGCCGTTCCAATTCCATCTGCACAAGCACAGGGTCACGGTCGTGTTTAGGCTTGATTTCAGGCACTTCTGCGCCATCCCAACGCTGTTGGTTAAGGTACACCAAGGGCGCAGGAATAAAAGCACCGTTGCCCTTCAGCCATTGTTCGGTGGTTTTCATCCATTCAACGTGCTTGATGATTTGGTCAGCAGAGTGTTCGCAAAGGTATTTTGCCCATTTTTCTTGGCATTGTTTCTTTGCACCCTTGCGGGGTGTTGCTGGATATGCTTTCCAAAATTTGTCGAAACCGCTTTCAAACATTTGTTTTCTCCATAGGTTTAGCTAGGGTGGATACCAGCAGTATCCTTCCCTCTCCATCTTTGTTTACATTCTTTGATTCATTCAATTCATTCATTTTTTATTCATTCAATCACAAAGACCAAGTGCGCTTGACGGGTCAATTCGCTTATACACAAAGCCTAGTTGTTTCCACCTGAGATACCTTGTGCTTTAACAGTCGCTTAACCAACGCTGTTCGCCTTTTGCACAGGGGTGTACTGTGCGCGGTGTTTTTCGGGTACAGCCCATGCAAGCCAATCAGCTAACGCGCCCTGACGGTCTGCCAAAAGAAAAAACCCCGCAAGATGCTCTGTGGTCTTGGCTCTTGGCGAGAGCAACAGCAAGGCGATTGAAAAACAGTCCAAAAGACTCGCTTGCTATACGACAAGACCACACAGAAACCTGCGGGGTTGTTGTAACCGTTTTTCACCGCCTTGATGCCACTCAAGACGGTTGGAATTATAGCTCAATTTTCAAACAGGGGTCAACACTGCTTCTTGGATGACGATTTTTCTTGCAACTGGTGGCTCAGCAAACCATTCAGGATGCAGTTCATACAAACGCAATTCGCGCTTAAACGGCAAAATTTCCTTGTACTGCGTGACAGCCGCACGGCTGACACCAAGCATGGATGCGAGTTTGGCTTTTGAGCCAGCGAGTTGAATAGCAGTTTCGGTTTTCATGCTTAACATGATAGCAGGGGGTTAACATTTGCTGTAAAGTTAAGTTTGAAAACACAAGTATTCATTTGCGTTGTTTTTTCGCAAATTTGATGTTTTTTTAAAAAAAACTTAACTTTTTTTTCCAAGTTCCAAATTTTGTTAAGTTTTGGTAGCATAATTCTTCTATCGGCTTAACAACTGATGCAAACCAACCAAATTAAAAGGAATTGAAAATGCAAAACATCACTTTGACACCTACCCGCACTTACAAAACTGCCGCCAACGCACACAAAGCCGCTACTGATAAATTTGGCAATATGCAAGACAACACTGGTTTTGGTCCATTGCGTTACATCGTTATGCAACACACAGACGGTCGTTTTTTCCCTGTTTTCATCGGTATCAATGCCATGCACTATGGCGTTCATTTTCACTTCAACGTGCTTGCTTAACAGAACAACTGATGAGGCTTCAGTAGCCGAAACCCCGCAAGGGGTCTTGTTCAACAAATCAAAAAGGATTGAAAATGCACAAAATTGAATCTTACAAAACTTACAAAGATGGCATCTTTGCCATGCTTGTTGCGCCAAATGGTTTTGCCTATGAAATGACGTTCATTGATTTGGCAGAAGCACAATCATTCGTTGCCGCTATTAACGCTTACCCTAACGCAAAGGCTTAAAAATGAAAAAAGATGAAATTCAAGTTGGTATGTTAGTTTGCGTCAACGATACGCCTGATGCCATGATTTATGAAATTGAGTGCATTGATGGTTTTGAAGTGCATTTGATTTATGAAACTCGCATGGGTGCTGTGAGTGCTGGTTGGATTGATATTTCAATGTTACGCAAAACTAAACAACCCGCTTAACACAACTGATGAGCCCTGAATGGGCGAAACTGCTGTGAAGCAGTCTTGTGTAAATCAAATTAAAAGGAATCAAAATGGCTCACTTAATCGAAAACAACGCAATCACAGGCAAAGCGGAAATCGCTTACGCAAACAGCACACCTTGGCACGGTCTTGGTCAACAACTGACCCAAGACGCATCCATTGATGTGTGGCGCAAAGAAGCTGGTTTGGATTGGGAGGCAAAGCTGTCGCCCATCATGTTCACTTGGGATGGTCAGAATTATTCTGAAATGCCCAACCAAAAAGTCATTTATCGCAATGACACAAACGCACCTTTAGGCGTGGTGACTGATCGCTACAAAGTCCACCAGCCAGCCGAAGTGCTGGAATTTTTCAATACCCTGGTGCAATCTGCTGGTTTTACGCTTGAGGTTGCTGGCGCAATTAAGGGTGGAAAACGCATTTGGGCATTGGCAAATGTTAATCGTGAGGCAGTTGTATTGCAGGATGACGCAGTGCGTGGCTACTTGTTGTTGAGCACATCGTTTGATGGCACAGCCGCCACCATTGGTCAATTCACCAGCATTCGCGTTGTTTGCAATAACACGCTGTCAGCCGCTGACCAAGAAAACGCACCAAGCCGCGTAGTGTTAACGCACGGCTCAACCTTTGACCAAAGCCTGATGCGTGACCGCTTGGGGCTGGTGGTAAGCGGCTTTGATGGAATGATGGACAAATACCGCAAGCTCGCACGCCAAGGCGTTTCCAGCGAGTATGCAAAAGAATTTGCCAATCAACTTTTCCCTGCCGCCTATAACCAGCAAACAAACACGTTCAAAGAATCACGCGGCTTCAAACGTGTTTTGGAATTGTTTGATGGCGCAGGTATGGGCGCAAACAATTATGGCGTCTACGGCACGAAATGGGGCTTGCTGAACGCTGTTACTCAGTATGTTGACCACGAACGCGGTCACAACGTAGACACTCGCATGAATAACGCATGGTTTGGCAACGGCAACCGCATGAAGTCACAAGCTGAAGAATTGTTGTTGGCTTAACTTAACCGCCCCCACGGGGGCAATCTTCAAAGGAATTAAAAATGAGCAATGAAAAAAAATACACCAAACAGGAAATCTATGACCGAAAGTCAGATGTATGGGCAGGGCTTAACGCCATTCAAGAATTGTTTGCTGTCATCAATATGTTGCAAGAAAACTTGGACAGCGACAAACCAATGGACAAGCATCAAATCAAAAATGTTTTGGATGCTTGCAAAACCATTCTGCTGTATGGCGGTGGCTTGATTGAAGATTGGCTTTTTTTGGAGGTGAAAGAAGATGAATAAATTGGAATCACGTTGCAAAGCCGCCACTGAATTCTTGGGCGCAATCCTGGTTGGATGCCTGTTTGGGTTTCCATTCATCATTGAAATTATTAAGGAATTATCAAAATGAATTTCTTTGACTTTGACCTAAGCACAGGTGAAGTGGTGCTGGTTGAATATGAGCCAGTTGATTACGATGACGCTGGCGATATTGAATTTGAATGTCACGTGTTCAATGAAGCAGGAAAGGACTACTGGAATGACATTAGCGAAAAAGACAGGGCGAAAATCCAAGCCCAAGCTGGTCGTGATTGGCAACAACACATTGCCGATGAACTCGTACAAATTGCCGCAGACCAGTGGCACGACAGAAATGACGGTCACTAGATTGCCCTACACAACGCGAACAGGTCTCAAGATCGGCTCGCAATATATGCCGCCCCAACAGGTACGCATGACCGCAGAGGATGAATTTTGGCAAGGCGTGTTGCTTGGCATCAAACCCAAGTCGCATTTGCCCTTGTTGGTTTACATCGTTGCTCTGTTTTTTTTAATCAAACTTCTATTGGAAATCAAATGAAATTCAACGCACAGGAATACTTGGACAACGCACGACAAAGTGCGGCTGTGATGTACCGCGATGACACAGCACAGAACAGGCTTGCGTTTCATGTCGGAATGCTTGAGGGTTACATCAAACAAATGGTTGCTGTTATCAACGCACAAGAAGCCGCGCTGGAAACTTTGCAAGAAGAATTGAAGGAAATAAAAAATGAAAGTCTATGAAAAAATTGCTCAAGTACAAGAAGGATTAGCTACTGAAGGTATTGCCAAAAGCAAAACCAACAGTCAAGGCGCTGGTTACAAGTTTCGCGGCATTGACGATATTTACAACGCTGTATCAAAAGGAATGGCAAAAGTTGGTTTGTGTATGTTGCCAAGAATTCTTAATCGCACCGTGACTGAACGCGCCAGCAAAAGCGGTGGCACGATGTTTGTGGTGGTCGTTGAGGCTGAATATGATTTTGTAGCCGTTGAGGATGGCTCAAAACACACCGTTAAGACGTTTGGCGAGGCAATGGATAGCGGTGACAAGGCAACCAACAAAGCCATGTCAGCGGCTCACAAATACGCATTCATTCAGGCGTTTTCAATTCCTGTTGAGGGCGACAACGATTCAGAGAATCAATCGCCTGAAGTGTTTGGAATGTCCATCAACGCATTGGCTGACCACTTAACAGCAATCAACGATGCCGTTAACGGTGAAGATTTGCATAAAGTGTTTAGTGTGGCTTACAAAGCCGCCAATGGTGACAAGGGCGCACAAAAGCGACTGATTGTTGCCAAAGACGCACGCAAAGCCGCCTTGGGAGTTGCTTGATGGAACAAGGCACAACTGAATGGTTTGAGGCGCGATTAGGCAAGGTGACCGCATCCCGCGTAGTGGATGTTGTCGCTATGACCAAAAGCGGAAATTCAGCAAGCAGAGCCAATTACATGGCGCAATTGGTTGTGGAACGCATTACTGGCAAAGTTGAGGAATCATATTCAAACGCGGCAATGGCTTGGGGAACTGAGCATGAACCAATGGCACGTGCTGAGTATGAAATCCTGCGTGGCGTGATGGTTAATGAAATTGGCTTTGTACCGCATCCAACCATTGAGAATTCGGGCGCATCGCCTGATGGCTTGGTTAACGACAAAGGGCTGATTGAGATTAAATGCCCCAACACGGCAACGCACATCGAAACGCTGTTAACACGGGAAATCCCAAAAAAATATATTTGTCAGATGTATTGGCAAATGGCTTGCACAGGGCGTGAATGGTGTGATTTTGTCTCGTATGACCCGCGTATGCCCGACCACCTGAAGCTGTGCGTTATCAACGTGCCGCGCAATGAAGAATTGATTGGCGAATTGGAAACTGAAATTGCTAAATTTTTGAAAGAAGTGGATTTGAAAGTGGAAAACTTAATTAACCTGACTGGACAAACAAATGACTGATATTGTGAATTTTTCTGCAAGCCGCAGTTTTGATGTGACCGCCACTTTAGGCGAATACGTCAATGCACAAGGCGAAACCAAAAAACGCTATCAAAAGATTGGTGCAATCATTAACAGCAAGCATGGACCAATGTTGAAGTTGGATTTTGTCCCGCTTGAGTGGAATGGTTATGCCTACATCAATGAACCATATGACAAGGAAAAGCCCAAAGCGGCTGACCCTCGCCCGAATCGCAACCGCGATATGCCCGATGATGACGTTCCATTTTGAAAGGAAAACCATGAAGAAATTTATTGCCGCCTACATTGTGTTTGCAAGCGCCAGCGTTTACGCGGCTTGCCACACTGAATCAATCATGTACCAAGGTCGCATGATTACTTGCACAACCTGTTGCTATGGCAACAACTGCAACACAAGCTGTTTCTAAACAAAGGCGCATGATCAATCAGTAAGTCGCCATAAAGGATTAAAAATGAAAATTCAAAAAATTGCGTTTCAAAAAGCCGTGGACATTTTGGATTCTTTGAATTGCCAATATGCCATTATTGATGCCGATGGAAAGACGCACGGCACGTTGCTTGTAGAGAAAAAACCAAAAAGACAAGCCAGCATATACCCGCAAGGCGAAATGTCCAATTATGTGAAGCCATATTTGGAAACTTTGAAAGTTGGCGGTGTTGCTGAATTGCCTATCGACAAATACCCATCGGTAAAACTACAAGCTGCCGCCTGTAATTGGATGCGAATGAACGTAGGCAAAGATACATTCACAACGCACGTGAACAAAGAAACCAAACGTGTTGAGGTGCTCAGAATTTTGTAAAGGAATTAAAAATGAACATTGAAAATATTGCACATGAACACAAAGAACAATTCAGCGATGAATTCCTGCGCTGGTTACCTGAAAATGCCCACATTTGGATTGCCTTTGAACAAGAGGCATACAAGGTAATTAAAGCTGGATTCAAGCACTACTCAGCCCGAACCATCGTTCATGTATTGCGGCATCATTCTGCAATGTCTGAGCAAGGCGATAGCGGCTGGAAAATCAATAACAACATCAGCCCCTACCTTGCACGACTGTTTGCCATTCTGAACCCTGGTCATGCCAACCTGTTTGAATACCGCACAGCGCACGTGGCAAAGCGTGATGGATTCCTAAGATGAGACACGTTCTTAACTTTTTTCTGCTGTGCTTTTACGCAATCGTGCTTGGCATTGTGTTTCGCATTTTGTCCTTCTTTTTTATGTGGGGATGGGAGTTGATATGACACCTGAAGATGAAGCATTCCAAGACATTGAACGGCAAACCTTGTGGCGCAAACGTGCAAAGCAAGCCAGCTCAATAAAAGCTGTTGCACACAACCCATTCAGAAATGAAGTGATTGAAGAAGTTGCAAGGGAAATTGAACACATGGAATCATTTGGCAAGGACACCATCAGCAGTTTTGCCATTTACATTCGGAGTTTGAAAACATGACACAAGATGAAATCATTGAGATGGCTAGACAGGTTGGTTTTCAAACAGGTATTGTCAGCTACATGAGTGGATTAGGCGGATACCCTTTTGTGAAAGCAATCGGGACAGGAGAGGTGCTTCCGAATCTTGAAGCCTTTGCCAAACTGG
>JACCEB011632224.1_pt1 | contig 12161 bp, 19 predicted proteins | sample 7454761 | NCBI WGS metagenome assembly JACCEB01 (sample SAMN15323454, study PRJNA562643) | freshwater metagenome | isolation source: river surface water | place: USA:Blue River Watershed | collected 2017-08-18 | reverse complement strand
AGTAAACAACTTGAACGTTGGTCGTAGCCCAGAAGAAACATTGCGTATTCTAGACGCACTGCAAACTGGCGAACTATGTGCATGTAACCGCACAGTTGGTGGCGAGACTCTGTAATGATTGACTGCTTAATACTAGGTGATAGCATTGCAGTAGGAACACACCAGGTTAGAACTGAGTGTGTTGCTTACGCTAAAGGCGGCTGGAACACCCATCAATGGAACCGAGATTATTTAAAGAATAATCTAACCGCCAAAACTGTTATTATTAGTTTAGGCAGTAATGATCATAAAGGTGTTAGAACCAAAGCAGAATTACAACGTATTCGAGAAAAGGTTGGAACCAACTCTCGTGTATTTTGGATTCTGCCTGCAATTAAACCTGATATTCAGGAAATTATAAAACAACTGGCAACAGACTACGGTGATTCTGTTCTTCCTATAACACGATTACAGAAAGACGGAGTTCACCCTAGTTGGGCAGGTTATAAAGAATTAGCGGAGAAAACAAAATGAGTTTTATTGAATCAGTAAAAGGTGTACTACCAGATTACGCCAAGGACACTAAGTTAAATCTTGACGCTGTCCTGCTACGCAGTACATTAGATCTGGACGTGGCTATGGGCTGTGCGGTGGCCGCACTAGCCGCGACTGGTAACGGCAAGGTATTGGCAGTTATGTTGGCAGATGCTCCTGTTCACGCAGATGCCGCAATGACAGCCGCCAGCATTATGGCACAAAACAATGTTTGGTACCCATTCGTTGAAATGGCAGATGATCCTAGCTTAAAAGGTTTACCTGCACAGTTACGCATGAACGCTATTGCCAGTCATGGCGGAACTACCAAAGCTAACTTTGAAGCATTTAGTCTTGCCGCTAGTATTGTAGGCAAGTGTCACTTCTGTGTTAAGGCACACTATGACACGCTAAAACAAGAAGGCTATACAGTAGAGAACCTTCGTGACATTGGACGTATCGCCAGTGTTATGAATTCAGTGGCCAAGGTATTGAATAGTTAAATTCTGACTAAAGTAGTTATTGACTTTGCATTAATTGTATTGTAAAATAACTATATTGCGCTAGAAGCTGAATGGCATAGCAAGAGCTTCTAAAACTCAAGATTGCGGGTTCGAGTCCCGTCTAGCGCACCAGAGCAGCGGTGTATTTTCTAAGTTAACTCCAGTATGAGTTGCCAGGTAAGCTAGATAAATCCTGGGGCAGGCAATAGTATTAAAATTCAACTTAGATGACAGCCGGGAATAGACCGGCACTTACTAAATATGTTATGAAAAGCATATATCACGGCAAAGCAGGAGCAAATAGCAAACTTCGCGGTAAGAAAACACACCTCTTATCCTGTCGTTGTTGTATGTTGTTTAACCCTAAATGGGCTGAACGAATGAAAGAAGCCAAAATTGAAATAAGGAGACGACAAAATGGCATAGATTGAATACAGTTGTAAAGATGTAGTGTTTCACTTCAATAAGAAACACCTAGAAGACCAGACCATTCCAATGTGGGTCGTAAAAACACATGGAGAAACCTTTTACGTTAATCACGTAAACTGCGAATTACCTTGGAGCACCAAGGAGACACCTGACAATTCGCATACTAAAGGTAGCATCAAAGTTAAAGATTGTTTATTAACAATTAATGACGACAACGAAGCTACAATTTCCCGACTAACTATCTACGATAAAATCCGTTTGAGAAATCAAAAGCTGGGTATTACTCGAATCATTTGGAACACATACGCATTCACTAAGACCTTCAAAGAAGAAAAAGTCAAACATGGTCCTTTCAAAACTATGTATGGTGGCTGTGGAACGAATTTTACTGTCTGTGATATTTTAGACAAGCATGACATGATGATGTTAAGTTTAAAGTACCCCGGTCAATTCAGAGTACTTGCACCAAATGAGGAATACTATCGAGCATTTGATGATAAAAAACTTTGGCAGAAGCTACAAGATGAAGCAGAAGATGGTTATTGATTGAAAAATCAATATTTTACACAGAACTTGTGCGTCGACGCACAAGTTTTATTAGTAGAAACGTGTATAATCATAGGATGCGTAAACTAACTAGTTTATAAATCATATTATTAAAAAGGAAAAATTATGACAACAACAATTACAATCAAAGATCGAGCAGTTAACACTACATATCAAAACGTTACAGGTTTGACAGGTGGTTCAGGTGATGGAGCCGCATTTGATATTACAAAGACCGACGGAGTCTACTCTGTTGTTCTTGACAGTTTGGCAGCAAGTGCTGGTACTGGTTATGTAGCAGGAGACACAATCACTCTTGCAGGTACGGCACTAGGTGGCACAGTTGCTAACAACTTGATCGTTACAGTAGCAACAGTGGGGGCCGCAGGGAAGATTGCTACATTCGGTGTAGTAGGTACAGGTCGTATCGGTGATGGTACAGTTGACGTTCAAGTTGATGTCACAGGCACTGACAGTGTTGACACTTATACAGTGGGCGGCGCTAGTACAGAATACACGACAACTAAAAACGAAGATGACATCACATTAGCTAGTTCATTAGTTAATAACTTAGAAATTAAACTTGCTGACCACGAACGTGTTGTATTTACAGATACAGCTATTGCCTATGACGCAGATGGTCGTGCGGGTGATGTTTATGCCTTACTGGCAGCCGCGCTAGGTGAGTCTGATGTTACAACCGAGTACACAGGCTTTGGTATCTACTTTGCTGATCAAGGTATGACTAATAAACAATTAGCTGAAGCATTATTGTCCACAGATGTTTACAAGACAGACGCAGGCGGTGTTAGTAACGAAACATTTATCAAGCACGTTTACAAAAACGTCATGGGCACAGATGCTACGCTAACAGATGTCGCAGGTTTAACAAACTGGATGACAGCTAATAATTACAGTCAAGCTGATGTACTAGTTATTGCCAGTGAACTAGAAAGTTTTGAAACTACCATCGACTTAGTGGGTTTGGCTACTACCGGTATTGAATATACTCCTGTATAATAGTTGTAATATTGCTACACTAACCCGCTTCGGCGGGTTTTCTTTTGGCTATTCCTTAATCTAGATTAAGCTCGATGGAATTGACATTATAGCACAAAGGTGCTATCATTAATGTTACAAATTTTGTAAATGTTTACAAGTAAATTTGTTAAATTAAAAGAAAGTTATATGAAAAAAATCATTGCATTGTTAGCATTAGTTATATCTTGTTCTTCTCAGGCTGAGTATACAGCAGAAAATAAAACTATTAAAGTTGTAATACCTCAGGCAAACGCCAGTGCGTTAGGTATAATGTACCAACACCTAGAAGCTTACGCACAAAAACAAAATATAAACATGCAACCTGTCTTTAAACCCGGTGCCGGAGGCAAGATAGGCATTAATTATGCCAGTAAAGAAAAAAATGATGGTAACACTCTTTTATTATCTACAATCAGCGATTATGTATCAACAAATAATTCAGACTTGGATACAATAGCACCTATTGCACGAGTTAAGCTAACATTAGTTGCCAGTAAAAAAAGCAAAATTAAAAATTCCAGTGACATAATTAAGCAAGAACTGGCACAGCCAGGAAAACTCACTTGGATATATGCTTCTCCCACGCATGAGATTGTCATTGACAATTTTATTAAATCCAATAATTTAGACTTACAAAAATCATATAAGGTACCGCTTTCATCATCCGCCGGGCTTCAGGCAACTATTGTTAATGGTGATGCTGATCTAGCATTTATTTTCCCTGCAAGTGCAGAATCACTGGCCAGTGCTGATCAGTTAACAATAGTAGATATCGATGAAAAAATCAAAGAAAAACTAGCATTAAAGGAAAATGCCGTAGGTTTGTTTTTGCCAAAAAATACTAACAAAGACGCAAATAAATTTTGGAATACATTTGTAAAGGGATTATTAGACGACGCCGATTTTAAAGAATCAATGAAAAATAGTAGATCAGAAACTTATCCTGATCCAAGCTCTGAGAAATTAAATAAGCTGATTACAAACTGGAAACTATAATGCTTAAAACTGAAATTGTTGCACCCAATTTTTTAGGCAAAGGTACAGAAAGTAAGATTTCTAACAGAGTAAAAAAAGATATTAAAAATTTTACAACAAAGCATACCAGTGGAAATTACACCGTTAATCCAAGTGTAGAGCATTTATTAATTAAATTAAATTCAGTAAAAAGCTATGAAGATATTCCAGATACTATTACATTTTCATACAGTAGTTTGATAGAAAGGAATTTAGATTTCAAGGAAACACGGGATGTAATAAACTTAACGGCGCGAATAGCCGCAGCCAAATTTAATAAGTCACCAAAAGAAATTATATTTAAAGGCTGGGCTAATGGTGTTGCCCTGGACGATTATCATGAAAAAATAGTCTCCGCAGGCTTCTTAGGCTGTCTTATTAGTCCAAGAGTCTATGGCTTAGAAGCCGCCGAAGAATCTAATTATAGACATACAAAAGATCCCTCATATTGGAGTCCTGAAGCATTTTCCAGCAAAAAAATAATAGTTATAAATCCAACGCCACTGGATATAAATTTAACATTTAGGCAACAACAAATAATGACTATGATATGCACACAGGGAATGACAAATTATCAGATAGCTCGTCGTCTAAGCCTAAGCGAAGCCACAGTTAAAATGCATATAGGTCTTGTACTAAAAAAATATGGAGTTAAGAATCGCAGTCAATTAATTTTTCACTATAACAAAGAAAAAATTGGCTAAACCACATATACCTGAGTATAGGTTTGAAAAAATTGTAATATAGTAAATATTTTTACAATTAAGGGTAATTTTACACTGAAGTACTATTAATACAGAGTATTAATAATAGTAAGTATAATTCATAGTAAGTACTAATATAGAAAGACTATAATGAGACAACAAGTAAACATTACCCTGGAGAACCTTTACTATGGAAGACTTAACAATACAAAATAAAAAACCTTTACACATTTATTTTGGTGACGCGGCCAAAGAAGATTGCAAAGCCAATGAAGTAATAAATTCACTGAACTGTAGAGTTAAATGGTGTACGAGTTTTATTGAATTAAGTAACAGTGTTTATGAACAACCAAAGAATATTGTTATTCATATAGACACAGTTAAGCGCAATGGCGGTACTATATCAGAGTTTATGTTAATGCTGGACACACTGATAAAATATGCAGGTATCGCTAGACCTAATATTGGCATAGTAATAGAAAAAGGCACAGACGTCGCAGTGATAAAAGAACTGCGCAAACATAAAATACTGGGAATAGTACCCAGTGTTGATTCTTTTAACATCGACGAATGCGTAAAAGCCATTAATGCATTACTAAGTGATCAGTCATATTGGCCCAGAACTATCATTGACAGTCTTGCAGGAAATACTGGTAAAGTAAAAAGTAACGCACTGACAGCTAGGCAACAGGAAGTATTTGATCTTATTGCAAATCGCGGACTCAGTAACAAGCAAATAGCAAGAACACTGAACATAGCAGAAAGCACAGTTAAACTACATGTTAGTGCAATAATGAAGAACTTTTGCGTTAGGAATAGAACACAACTGGCACTGTCAAAGAAAATATAAATTACTTTGATAAGTATAGTATGGCTATATTACTATACATTTTGATCGTAACACACATTACGATAATCTCAGTGACCCTGTTTTTGCACAGAGCGCAGGCGCATCGAGGATTAGTGTTTCATCCCGTTCTTGAACATTTTATGAGATTTTGGCTATGGTTAACAACAGGTATGATAACCAAGCAATGGGTAGCAATACATCGCAAGCATCACAGATTCAGTGATCACGAAGGCGACCCTCATAGCCCTGTAGTCTACGGTATTAAAAACATATTCCTCAGAGGCGTATACTATTATTACCTCGCTGCCAAGGATACAAGTATATTATTCAGTTATGGTAAAGGCACACCCAGTGACTGGATAGAACGTAGACTTTATACTCCCTATAACAAATACGGCATCTTGTTGATGTTGGCCACGGACATTTTATTGTTTGGTTGGCTGGGTCTAATAGTATGGGCTGTGCAAATGCTATGGATTCCATTCTGGGCCGCTGGTGTTGTTAATGGTATTGGTCACTACTGGGGTTACCGCAACGGAGAAACCAAGGATAACAGTAGAAACTTCAGTCCCTGGGGTATAATCATCGGCGGTGAAGAACTACATAACAATCATCACTTAGATCCTGCAAGCCCAAAATTAAGTAAGCGTTGGTTTGAATTTGATGCAGGCTGGATGTGGTTCTGTATATTCAGAACCCTGGGTCTAGCTAAACTGCGATCCAGTGATTAATCACTGATCACAGATATCAAAAGTCCAAGTCTCAAAACTTTCTGTGTCCACATATTCAAAGGGTAACCAGCCGTAGCCATTGTTACCCCAGTGTCTCCCAAAACTGTTCTTGACTATAAACTGTCTCTTGACGATATCGTAGCCCACTATGGTCATGGCATGCCCACCGCCCTGATCTAATTCTCTGTCGTTGGGTAGATATATTCTGGGATTATTTTTATCAACATAATTAAAGCTAGGGTATACTGTTAAACCTATAATTATAGGTTTATTTTGATTTAGTATTTCCAGCATGTCGTTGACACCGTCTATTAAATTGTAGTTAGTTATAGTCCTTGTACTGGCATCCTTATAACATGCAAGATCAGGTTCAACAGAAAACTTGGATATATCATAGGGCCATAGTTCTTCGCGACAAATACCCTGATGCTTGACCGCTGATAATGTACTACGTATATAAGCACCCACGTCTCTGTCTGTTTCCTGATGTAATAACCTACTATTATAATAAACAAATAGTCTACTAAGCTCTACGAATTTATCTGGAAATTGTCTACGAACAGATAACTCATAGGCATTGGTCATAGCATTAGCGGAACAGCTACCCAGATCTCCCTGATCTTCTATAACACTGTCCCACTCACGTAGATCAACAGATTCCCGCAAGGGTAGGCCCTTGGTTAGATAGATTCTATCTCGTATGTCTAAGCCACTGTGTGTTAAATTGTATTCCATCTCGCACCATCAAATACAACTATGACACTGTCATTTGCTCCCAGCGTTTTGTCTGAAGCAGTATCAATTTTTTGACCAGCAGTACACTTAACTTCAATGTTACCTATGGATTGATTTTTAACAATATAAACTTTGCCTATTATTCCTAAAGGTAAAGTTATGTCTATATCCTTTTTAGTAGCACCAATATAATAGTCACTGTCAATAGCAGTGTAATCAGTGGCAGTAAGAGTTACATTGATAAAGCTACTGCTGCCACCTGTTGCTGATAATACTCCGCTAGGCGTAATAGACAAACCACTACCGACTTGAACTACGCCAAGGCTGGTTGTAGTTGCTATGTCAACATCTAGTGTAACCGGAATAATACCTCCTGGCGATGTGCCGCTTGATAGTGGGCTTTGCTTAATTGCAGTGCCTGCCAATACTGTTTGTGGTTGTCTATTGTAGGACATATTAGTTTATAGTAATTTCCATTCTACACCAGAATAGACTAGCGTTAATGAACCGTATGGTGCATTGATTGTGGCCGTGGCTGCACCGTCAATGGTACCGGCTGTTGGAGTGATGGTAATAGGTGTTGCTGGTGCAGCCAAGCCTAGACCGTCTTTGATATAAAATACCTGTCCTGTTACGCCAGCTGGTAAGTTTACTGCTACGGCAACTGGTCCTGGTACTTCTACACTGACTACTTCGTCGGTGGCTGCGACCACTGTTACTGGTGTAGCTACTGCAACTCGAACTGTTAGAATTTCTGGACCTGTTGTACTGATTGTAAGTGTAGTTGCACCTGTAGCTGTGGTTGGTGTAACTGTGATGCCTGCTCCTGCGGCAATTGATAATGAATTATTTGTATATGACATTTTTGTCTTCCTTTATGTTATAGTGTTCTTACACTATGTTCCATTCTGTGCCGTTGAATATCAGTGTTATACTTCCGTAGTTGGCATTGATAGTTGCGGCTGCAACCCCGTCTATAGTTGATGCAATAGCACTTACTGTGATAGGATTGATTGATGCTACACCTGCGGCATCTTTTATTATGAACACGGTTCCAACTGGACCAGCAGGTAAAACTACACTGGCGGGTATTACAGCATTGGCAGTCACTGCCAGCATATAATCTGAGGGCAGTGCAATATATGGGCTAGTGTTTACAATAGTAACTGGTACAGGACTCGGACTGCCCGGCGGCCCTGGTGGGCCTGGAGGTCCTGGTGGGCCAGGCGGACCCGGAGTAACACTGTTATAAAATATATCATTACCCAATCCACCGTACTGTGCAACGACAGGTCTGCGTACTATTGGTGCTGGTGCCCTGCGTACTACACGTCTTCGTCTAGTGAATAATAAATTGGTGAACATTATAAGGATCCTTTATTGTTTGGGTTTATCAGGGTGTCTTTCATGCTTTGAAATTTCTGATATATTGAAGCAAATGAGTTATTAGAAGTTTTCAATTTGGCTAATTCCTCCGCGGGTTGTGGTACGGCATTTAAGTCGGCCTCTGGAGAAATTATATTGTCTTCTACTTTTGGTTCTACATTTGGTACATAGTCCTTTATATTTTGATCACCATAGATATTATAAATTTCCTGTATCATCGCATCTCGTAATTGTAACCCCGCTAGCTCGTCGTCTGTTATTGGTTCTATATTTTCTATGGGCTCTGTGACAGTCACTTCTTCAGGTTCGGCAATCGCATCTTCTATTATTTCTTCCTTAATTTCTTCTACTGCCTCTTCTGCGATCTCTGCTTCTGGTATCGCAACTGGTGCGTTATATCGAGTGTTGTATAATTGAACAGCCTTGGCTACGACTTCATGTTCTGTGGGAATAGGAACAGTGGCTACATAGTAGGGAACTGTATTACCTGCAACAAATGGAGGAAACGGTAAATGTAAATTTGTGCTTTTCAAAGCCTGGCTGTTTTTTAATAACCAGTTATTATACTCATCTGATTTTTTCTTGTTATATTCTGTGTTGAGCAACCTACGTGCTTCATTGAGCAATTCTAATTTTTTAAGTTCGTCTATGTTTTCTGGCATAACTTCTCCTATAGATATCTTAAATATGCTGTGATAACTGATGCGATTGTTCCGGTAACTACGGTTACCATAGCAGTTATCATTATCTTTTTATATTGACGTGATTCGTCGGCTAAAGTTTCTAATTTTAATTCTAGTCGTTCTATTTTTTCTTCTAGAGATTTATACCTTTGTGTAGACAGTAGTACATGAGTACCTAGGTCCTTGGCTTCCAGGTCATGATTGTTAGATACTTTGATAAATCCCATGCGTTACTCCGCAAGAAACAATAGTGGGTATTGTGCAATGACACCTCTGCTCAATACATCGGCCAGGCTTTGATAACCTTTGTTGACATGGTTGGCAATACCAGTAATAACTAATTTGTTAATACCGTCTATGCTTTCTGCATTAAGTATAATATTGTTGGTAAACCTAGCTTTAATGTTGTCGGTCCATAGTTTTGTTAGTGCATCCAACATTTCTTCTAATAACGACACGGGATATTGACTGGGATTTAACCTATTAAATAATTCAGCAAGTTCTCTAACTTGACTGGCCCATTTAATTTGTAGTGGCACAATGTCGCCGTTTTTCTTCATGGTTTCTACTACATCAACTCCGTTGTTGAATATATCCGTTAGCAACCTAGCAATATCACTGCCTGCACGAATACCATAGTATGGTATGAAATAGTCACCTAGCAGAGAAGCAGATTTTGTCAATCTTTCTTCTACGCTAGGTGTAGTACTTAAATTAGCAACAGAACTAACCGCATAATTAACCAAGCCCAGGGCATATTTTGTCCATAGGGTTCTGCTATCCATTCTAAATGTCATGGATTTTTCATTGATAACAACTTCGGGCAATGCAGTACTTGATACTTTTGGTATAGTACTTACATCCAAGGGTTGATCTGGATCTGGCATCACTCGCGTCCAATCACATTCTTCTATGATAACAGTTTCTTGTTTAACTTGGTCTGGATTGTTACGTCTCAAGTACATTATTGCTCCTTAATTAAACTTGTCTGGAAATTGTCTAACAATACTGTTTGCAAGTATGGTTGCAAAATCAGGACTGCCGCCAAATGGAGTTTGATATACAGGACCATTGGCAATAATATTGCTGGCAACATTATATGCATCAATGTCTTCGGACCATTTGCTGGCTTTTCTAAACATTACCTGATCCAGTGCATGTGTACCATATGCAGTTAAGTATTGACTTGCAGTTTGACCAATACTAGTCCACCATTGCGGGCTAAGTGCAGTCATTGTATCCGCAAAAGACTGTAATTTTTGCATTAATGATGCTTTTATAGACGTAACGTCTCTGCCTGCCTTGACATTATCCACATAATCAACGAATTCATTGACAAAGTTCTTTAATGGTGCAGTTAACATCATTGAAGATGAACTTCCAAAATATGGATCAAAGAATGTAGTGAACTCGTCAGTTACTTTTAACAATTCATTTTTTGTATAAGTTGTATCTGGACTATTGGCCAGTGCGCTTATAGCATAAGCACGTAACAAAGAATTGAATTGGTTAAATTGATTTCTAACCGCAGTTACATAATTCCAAGTATTTGGAGTTATTGGCCACGTTGCAGTTACTCGTCTAGATGTAACCATGTTGGAACTGGAACCATTCATTGGATTCACTGGCTCCGCTGGAACACAGACGTTATCCCAGTGTTCCTCTATTATATTGTGTGTAATTTTTTTATACATATTTTCCCCTTACCAAATCACTGTTGGTGTTGCTGTTTGAATGCCGCCGATCGCGCCGGCACCTATCACGTTTTGATTTTGATTGGCAATTGCACTGCCAATTATATTATTGCCGCCATAATAGCCGCCTATATTTCCGTACCCTGCATATTGCCAGCTGGGATATGGGTAACCATAACCAAAAGACCTATAAAAAGGATACAAATAACCGCCTGTAAACATCGCTATCTCCTTGTAAAAATGGGTTGACCTTTTGAGCCAACCCATTGCTTAGTGGTTTAGTATGGTGCGTATGCGTATGGATAACCGTATCCATACCCAAAGCCATAACCGGGGTAACATCCCCAGTAAGGACAGCCTAGGAAACCTTGATAGGGGTATCCTATGCCAGCACCCAGGTATCCTCTAGGATAACCACCCCAACCAAATCTTGATCCATATATCATAATGAACCTCCTTGGTTGGTTAAAATTAAACTACTGTCGTTGGTGTAGCAGTTTGTGTACCACCTACGGCGCCTGCACCAATTACATTGGAGCTTTGGCTAGCGATAGCACTGTTCAATGCGCTTAGTGCGTTGACTTGGTTAGCACTTTGGTAAGCACTTACGGCGCCACCATATGCAAGACCTAAACCAGCGTACTGACCACCTAAACCAGACAATGCTGTGTTTGTGTTGATCAATGCCGTATTCAAGTTTTGTGTGTTGATACCGTTGATTAAACCACGTGTCAACTCGCCCTGTTCCATTGTTACACGTTGTAAAGCGGCAGAAGTTTGTCCGATAGCGGCATCTGTACGAGCCGCAGCCAACATAGTCTGTAGCGTACTGTTAGCAATTTCTTGCTTGATAGCGGCTAGTTCGCTGGCGTCGTGTAATGCAACTTGCATAGCACGGTTGTTGATGTCGTTCGTCTGAGCGACTTGTAGTTTATAATTTTCGAAAATACTGTCCGAAACTTTTTCACGAACACCAGCTACCTGGTTTGTTAAGTTGAAAAAGGGATCAGTTACTAAAGTTGTCATGTCAGCCATGTTAAGGTTCTCCTAATAATGGGGAGCAGGTGTTACATGTCTATGTTGTACTCCCCTATAATTACTTACGGGGTTATGATCTTGATAACATACAACATTAGTGCATACTGTACTTGGTATATACTATGGCAAAGTTAAGTCAAAAAACAAAACAACTTAGCTTGATTTGTGAAGCGCAATACTATATAATAGCGTACAGACAATAGTTTGTACATTACACACATAGAGAGAAAATATTATGAGCACAAATGGCTACGAAATTCGTCTTGAACTACTCAAGATGGCAAAAGAAATGCT